>ENA-UPTA01003606-UPTA01003606.1-activated-sludge-metagenome-genome-assembly--contig:-NODE-3606-length-15117-cov-5.382818_pt1 | contig 15117 bp, 9 predicted proteins | sample MGYA00238184_ERZ773361 | MGnify/ENA primary metagenome ERZ773361 (study PRJEB29100, sample SAMN05720205) | activated sludge metagenome | isolation source: anaerobic digester from wastewater...
CCCCACGGCGAGGCGGACGATTCCGGCCCGGCATGCTCCAGGTGCCGTTGTCCATGACGATGATGAAGGGTCTGGCCTTGCCCGCGGCGATCAGGTTATCCATGATCAGATGGGTCTTGCCTTGGTTGGGCCAGCCGGTCTCATCCTCGCCGCCGCCGTGTTGAAGATACAGCACGGGATAGCGGGCCGTGGTGTCCTTGTCATAGTCGGGCGGCGTGTAGACGAAGCACCGACGGGTGGTCTTGTTGACCTTGGAGTAGTAGAGATTCTGGCGGATCTGGCCGTGGGGAACATCCTTGAGGGCGTAGAAGTCCTGATCCCTGGCGGGGCACTCCACGCCGCTGCCCCAGCGCCCGGCGCCGTAGAAGTACAGGCTGCCCGGGTCAGGAACGGCTGCCCCATCGATCCAGATCTGGTAGTAGTGGAAGCCTTCGTCCTGGGACTGGGATTCGCCGCCGGTCCAGACGCCGTTCTCACCCCTGGTCAGGGGGTATTTCTTGGCTCCGATGTCAAGCTCGACCTTCTGGGCTTGGGGCGCGGAGATACTGGTGCGGACCCGGCCGTCCGACGTGACCTGGGGATACTGCTTTCCAGGCTGATTGAGGGATGAGGGTTGCCAATCATCGGCGTCCCCGGACGCCGCCGGCGGTTGCGCCCAGCAAACCTGCCCCCAGAGAGCCGGAACCACGATCCATGCGATGAGCTGGTGCTTCATGATGTGCCTGCCTTTCCTGTTGGACTGTTGGTGCCTACTGTCTGACGCGACAAGACCACGGCTTATCTCCATAGCACCGCTTGGAAATGCCAGAAGTGAGATGGAAAAGCAGGGTCCGAGCACGATTCTCTCAGTTTCCTGCATTTTCCATCTCCCACTGGGCCGTCTCTGCCGGTGATAAGATAGCAGGATGTTATCAGAACGACATGGGTTGGCCATGGAGCAGGACAAACGCACGTTGGACTTCCTGGGGCTCTTTGTGAAGCACCAACAGGAGATCTATGCCTATATCCTCACGCTGGTGCCCCACGTGCATGACGCGGATGATCTGTTCCAGGAGGGGATGACCGTGATGTGGCGGAAGTTCGACCAGTTCACGCCGGGGACGACCTTCGCGGCGTGGGGCATCCAGATCATGCGTTACCAGATCCTGGAACACCGTCGGAAGCTGGCCCGCAGCAAACGCGTCCTGATCGAGGACGCACTGTTCGAGGCCTTGCTGGACCACCTGCCCGCCATTCAGGACGAAATGGCCGTGCGGATTGATGCCCTACGCAAGTGTCAGGCCCGCCTGGACGATCGGGCCAGACGAATTCTCAAGATGCGTTACGAGCACAACACCGCGGCCGAGGAGATCGCCTCCTACCTGAAGGTATCGCGCCGCCACGTCTACCACCTTCTCGGCCAGATCAACGGCGTGCTCTTGCGCTGCATGCGTAGGACCCTGGCGGAAGGGAGCTGTCCGGCATGAGCGCGCCTCCGTTTCCGGATATGGATGAACTCCTGCAGCGTCTGCTGGACGACCAGATCGAGCCCGAGGAGATGCAGCGCCTGGGCAAGGCGATCCGCGAGTACCCTCGAGTGCGCAACTATTACATCGACAGCATGCTGGTCTCGGCCGTGGTCCGGCGTTCCAGCCAGGTGACTGGAGAGCTTTCCAGATCGGACCTGATCCGGGCGCTCTCCGGCGGCACAGGTCGGAGCGGCCCCACACGCCGGGGGCGACGCTTTCTGGCGATGGCGGCGATCCTGGTGCTGGGAGCCCTGGTTCTGGCCTCTCTGTACTTGTTCCGTCACCGACCCCAGGGCCCGGCGCTCGGCACGCTGGCCGGCGCGTATGAGGCGCAATGGCGGGGATCGCATCCGCATCCGGGCGAGCCGCTGTACGGCGGTTCCTATGATCTGCGCGAGGGGGTGGCGAGGATGGATCTGGACCAAGGGACGAGCCTGGTGCTCGAGGCTCCCTGCCAGATCGGACTCCAGGGCGTTGGGGAGATGACCATGAGACGCGGCAGGCTGGTCGCGGTGGTCCCCCTGCACGCCAGGGGGTTTCGCGTGCGAACGCGTACCGCCCTCATCACGGACCTGGGCACGGAATTCGGGGTGATCGCCCATTCCGACGGGAGCACCGAGGCCCATGTTCTGAAGGGCCGCATCACCGTCGCTCTCGACCCGAGCCGATCGCCCCGGATGGGGTCACGTGCTGTGGATGAAGGGCAGGCCGTGGCGGTTGACGCCGCCGGACGGATGATTCAGGGCGGGCTGGCTGCTCGGGCGGACCTCTTCCTCCTTCCATCACCGCCGGTCAGCCAACCCTCCGGTCCGGCGGGACGGCTGAACCTCGCCGATGTCGTGGGCGGGGGCAACGGTCGTGGCGCCGGCACGCTCGATCGGGGCATCGACCTGGCGACCGGTCAGCCATTCAAGGGGCCCGCTACCACGATCCGGCGGACCCGGCGAAACGAGTTCCGGCCGGCGCCGCGGTTCCGCGGGGTTGACGGCGTCTTCGTGCCCAACGGAGCCTGGGGCCCGGTCGTGATCAGCTCCACGGGATTGACCTTCGCCGAGTGTCCGCGAACGATGGGAAGCTACTTTGGCGGCCCGGTCAACGGCGGCCAGTTCTTTGACATCCCGAGTCAACAGACCTATACGGCCCGGTTCCACGGCGTTCGCCTTGGCACCTCCGCGCATCCGGCCTTGACCCTCCATCCCAACGCCGGCATCACCTTCGACCTGGACCAGATGCGCCAGGACAACGCGGATATGCAGATCAGTCGGTTCACCGCCGTCTGCGGTATCCCCAAGGATATGCCGCAGGCCCCGTTCAGCCCCGCGGATGTCTGGGTTCTTCTCGATGGCGTCGTCCGCCTGCACCTGCACTATCCTCTGGAGCGACATGCGGAGGAGAGGGTGGACGTACCAATCCCGGCCCGGACCCGCTTCCTGACACTGGTCGCCACCTGTTCCGGGCGGGCGGACTATTCGTGGATCTTCTTCGGCGATCCTTTCCTGGAGTAAGTGCTTTCTCTTTGGAGGCTCATATGATTGTCGGCATACGTTCCACACTTCTGAGTGTGATTCTGATTGCAGCGGGCCGTGCGGCTATGGCGCAGCCGCCTGCAGAACCGCTGAGTCTGTGGTATCGTCAGCCGGCCAAGCAGTGGGTCGAGGCCCTGGCCGTGGGCAACGGGCGGCTCGGGGCGATGGTCTTCGGCGGCCTGGCACAGGAGCGGCTCCAATTGAACGAGGATACGCTCTGGGCCGGCAGACCCTACGACCCGGCCAATCCCGACGCGCTGGAGGCCTGGCCGCAGGTGCGGGAGTTGATCTTCGCCGGCCGCTACCGGGAGGCGCACCATCTGATCAGTCAGAAGATGATGGCCAAGCCCCTGACCCAGATGCCCTATCAGTGCGTGGGGGACCTGCTGCTGACGTTCCCCGACGCCAATGGGGCGACGGACTACCGGCGCGACCTGAACCTCGATACCGCCGTGGCCACCGTCGCGTATGCCCTCGATGGCGTGCGCTACACGCGGGAGGTGTTCTCCAGCCCGGTGGATCAGGTCATCGTGGTTCGCGTGACGGCCGACAAGCCCGGCTATGTCGCGTTTACGGCCGGTATGAGGACGCGGCAGAAGGCATCCGTGACGCTGGAATCACCCAATACTCTGGTGATGCAGGGCGTCAACGGGGGAGCGAGCGGTATTGCCGGCGGATTGAAGTACCAGGCCCGTGTGGCCGTTACGACTTCGGGCGGCCAGATCACGCCGGGCGACGGGCAGATCACCGTCGCGGGCGCGGACTCGGCAATCCTGTTGATCGCGGCGGCGACCAGCTACAAGAGCTTCAAGGACGTGACGGGTGATCCCGAGGCCTTGGCTAAGGAGACCATCGCGAAGGCGAGCGGGAAGTCGTTTGACGCGTTGCTCGAAGGCCATGTGGCGGCTCACCAAAGGCTCTTTCGTCGGGTGGCGCTGGACCTCGGCACAACTCCGGCGGCCCAGCGGCCGACGGACGAGCGGATCCGCGACCCCGACAAGGAGAACGATCCCCAACTGGCGGCCCTCTACTTCCAATTCGGACGGTACCTGCTGATCTGCAGCTCGCGGCCGGGCTGCCAGCCGGCGAATCTCCAGGGCATCTGGAACGACAGCATGAACCCGCCCTGGCAGAGCAAGTACACGATCAACATCAATACCGAGATGAACTACTGGCCCGCCGAGCCGACGAACCTGGGCGAGTGCGTCGAGCCGCTGGTGGCGATGGTGATGGATCTGACCGAGACCGGCGCCCGCACGGCCCAGACCATGTACAACGCCGGCGGCTGGGTCACGCACCACAATACCGACCTGTGGCGAGCCTGTGCCCCGATCGATGGCCCGCAGTGGGGCATGTGGCCGACGGGCGGTGCGTGGCTGTGCCTGCACCTGTGGGACCGCTATGACTACTCCCGCGACAAGGAATACCTGGCCAGGGTCTATCCGGCCATGAAGGGCGCGGCCCAGTTCTTCGTGGACACGCTGGTCGAAGAGCCCGTGCACAGGTGGCTGGTGACGTGTCCGTCGCTGTCGCCCGAGAATGGGCATCCGTTCGGCACGAGCATCTGCGCGGGCCCTACGATGGACATGCAGATCCTGCGCGACTTGTTCACCCATTGCATCCGGGCGGCGGAGATCCTCGGCGTCGATGAGGACTTCCGCCAACAGGCAGCCGCGACCCGCGCGCGTCTGGCCCCGAACCAGATCGGCAGCGCCGGCCAGCTCCAGGAATGGCTCGAAGACTGGGATATGAAGGCGCCGGAGAGGCATCACCGCCACGTCTCGCACCTCTACGGCCTGTATCCGAGCGACCAGATTCACGTGCGGACCACGCCGGACCTGGCGGCCGCGGTTCGCAAGAGCCTGGAGATCCGCGGCGACGAAGCCACCGGATGGGGTATCGGCTGGCGTCTGAACCTCTGGGCCCGCCTCCATGATGGCGAGCACGCCTATAAGATCCTCACCATGCTGCTCAGGCCGGAACGGACCTACCCGAACCTGTTCGACGCCCATCCGCCGTTCCAGATCGACGGCAACTTCGGCGGCGTCTCCGGCATCGGCGAGATGCTGCTGCAAAGCTGTGCGGGCGAGATCGAATTGCTGCCGGCCCTGCCCAAGGCCTGGCCCAACGGCTCCGTCACGGGCCTTCGCGCTCGCGGCGGCTTCGAGCTGGACATTCAGTGGAAGGAGGGGAAGCTCGCCAACGCAACGGTGCGTTCGCTGGCCGGCGGGCCCTGCCGGCTGCGTTACGGCGCCGTCACGCATGACCCGAATCTGGACCCAGGGCAGGTTGCTCGATGGGATGGACAGTAGTCTACTTGACACCAAGAGGAGATGGAACCTATGAACAGGGGAATTGCATTGACACGTCGTGCGTTCATATTCCGGGGCGCCGCCCTGGGTGCGACCGTGGCGCTGCCCACGATCGTCCCCTCCAGTGTCCTCGGCGCCGCCGCCCCGAGCAATCGCGTCACGATGGGCATGATCGGCATGGGCGGCCAGATGGGCGGGCACTTCCGGGCGATGCTCGGACGTTCCGACATCCAGGTTGTGGCCGTCTGTGATGTCGATCGCAGGAAACGGGAGACTGCCAAAGGCCAGACCGAGAGCACGTATGCTCAGGCGACGGCCTCGGGGACATATAAGGGCTGTGACGCCTATCTGGAATACGAGCGGATCTGCGAACGGCCCGACATCGACGCCGTCATCATCTGTACCCCGGATCACTGGCATGCGGCGATCTCCCTCGCGGCCATCAAGACGGGCAAGGACGTCTACTGTGAAAAACCTATGACGCTCACGATTCACGAGGGCCGCTTAGTCAGCGATGCCTGCAAACAGTATGGGGTCATCTATCAGGTGGGTTCGCAGCAGCGTTCCGAATGGGCCTTCCGTACCGCAGCCGAAATTGTCCGGAACGGCTGGATCGGCAAGGTCAGAAGCTGCTACGCCAGTCTGGGCCGGTTTGCTCCGCCCGCGACGCTGCCAGAGCAGCCAATCCCCGAAGGCTTCGATTACGACCGCTGGCTGGGGCCGACCCCCTGGTATCCCTATAACACCCGACGCGTCGAAGGCAATTTCGGCGGGGGCTGGCGGTGCTTCTGGGAGTACGGCTCGCGCAAGAACGGTGACTGGGGCGCTCATCATTTCGACATCATTCAGTGGGCTCTGGGAATGGACGATTCCGGCCCGGTCAAGTTCATTCCCAAAGGCTGGGACGGAACGCCGTATCAGACGCACATCTACGCCAACGGCGTGACTGTCGAACGCGACCACCCGGTCAACAACTCGGCGAACCGCAGGAACAGCATGGTCCAGTTCATCGGTGAGGAAGGCCAGGTCTTCGTCAGTCGCAACGGCATGCTCGATACCGTGCCGGTGGAACTGGCCCGGAGGCCCCTCGGCCCCAACGACATCCATTTGTACGAATCGAGAGATCATCTGGGCAACTGGGTCGATTGCATCCGCAGCCGGCGACAACCGATCTGCCACGCCGAGATCGGCCATCGCACGGGCACGATCTGCCAGCTCAATGGAATTGCCGAGCGGCTGGGCCGGCCGATCGATTGGGACCCGGCCAAGGAGCAGATCCTGAACGATCCCGAAGCGGCCCGTTGGTACGACCGTCCGCGGCGATCCGCCTACGTGTTGTCATAAGCAGAAAGGAGGCCATCAAGAATGGGAAGTCTATCTATGAAGACGACATATCTCCTTGGCGCGACGCTCGTTGGTCTGTCGATCGTGACAGCGGCCCATGCTCGGACCGGTGAGGAACTCCTAGCACAACTGACTGGCAAGGCCGAGGGGCCGGTGCGGGACGCCGCCCAATGGACGGAGGCCTACCAGAAAGCCGTTGACTATCTGCTCCCGCTGATGTCTGCGGAGGACGTTGGTTCCCGCTACGCCCCCCAGATCTTGTTCCAGGACATGGGCTCGTATGCCAGTCGCCCCGGGGCAGAATCGCAGCGTCTGGCGCTGGCCCAGGTCATGGTCAAGACGCTCGAACAGGCCAAGATGGAAACCACGGTCCGCCATTGGTTCATCCTGCAGCTTGAGCGTATCGGCAAGGCGGAATCCGTCGGGCTGTTGGCGAAGCTGATGTCCGATGAGGACAAGAACACGCGCGATTATGCCCGGCGGGCCTTGGAGAAGAATCCGGACGCTGGTGCGACCGAGGCGTTGCTGAAGGAACTGGCCGAGGCCAAGGAAGCCGAATGGAGGATCGGGTTGATTGCTTCTCTGGGTGAGCGCCGTGCCTCGGCGGCCGTCAAGCCGTTGACGCAAGCCCTCAGCGATTCTGATCTCAAGGTCGCCAAGGCGGCGGCCGGAGCTCTGGCAGGGATCGGCGGGCAGGATAGTGCGCAGGGACTGTTTGCGGTGCTCGCCCAGCCGGTCGGGCCGGTCTCTGCCGCCGCGGCCCAGGGCCTCATCGACCTGGCAGGTCGGATGGCGGCGGCCCAAGACACGGCCGAGGCCTCCAGGATCTACGACGCGGTCTATGAATGGGCGGGCAAGACCAGGTCCGTTCCCATCGGTATTCGCGTGGCGGCAGCCACGGGGCTGATCGTCACCGATGCGGCTCGCGGCGCCCAAGAGGCGGCCACGCTCATTCAGGATGAGAATCCCAAGATGCGCCAGGCGGCGATTCACGCGGCCCGCATCTCCCCGTCCCCGGAGGCTGCCCGGGCACTGACGGTGTTGTTGCCCAAGCTCCAGAGCGACTCCCAGGTCCACGTGCTGGGTCTGATCGGTGACCTGAAAGACACTTCGGCGGTGGCGGCGGTCGTCCCCATGCTTGCCAGCCAGGACGAAGCTGTCTCTCTGGCGGCGGCCAACACCCTGAGCCGGCTTGGCACGGAAACGAGCGCCAACACGCTCTTTGATGCGGCGGTCAATGGCCGGAGCAGCGTGCAGAAGGCGGCCCAGAATGGCTTGGCGGCGATGTCCGGTCCGCAGGCGGATGCCCTGCTCAAAGCCAAGGCGGCCTCCGGCGCTGCGAACGCCAGAGCCGTGGCGATCAATCTCCTCGGACAGCGGCGCTGCGAGGGGGCGGCCCGACTCCTGTTGGTCTGTGCGGCCGAGGCGGACGAGACGGTGAGTGCCGCCGCCTTCCAGGCCATGGTCGATGTGGCGGACACGATCGATCTGGCGGCCTTGATAGATCTTGTGGTCCAAGCCAGGAGCGATCGGGCTCGTACAGCGGCAGTCGCGGCCCTCAAGGCCGTGTTGGCCAAAGCGCAGGATAAGGAGGCCGCCGGGAAGATCGTGATCGATCGGATGAACCAGGCCCAGGACCAGACGAAGTTGGCTCTGTTGAGTTCGCTGACCTCGGTGGGAGGCACTGCGGCCCTCCGTGCCGTGATCGACGCGGCCCGAAGTTCCGATGAAGCCCTGCGCGATACGGGTATCCGCGCGCTCAGCGAATGGCCAGACTACGAGGCCGTGCCCGCCTTGATCGATATCGCATCGAATGCCCAGACGCCTTTGAGTCCCTACGCATTGTGTGTCCGAGGGGCCCTGAGACTGATTGCACCACAGCGACCATCCGTGGGACCGCGGATGGGGCCTCCGATCGGCCTGCGGATGGATCCCGCGGAGGTGGAAGGCCGAGCCGTGATGTGCATGAAGATCCTCGATCTGGCCCGCCGCATCGAGGAGAAGCGACAGGTGGTCGCGACGCTGGCGACACTGCCGTGCGAGCGATCTGCCAACCGACTGCTGGAACTGGTCAAAGACGAGAATCTCAAGAATGAGGCCGCTCGGGCGGCGGTGAATCTCGCCGGCGCCATGCTCTGGACCGACCGACAAGCAGCGCAGGAGTTGGCCCGGAAGGTCCTCGACATGAATGTGTCGGCCGATATCAACGATCAGGCAAATGCCATCCTGAGTGGCAGAGGGATGCGTGGCAATCAACGTGTCCGGTAATGATACTGGGGATGAAACCACTTCGCTTGAGAAGTGCCACCATGTATCGATTTCGACAACTTCTGGGATTGGTGAGTCTGGTCTCGCTGGTCGCCCCGTCAGCCTGGGCAACCAGCCCCCAGATCGGCAGAACAGCGCGCTACTGCAATCCTCTGCCGATGATCACGGCGCCCGGCGGGAATGCATCCGGCGATGTTACGGTCATCCGCGAGCAAGGCAAGTACTACATGTACTGCACCGGCGGCGGGGCCTGGGTCTCGGACGACATGCTCGACTGGTCCTTCCACCGTGTCGCCAACGTCCCCGTCGCGCCGCATGTCGTCAAGCACAACGGCAGCTTCTATATGTGCGGCAACAGCGGCCCGCTTTCCAAGGCGGACAACCCACTGGGGCCCTTTACCAGCCTCGGAGAATGGAAGAACACGCCCGACGCGGCCGGAGGATGGAGAGGCCCGTTCGACATGGACATCTACATCGACGACGATAACCGGCCGTACCTGTATTACCCCGGCCGTGGGATTGACGGCATCTACGTCGTGCCGCTGGATCCCAACGACCTCACGAGATTCGCCGGACCGGTCCGGCACCTCTTCGCCTTCAACAAGGACCACGTCTGGGAACGTTACGGCGAGATGAACGAGTACCCAGACGTTGCATGGATCGAAGGCCCGTGGATGCAGAAACACAACGGCACCTACTATCTGCAATACTCCGGCTCAGGGACCCAGTGGAAGACCTATGCCTCCGGATACTACACTGCCAAGTCGCCGCTGGGCCCGTTCACCTACGCGCCCAACAATCCGCTGCTCCGCAGGACCGACGGCCTCGTTACCGGCGCTGCGCATGGTAGCGTCGTCGAAGGAGCCGACGGACATCTGTGGCAGTTTTACACGATCGTCCTCTCAAACCCGCCCGGCGGACGTCGTATCGGCATGGATCGCATCACCTTCGACAAGGACGGCCATATGGCGGTGAAGGTCACCGATACGCCGCAATGGGCTCCAGGCACAGTTAATGACCCCGCCCAAAGCGACAGCGGCTCCATCCCGCTGACCCTCAACAAGTTCCGCGCGATGAATGCACTGTCGCGATGCTCGTCCGAGCAGGCGGGCCGCGACGCCGCCTACGCCGTGGACAACTCCAGCGGCACTTGGTGGGAACCCGCTGCAACCGATACGGAGCCAACCCTGACCATCGAGCTTTCCCCTGCGACACGCTTCGATGCGGTGCAGTTGTTCACGATTGACTCGGTGCGTCTGATGTTCAACGCCGGGCGGGGCCTCGGCGGTGGACGCGGCCGCGGAGGACAAGGCGGCGGCGGTGCAGCGGCCGCAGGGCCGGCGGCCGCCGAGAGCGCATCTGCTGCACCAACAGCTCCAGGCCCGGCTCCAACCAACGCGCATCAATACAAGATCGAAGTGTCATTGGATGGGCAGACATACACCACGGCCCTTGACCAGACGAAGAACGCCATCGCGCGAAACGTCGTCTTCGACGAGATACCTCCGGTGAAGTGCCGCTTCGTTCGATTGATGCTGACGAACTGGCCCCGAACCACGCCCCTGGGAATCATTGAGTTCACCGTTTTCGGCAGGCCGGCGGAGTCTTTGCCCGCTGCCCAACCGATTCCCAGCGAACCCCGGGGGAAACGATGACAGAGACGCAGTCTTGGGGACCGATCATGAACCCGATCCATCATGCCCAGTCATTCTTCTGTGTCAGATCGATCATGCTTCTCACGGCGTCCATCGCTGTGGGGGCCTCGTCCGTGTTCGCCCTGGACGGCCAGGTCCAGATTCACGATCCCTCCACCATCATGCAGTGCCAGGGCAAGTTCTATACCTACGGTACCGGCGGTTCCAGCCTGGTCTCCGACGATGGCTGGACCTGGCGTCGCGGGGTCACGCCCGCGCGACGCGGAATGGCTCCCGACATCATTTATCTCGGCGGCCGCTACTACATGTACGTTGCCGCGAATGTGGGGGGACAGCCCAAGGCCGTCATCAACATGATATCGAGCAGGACCCTCGACCCGAATTCCCCTGATTACCAGTGGGAAGAAGGCGGAATCGTCGCCTCCTCCGATGGGGTCGAATTCTGCAACGCGATCGATCCGGGGCTCTTTCTGGATCCGACCGACGGGAAGTTGTGGCTGGTCTACGGCTCCTACTTTGGCTACCTCCGGCTGGTCCAGCTCGACCCCAAGACGGGTAAACGCATCGATCCGAACGACAAGCCCGCGGACATCGCGATCAATTGCGAAGCGTCGATCATGATCTATCGCGACGGCTGGTACTACCTGCTGGCCACCCACGGCAGTTGCTGTCGGGGCGCCGACTCCGGCTACAACATCCGCGTAGGCCGCGCCCGGAACGTGACGGGCCCCTTCTTCGACCACACGGGTCTCGACATGCTCCAAGGCGGCGGCAAGCTCTTCCTCGGCTCCGGCGGTCGTGTCATCGGTCCCGGCCACTTCGGCCTGCTTGACCTGGGCGAGGGCGTACAGAAGTTCTCCTGTCATTTCGAGGCCGACCTCGACAGGGGCGGCGCCAGCGTGCTTGACATCCGGCCGCTGCAATGGAAAGACGGCTGGCCCGTCGCCGGCGAGAACTTCAAAGAAGGCACATACGAAATCGAATCCGTGCGCACCGGCACGGCGCTCGAGCTGGCCGTGGAGGGTGTGCCGGTCGGCGGCAGACGCAGCAGGCGTCCCCCCGGCGCCGCACCTGGAGGGCCCGGCGGCGGGGGGGGTGGAGGAGGGATGTTCGGCGGCCGGGGCGGCGTGATTCCGCCGCAGGATGTCGCGGCGGTTTCGGCGAACTGGCCGGCCGGCAATCTTGCCATCCGCATGTCCAACTACCTGTGTCAGGCTCAGCAGAAGTGGGCCGTTACGCCCGTCGCCGACGCCGGCGGCTACCCCGGAGCGCCGTATTTCAAGATCACGATCGCCGGCACCGACCGCACGCTGGCCGTGGGCGAGGACGGCGAGTTGGTCGCCGTGCCCGCCTTTACCGGTGGGCACGAACAGCTCTGGCGTCTCGACCAGCTTGCCGACGGCACTTGGCGCATCATGCCCAAGTTTGCCTCGACGGCCAAGGAATCGGTGGTGCTTTCGGCTGTCGGCGGCAGTTTCGCGACGCTCGCCAAGTTCGATCCCGCCGGCGACAAACAGCGATGGCTCTTCAAAACGCCCTGACAGCAGACTGGGAATCGGAAATGGACAACCATAAATCGAGACTCTAACAGAGGGCTTCTCATGCCTATGCTCCACAACACCCGCATGCCCGCACTCGTCATCCTGGCCGGTTCGGCGCTTCTCGCCCTGGCCGCCGCAGCCGGTTGCGCTGCTCGCGGCCCCGTATCCTCCCCAACGTATACCGTCTCCGCCGGGAAGCCCCTCCATGCCGACGGCTTCATCCAGCGCTGGCTGATCCTCGAGCCGATTGGCACCACCGGACTTACCGATAGCGCCGTCCAGGCGACTGTCAAGAGGGAGTACTTTCCCAACCAATTCGCCGTCATTCCGCACGACGGCGACCAGGTGACGGTCGGCGGCACAGAACTCACATGGCATGCCGTCGATACGAACGAATACAACGTCAACCTCTACTACTTCGCCTATGGTCTTGGTAAGTTGACGTCAAACGTTCTCTTCTGGGCCGTCACGATTGTCAACTGCCCGCAGGAGGTGCCGGGGGTGCGCCTGGCTATCGGCTCCAATGCGGCCTCCGTCTGGTGGGTCAACGGCCAGGAAGTCATCGGCATCTACGGCGACCGTCAAACGGTCATCGACGACGGCGTCTCCAAACGCCTGACACTCAAGCCAGGGCCAAACGTCGTTCGCTGCGCGATCATCAACGGCGGCGGAGCCACCGACTTCTGCGCGAGGTTTCTCGACGGGGAGGACAAACCGCTGACGGCGTTCACCGTGGACGTGGACAACACCGGGAGGTGAGATGATTCGCGAATGGCATTCTGCGATCCTGCAAACTCATTCCGTGAAAGGTCGACCGATGAACAGAACCTTCCTTGTCTCTCCTGCCGTTTCGATGTTGCTGGCCGGGAGCGCCGCTGTAATCCTCGCGGCCGAGCCAACCACCCAGACCCAGCCCAGTACGTCGGCAACGGCCCCGGCCGCCACAGCCAAGCTGCCCTTCGCCACGCCGCTACGCTGGAAGTCCACCGGCGTGCTGGTCAAGCCGGTCTCGGATCCCAACCACACCATCGTGTCCGTCAAGGACCCAACCGTGGTCCGCTATCACGATCTGTGGCACGTCTACGCAACCGTCTACTCGACGTCCGCCCGAACCTGGAACATGGTGTACCTGAAGTTCAAGGACTGGTCGGACGCCCCCAGCGCGCAGTTGCATTTCCTCGATCAAAACCCAAATCTCAGAGGGTACAAGTGCGCACCCCACCTGTTCTACTTCACCCGGCACGAGAAGTGGTATCTCGTCTACCAGACGCAGCCGCCGGCGTATTCCACGACCGACGACATTTCCAAACCGGAAACCTGGACGGCGCCGCAGAGGTTCTTTGACAGACAACCTGCCAGCATGCCCAGGCTTCCAATCGACTACCACGTGATCTGCGACGACGCGCACGCCTATCTGTTCTTCACCGGCGACGACGGCAACTTCTATCGCAGCCGGACCAAGATCGAGGACTTCCCCCAGGGCATGAGCGACCCGGAGATTGCCATCCGGGACCGCCGCAACAACCTCTTCGAGGCGAGCATTACCTACAAGATCAAGGGCACGAACACCTACCTGACTGTCATCGAGGCGTTGAGCCCGGCACGGTACTACCGCGCTTGGGTCTCCGACGATCTCAATGGCACATGGACGCCCGTGCCGGGCGCCGACTCGTGGCAGACGCCCTTCGCCGGGATCAACAACGTCACCTTCGACAACGGCGTGACCGCCTGGACCCGCGACATCAGCCACGGCGAGTTGATTCGCGACGGATACGACGAAAGGATGATCCTCGATGCCAACAACCTCCAACTGCTCTACCAGGGCCGCGATCCGGCCAGCGGCGGACGCTACGAGCTGTTGCCCTATCAGCTCGGTCTGCTGAGATTGGATCGTTCCGGAAAGTAAAGGCGGATGTGGACATCGAGCTGGATTGAGATGGAGGAAGTCGCCTATATAATGGAGCCCTCGAAGTTCGTTCGTCAGATGCGCGGCTGAGCATGCCCGCAAGAGTCAGACGGGTTCGAATGAGGAGTCAAACATGGACGAGTCGCAGGAGCTTTCCATCGGGCGAACGGCCGACAACAACCTGGGCAAGGCCGTCGTCAACGTACGGGCAGGAGCGCAGAGACTCTCGACTGTGGAGAAGGTCGGCTTCAGTCTCGGCGATGCGGCGTCGAACATCTTCTTCCAGACCTTCATCCTGTTCATCCCGATCTTCTACACGGACGTGTTCGGCCTGTCCGCCGGGTCGGTGGCTTTGATGTTCCTGATCACCAAGGTCTGGGACGCGGTCAACGATCCGATGATGGGCATGATCGCCGACCGTACCGAAACGCGGTGGGGGAAGTTCCGGCCCTATTTGCTGTGGTTCGCCGTACCATTCGGCATTCTCGGCGTGTTGACGTTCACGACGCCCGGTTTCAGCCCCACGGGCAGACTGATCTACGCGTATGTGACCTACACTCTGCTGATGATGGCCTACACCGTTGTCAACGTGCCCTATTCGGCGCTGATGGGCGTGATGACGCCGAATTCCCACGAGCGCACCGTTCTGTCGTCCTTTCGCTTCTTCGCCGCTTTCCTGGCCACCATGCTGGTTCAGTACTCCGCCCTGAGAATGGTCGGGTGGTTCGGGCAGGGGGATGCGGCGGTAGGTTGGCGGTGGGCCATGACGGTCCTGTCCTCCCTGGCGGTGGTCCTGCTCTTCATCACCTTCGCCACGACAAAAGAACGTGTCCACCCTCCCAAGGGACAGAGGACCCCGCTGAAGCAGGACTTGGCCGACTTGTTCACGAACCTGCCCTGGGTGCTGATCGGCAGTGCGACGGTCTTTCAACTGATCTACATCTGCATGCGGGGAGGGGCCGTCGCCTACTACTTCAAGTACTTCGTCAAGGAGCAGGAGGTCCTCTCCTTCGGCGTACTCTCGTATGAGAAACTGGCCTCCACGTTCCTGCTGGCC
>ENA-UPTA01003610-UPTA01003610.1-activated-sludge-metagenome-genome-assembly--contig:-NODE-3610-length-15111-cov-7.459817_pt1 | contig 15111 bp, 14 predicted proteins | sample MGYA00238184_ERZ773361 | MGnify/ENA primary metagenome ERZ773361 (study PRJEB29100, sample SAMN05720205) | activated sludge metagenome | isolation source: anaerobic digester from wastewater...
TACCGCTATGTGACTGGAGTTCAGACGTGTGCTCTTCCGATCTGTCCCAGCGGAAGACCATCCGCTTGCCCGGCCGTCCCTGCGGGCCCGTCGGGGAAGTGCGGCAGAATCCCGGATCGATCCCCCTGCCCTGCTCATGCCGCCGCCCCGCGTTGAACTGATCGCCCCCGACGATGCGCGCATCGCCGCGCTGCTCGACCGGCTGGCACCGGGCGCCGCCGAAAGCGTCTTCCTGTCCCGCCCCTGGCTGGAGGCCTGCCTGGCGACCTGGCCCGGATCGGCCGGGCATCACCTTGCCGTGGTCGCACTCGACGACACGGACCCGATCGGATCCCGGGCGCACGACGCCCCGGTCGCACTGACCCTGCTCGGCGCGCGCACGTTGCGCCGGCATCGCTGGCTGACCGTCCGTGCCCTGGGCCTGAACGAAGCCCTCGACGACGACCTCGACGAGCCGACGCTCGAGCTCAACGGGCTGTACGGCGCATCGGGACCTGCATTCGACGCCGGCTTCGAACGGCTGCTCGACTGGCTGGACACCCGCCCCGACTGGGACGAACTGCACGTCTCCGGCGTGCTGTCCGCCCGCGCACGCCACATCGAAACGCGGGCGGCCGCGCACGGACTGTGGGTGCGCTCCGGCAAGGACGTGCAGACCTGGTGGACCGACCTCGACCGCATCCGCACCGACCACGCGGGCGACTACCTCGCCGCACTGTCGTCGAACACGCGCCAGCAGATCCGGCGCGCGCACCGGGCGCTCGAGAAGGAGTCGGGCGCGCTGGTCCTCGAACAGGCCGACACGCCGCTGCAGATGCTGGCCTGGCTCGAATCGCTGGCGGTGCTGCACCGGGCGCGCTGGTCCACCCCCGGCCGGCGCAGCGGCTTCGATCTGCCGTCGTTCCGTGCGTTCCACCGCACCCTGATCGAGCGGATGGCCCCCAGCGGCGGCGTGCAGATGCTGCGCGTGCGCGCCGGCACGCGCGTGTTCGCGTACCTGTACAACCTGGTGCTCGACGGCCACGTCTACTTCCTGATGAGCGGCATCGAGTACGGCGCGCTCGATCGGCACAAACCCGGCATGCTGGCCCACCGCCTGGCCATCGAGCACAACCTCGGCCTGGGCATGCGGGTCTACGACTTCCTGGGCGGCTCGCAGCGCTACAAGACCAGCCTCGGCACCGACCACGACACCCAGCACTGGCTGGTGCTGTCGCGACCGCGCCTGACGCTGCGGCTCGAACATGCGTTGCGCATGCTGCGCCGGCGCATGCGCGCGCTCGGGGCGCGGGATGCGCGCGCCGCGAACGGTCAGGGGCGACCGATCGAACCGTAGTGGAATCCGTGCGCGCGCACGGTATCGGGTTCCCAGAGATTGCGCCCGTCGAAGATCACAGGCCGAAGCATCGACGCACGGATGTCGTCGAACGGCGGCGAGCGGAATTCCTTCCACTCGGTCGCGATCATCAGCGCGTCGGCGCCGCGCACGGCGTCCAGCATGCCGTCGACCAGCGTCAGGTCGGTGCGTTCACCATAGAGGCGTCGGCACTCCTCGCGCGCGACCGGATCGTAGGCCTGCACCGTGGCGCCTTCGGCCCACAGCGCCTCCAGGATGGCACGCGCCGGCGCCTCGCGCATGTCGTCGGTGTTGGGCTTGAAGGCCAGCCCCCACAGCCCGATGCGCAGGCCGCGCAGCGACCCGAAATGCGCGCGCGCCTTGTCCACCAGCACGGTCTTCTGCGACTCGTTGACCTCTTCGACGGCCGCGAGGATGCGCAGCGGCACGCCGTGTTCGGCCGCACTGCGCTGCAGTGCGCGCACGTCCTTCGGGAAGCACGAACCACCGTAACCGGTGCCGGCATAGAGGAACGACCAGCCGATGCGCGGGTCGGACCCGATGCCGCGCCTGACCTGCTCGATGTCGACGCCGGTGCGCTCGGCCAGCCGGGCGAGGTCGTTCATGAACGAGATGCGGGTGGCCAGCATGGCATTGGCCGCGTACTTGGTCAGCTCGGCCGCCCGGCGCGACATCGTGATCGTGCGCTCGTGGTTGCGCTGGAACGGCTGATACAGCGTACGCAGCACCTGTTCGGCGCGCTGGTCCTCGACGCCGAGAATCACCCGGTCGGGCTTCATGAAGTCGTCGATCGCGTCCCCTTCCTTCAGGAACTCCGGATTCGACGCAACGCAGAAGTCGATGGCGGCGCCGCGATCCGCGAGGGCTTCGCGCACCGCCGCCTCGACCGCGTCGGCGGTGCCGACCGGCACGGTGCTCTTGTCGACGATCACCCGGTAGTCGGGCATGTGGCGTCCGATGGCACGGGCCGCCGCCAGCACGTACTGCAGATCGGCCGATCCGTCCTCGTCGGGCGGAGTGCCCACGGCGATCATCTGAACGAGGCCAAACCGCGCGCCTTCCGCGGGATCGACCGAGAAGCGCAGACGCCCGGCAGCCACGTTGCGCTGGACGACCGATTCGAGACCGGGTTCGTGGATGGGGATTTCACCGGCCCGCAGACGATCGATCTTGTGTGTGTCGACGTCCACGCACAGCACGTCGTTGCCCATGTCGGCCAGGCAGGCCCCGGTGACGAGGCCGACGTAGCCGGTGCCGATGACAGTGACTTTCAATGCGATTCTCCCGAGTGGGCGTGCAGTTCAGCCCGGGATTATCGCGCGGCCGTGCGTCCCGATCGTGACGAAGCCAGGTCCGCGAGCGCCTGGAACTCCGCGACCAGACGATCGATGCGGCGATCCCAGGTGTTGGCGGCCGCATAGTCGATGATCGCCTGGCGGTCCCAGGGATGGGTCAATGCATGCTGGACGGCTGCGCTGAACTGTTCGGGCGCCCACCAGTCGACCAGGGTGCCGACGGCGTCGCTGGTGACGACTTCCGCATTGCCCCCCACCCGCGTGGTGACGACCGGCAGCCCGCAGGCCATCGCCTCGAGGAACACGTTCGACCAGCCTTCGAACTCCGTCGCCTGTGCGAAGACGTCGGCGGCGCCGTAAAACCACTTCAGCATGTCGTGCGGCTGACGACCGCAGAACTGCACGATGTCGCTCACGCCATGTTCACGCGCGAGCGCCTCGAGGTGCGCCGCGTTGTTGCCGGACGAGACACCGCCGCCGACGATCAGGAAGCGCAGCGTCGGAAACCTCAGGCGCAGCGCCGGCAGCAACGGGATCACGCGATGGAATCCCTTGGTGGGGATCAGGTTGCCCACCCCGATCAGCACCTTGGCATCGGAGGGGATGCCGAGCCGGCGGCGCGCCTCGTCCCGGTCCACCGGGGTGAACTTGTCGAGATCGACGCCGTTGCCGATGACCGCAACCTTGTCTGCGGGCACCCCGAGTCGCACGGCGACGTCGCGCTTGAGCGCCTCGGAGACGGAGAAGAGACGGTCGGCCGCATTCAGGGCCTCGACCAGCTTCGGCTCGCGATCGGTCCCGATCAGCCATTCGTCCTTGCTGCCGCGCAGGGTGATCACGCACGGCAGGCCGAGCGCACGGGCGATGCGGGTCGCCGCCCAGCCGTCGGGATAGAGGAAGTGCGCGTCGATGATGTCGGCCCCGAAGCGCGCGTTCAGGGACCGCATGAATCCGGTCGTGCTGCGGGCAAGCAGCCAGCCGTCGTAGCGCTTGGCCAGGCCTGGCAGCGAGAACCAGCGCGGTCGGTGCACTTCGATGCCGTCCATGCGCTCGAACGAAACCGCCATCGGTCTGAACCCGGGGCGGATCAGCCGGACGATCCAGTCGAACGGCGACCAGGGCTGCGGTGCGACCACCACGATGGGGAGCCGCCGGGCGACCCGGAACATCCGTTCCCGGATGAACGTGCCCGCATTCGGGGCCTCGTCGCTCGGGAACAGACTGGAGAAGACGATCAGGCGCGGAGGGCTCAACGCAGTCCGAAGTAGATGTTCGCTGTCAGGAAGCCCTGCTTGTTGCCGCAGTCGAAGCGCTTGCCGCTGAACCGGTAGCCGTGCAGTCCGGGCGTCTCGACCTGCTGGGCGAGCGCATCGGTCAGCTGGATCTCGCCGCCGCTGCCCGGGGGCAGCGTCTCGAGCGTGGTCAGCACGCTGGGATGCAGGATGTAGCGTCCCACCACGGCAAAGGTCGACGGTGCCTGCTCGACCGGCGGCTTCTCGACGATGCCCTTGACCTTCATCACCGTGCCTTGCGTGGACTCGGGCGCGATGATGCCGTACTTGCTCACGTCGGCGCGGGGCACCTGCTCGATGGCGATCACGCTGCCGCCGGTGGACTCCGCCACCGGAACCATCTGCTTGAGCACCCCCTCGGGATGCCCGTCGATGAGATCGTCCGGCAGCAGCACGGCGAAATGCTCGTCCGGACCGATCATCGGCTTGGCACAGAGCACCGCATGCCCGAGACCGAGCGGTGCGGGCTGCCGCACGAACAGCACCTTGACGTGTGGCGGAAGGATGTTGCGCACCGCCTCCAGGGCCTCGACCTTGCCCTTGGCCTCGAGTTCGGCTTCGAGTTCCGGAGCGCGATCGAAGTAGTCCTCGACCGCGCGCTTGGAGCGCCCGGTCACGAAGATCAGGGTGTCGCAGCCGGCCTCGATCGCCTCGTCCACCGCGTACTGGATGATCGGCCGATCGACGATGGGGAGCATTTCCTTGGGAATCGATTTCGTCGCGGGCAGGAAACGCGTGCCCATGCCTGCGACGGGGAACACTGCCTTCTTGAGCTGCATGTCGGATCCGGGGTCGAGGAGGTGCTCGGGATTGTCCCATGCAGCCCCTGCCCGTCCGGAGTGAAAAGACGCGGGATCACGGGACATCTCGATGGATCGGGGGTGTGGAGGACTCAGCGGATGGCGCTCACCGCGGCTGGGGATGACCGCCCGCACTCCGGTGGCCGCGCGCGATCAGGCCCCACAGGGTGCCGGCACGGGCTGAACCCGCGCCGCGCCCAGGCGCAGGAACCCCGGGCCGCGATCGGCGCTGCCGTCGCTGCCCGGCCCCGCACCTCCCGGGTTGACACGGTCGACCGGGACCGGCTCGAAGTGCTCGGGCGCATCGACCGAACCCGGGCCGAGGGTGCCGCCTCCCGGTGGCTCGCCGATGCGTGCCGGGGCGGCCGCGGGGTCGCGGGCCGGACTCTGCATGCGGATCGTGGCCGTGACGACGACCGGCCAGCGCGGACGGCGTCGTCCGGTCTCGTCGACGGCGCCGTAGTGCGCGCATGCCCAGTCGCGCGGCGAAGCGGCTCGAGACGGTGTACCGAGGTCGAGCGGGCCGAGCCGCCGGCCGGCGTGCGGGCCTGCCGCGGACGGCGCTGCCGGGGAGGACCCGGTCGACGGCGCTGCCGGGGGCGCGCCGGCGCCCCCACACCCGTCGACGGTCTCCATGATCCAGGCAGCCAGTCGACCGACCAGCGGGACGGTCACGGGGACACCATAGGTGAACTCGATCTTCAGGAGGTTCGCGTCATTGAGTGTCTGGCCGGAGGCGATGCCGATCGGCTCGGCGCCGCGATGGCCTGCCACGCCGGAGGCCGGACGCAGCGCGTTGCCGCCCACGGTGAGGTTGTCGTTGGGGATCTCGATCAGGGTCGGGATCAGCCGACCTTCGTCGTCGCGGGCAGGCAGCCCCCAGTCGTCGAAGCTCTCGCGGGTGGGCGACAGGCGCCGCCAGGCGACCCAGCCGGCTGCCTGGCCGAGGCTCAGGTGCGCCGCGGCCCGCGCGAGGTTGGCGGCATGCTCGCCTGCGTTGCGCGCCCCGAACAGCCAGGGCATGAGGCCACGGGCGAGCCCGCGCTCGATGCTGTCGCCGGACCCATGGTCGACGCTGCCTGCGCGCACCGCCTCCTGGGCGGCATGGCCGACCGCGATGCGCCCGTGGAACACCAGCGCCCACTGCAGCGCGGACAGACCGAGCAGCAGCGCGATCGGTGCGGCAAGCAGGGTCTCGAGTGCCGCAACCCCGGACTGTCGGCATCGGACAGCGGGTGTCCGTCGGGATCGGACCGGTGCCAGGCATCCGGCATTCATTGCCGCGGGACCCCGCGCAGGTATTCGATCTGCGGGCGCACTTCGGGCTCGTCGTCATAGCGCTCGACCCAGCCGCGCTCGGCCGACGTGCGCAGCACGGGACGATCGGACGGGCCGGCGGCGGGAACGAACACCGGCGCGGGCGCACGCATCTCGTTGGGCACCACACGCATCTCGTTGGGCGCCGCCGGCACCATCGCCGGACGTCGCGCCCACGACGCCGCATTGGCCGCCGCCTCCGCGCGCCCTGGTGCGGAAGGCTCCTGCAGACGGACGCTGCCGCTGCGCGGCGATGCGTAGACGGGCGCGGACGGGGCCGAGAGGCCGGCGGCATGCCCGCCCACGACTGGGGGCGGAGGCGCCTGGACCGTCGACCGATAGCGCATCGGTTCGGGCGCCACCGATCCGGTCTGAACCTCGAGCGCCGATCGCCGGGCGGGGCCCGCGTGATCGGCCGGCCGGGAGGCGGTCGGATCGGGCCAGTCCCGTCCTGCGGACGCGGGGTTGGCCGGGCGGGTGCGGCGCAGCACGTCGTCGTGCAGTTCCCCCACGTGCGCCCGCGCTTCGGTCAGCACGCTGGCCTCCTCGTCACTGGACGGCTCGAGTTGCGCGAGCGCGTCGCGCGCCAGCTCCGCGTTCACGAAGGCCAGGTTGAGCAACGCCTTGTTGCGTACTGCCGCATCGGCGGCGGGCACGTCGGGCGCGGTCGGATCGATCGCGGCGGTCGCGCGCCGGTAGGCTCCGGCCGCCGCCACCAGCTGGCGCCGCTGCTGGTGCAGATTGCCGATCCGGAACCAGGCGCGTCCGTGAGCGGGCTCGTAGCCGACCAGCGTCCGGAACCCCTGCATCGCCGCGGTCCAGCGCTCGCCTCGATAGGCGGAATCGGCCTCCTTGTAGAGCATCTCGATCGTGTGCGGCGACAGGGGACGCACCAGGCGGATCGGTCCGAGGACGCGATCGGCATCCTGGGCGTACGCGCCCCAGGGGACGGCAAGGCAGCAGACAAGCGCGCTGACCCGGAGTGTCGGGCGCGGAAGGATCGTCATCATGGTCTCCTCGTAAGATCCGGCAGTGCCGGCAGAACGGAACCGCACTGGAGCCCGAGGCGCAGGGCCTCGCCTCGGGCGAGCTCCGCCACGGCGTGGGCGCCGGGGCAGATGCGCATGCGCCAGGGACGGACGTCGTGGTCGATGCGGACGATGCAGCCATCACGGTCCAGGAAGACCACGTCGATCGGGAACCGCATGGCCATCGTGTGGATGGCGTCGCACGGTTCGAGCAGAAGCCCGCGTCCCCGGGGCAGCGACGACCGTCCGATCAGGCCCACGAGGCGAGCACCGAAGGTGACGGCCCGCTCCAGCGTGAGGGGTGCGCCGCCGCTCATCGCAGCCACCCTTCCTCGAGAAAGCGCACCACGACCGGAAAGAGCAGCATCGCGAACGTGCACGGAAAGATGAAGACGAGCAGCGGCAGGAGCATCTTCACGGGCGCCTCCATGGCGAGCTTCTCGGCCCGCAGGAACCGTTCGCTGCGTCGCTGCTCGGCCTGCGCGCGCAGAACGGGCCCAAGCGCCCCGCCCTGCCGCTCGGCCACCAGGAGCGCGGCCACCAGACTCGAGATCGCCGGCAGCGCCAGGCGTGCGGAAAGATCGTGCAGCGCCTCGCTGCGGGAACGACCGGCACGGATGTCACGCAGCACCCGCCCGAACTCGATGCGCAGCGGCCCGGGGGGCCCCTTGTCGACGGCATGCGCCAGGGCGCTCGACAGATTCAGGCCGGACTCGACGGCCAGCGTGATCACGTCGAGATAGAACGGAAGCTCACGCAGCAGGGTGCGACGACGTGTCTCGATGCGGTCGCGCAGCCAGGTCCCGGGCAGCCCGGCCCCCAGCAGCGCGGCGGCAATCACCAGCCAGAGTGGCGCCCCCTCACGCGGCAGGGACAACAGCCCTGCAAGCGCTGCGCAGATCGAGGCGGCGATCACCTGCCCCGCCACGAACTGCTCCGCGCTGAGCGCGTAGTCCAGGGCGGCGCGCCGCAGCCGGCTGCGCACCCGGTCCCTGAGACGCTCCGTCAGGATCTGCGCGATCGGTTCACCCATCGTCAGCACCAGCGGCCAGGTCAACCGCCACAACAGCGGCGGCGGATCCTTGTAGCGACGATCGTCGGTCACGGTCGGCTGGAACAGTCGACCGAACCAGACCGCGAACGCTGCGACCGAGAGCGCTCCGGCGACGAGACTTGCGACCAGCAGAACGTGCATCAGAGGCTCCCGGACGATTCGGACGGGTTCAGACGTCGATGCGCATCACGCGCCGGATGAAGTGCAGCCCGAGCAGCTGCATCAGGGCGATCACCCCGCAGGTCGCCAGTCCGAACCAGGTCGAGAAGAGCGCCCCCATGGCCACGGGCTCGACGAACCAGAGCAGGACGCCGACGACCGCGGGCAGGAGCCCCATCGCCCATCCCTGCAGTCGCCCCTGGGCCGTGAGCGCCCGGATCTTTCCCTCGATCGCCACCTTCCTGCGCAGGGTGTCGCCCAGCGTCTCCAGGGTCTCGGCGAGGTTGCCCCCGGTTTCGCGGCTGATGCGCAGCGCGGCAGCGAGCAGCGTCATCTCCTCGATCGGCATGCGGCGCTCGAGTCCGGCGAGCGCCTGGTCGAACGGCGCGCCCAGACGCTGCTCGCGCAGGAGCAGCTGCAGCTCCTGACGGGCGGGCGGCGGGATCTCGCCGGCCGTCTGCTGCAGCGACTGCCCGAGGCTGAGGCCCGCGCGCAAGCCACCGGCGGTGAGCATCATCAGGTCGGACAACTGCAGCCGGAACCGCTCCTGTCGGCGCTGGCGCAGCCAGGCGAGCACCGCGCCGGGCACCAGTCCCGAGGCCGCCGCGGCGGCGGCCGCGGCGAGAAGGCTGCCGGTGAGCCACAGGGCGAAGGCCGTCAGCGCGATGCTCACGAACAGATTCAGCCCGAGCAGACGCCCGGCATCGACGAATACGTGGACGCGGCGCAACCGGGCCGACACCCCGTCGACGAAGCGCAGGCGGTAACGCCCCCACAGCACCCGCACGCTGCGCACGACCAGCCAGGCGAGCAGCACGCTGGCGAGCGCGGCGCTCGCCCCGATCCAGAGCGGCGCGTTCGGCATCAGCGATCGCCCTCCAGCAGGCCCGGATCGATCTCGATGCCGGCAGCACGCAGTGATTCGAAGAACTGCGGCACGTTCCCGCAATGGACGAAGCGCCCGTTCTCATGGCGCAGCAACGACTGCATCTGCACGCGGCTGCCTTCGACACCGGTCACCTCGGCGATCTCGGTGATGCGGCGGCGCCCGTCCGCACTGCGCGCCTGGTGCACGATCACGTGCACCGCCGACGCGATCTGGTCGCGGATCGCAGCCACCGGCAGATCCATGCCCGCCATCAGCACCATGGTCTCGAGCCGCGCCACCACGTCGCGCGGACTGTTCGCGTGCACGGTGGTCAGGGAGCCGTCGTGGCCGGTGTTCATCGCCTGCAGCATGTCCAGCGCTTCGCCGCCCCGGCATTCACCGACGACGATGCGATCCGGGCGCATGCGCAGCGCGTTGCGCACGAGATCGCGGATGGTGACCGTGCCGCGTCCCTCCGCGTTGGGCGGTCGCGCCTCGAGGCTGACCAGATGGGCATGATTCAGTCGCAGCTCTGCGGCGTCCTCGATGGTGACGACGCGCTCGCCTTCGGGGATCAGGTTCGAGAGCACGTTGAGCAGAGTCGTCTTGCCACTGCCGGTCCCGCCCGAGATGACGACGTTGCGCCGGCACTGCACGCAGATGCGCAGCAGCGCGACCATCGCCGCGGAGACCGATCCGCGCGCGAGCAGGTCGTCGACCGAGAACACCTGCCGATTGAAGCGCCGGATCGTGACCGCCGACCCGCGCACCGCCAGCGGCGGGATGATCGCGTTGACGCGCGATCCATCGTCCAGGCGCGCATCGACCATCGGCATGCTCTCGTCGATGCGCCGTCCGAGGGGCGCGACGATCCGGTCGATCACCGCGCGGATCGCCTGCTCGCCGCTGAAGACGTGCGGGCTTCGGGTCAGACGGCCTTCGCGTTCGACGTAGATCTCGTCGGCGCAGTTGACCATGATCTCGGTCACGGACGGATCCTCGAGCAGGGGCTCGAGCGGACCGAGGCCGATCGCTTCGTCGAGCACCTGGGTGATCAGCACTTCGGTATCCACCGAGGCGGGCACGCGCACTTCGTCCGCCAGCAGTTCCCGCAACAGGTCGGCGGTCTCGGCGCGCAGCTGCGCCGTCTCGAGTTGTCGGATGTCGCGGCGGCGCAGATCCAGCGTCTGCAACAGTCGCCGGTGCAGCACGCGTCGCCACTCGAGCAGTGGATCGACACCTGGACGGATCGGCTCGATCGCCGCGCGCGACTCCGCCGGCGCGCCTCCCTCCGCCCCTGGCCCCCCGACCGCGTCCACCCCGGGCCCGATGACCGGCCGGTGCTCCGAACCGATCCTGACCGGAGTACCGGATCGGTTCGCGGCAGCGGTATCGCCGTCCCACGCGCGATCACGCGCTGGGGAGCGGAGGCCAGATGCGGGATCACCATCCTCCCGGATCCGATCGATGGTCGACCCCGTGAACGGCTCCGGCCTCCAGGGCCGCGACTCGAGGTCCGGGAATCCGTCGTCGGGAACCACCCTCAGCCGGAATCCGGCGATACCGATCTCGTCGGACTCGGCAAGGGGGCCGAATTCGACCGTGCGCTCGCCATTGACCCAGGAGCCACCCAGGCTTCCGCAGTCGACCAGCCTGAACGCACGGTCCGAGCGGTGGATCTCGGCATGCACTCGGGCCACCCGCCAGCTCGGCAGCACCACCTCGAGGTCACGCTGCCGACCGATGCGGCATGGCATGCGTGCGATGCGCAGCACGCGTTGCGGCTGGCCGTCGGCCTCGACGATCACGGTCAGCATCGCGTCACTCCATCATGCGCAGGCGATCGCGGGCGCGGGCGACTTCACGCTGAGATTCCTGGCGCGAAGAACGCCCTGCCCCGTGCACGGCGACATCCGGCGCAGGCTCGGACGGCGGTTCGGGATCGACGAAGCGCGGCGTGATGAACACGACCAGTTCGGTGCGGCGCTCGCGGAAGGCGCGCGACCGGAAGAGATTGCCGAGGATCGGCAGGTCGCCCAGCGCCGGCAGCTGATCGACGTTCTTCATCGACTCTTCGCTGACCAGGCCGGCGATCACCAGGGTCTCGTGCTCACGCAGATTGACCTCGGTTTCGGCGCGGCGCTTGGTGATGCCGGGCACGTCCTTGACCAGGACGTCGAAGTTGACGGCCGACACCTCCGTGGCGATCTTGGCGGCGATCACACCGGTGTGGCTCGCCACCGGGCTGACGTCGAACTTGACCCCGTATTCCTTGAAGCTCACGGACACGTTGCCCAGGCCGCTCGTCTGGGGGATGGGCAGCTCGCCGCCGGCGACAAAGCGTGCCGACCCGCCACTGCGGCACGACAGGCTCGGCTCGGCCAGGACCAGCGCATCGCCGTTCTGCACCAGCAGGTTGATCATCGACGTGATCGACGACGCCATGCCGAGCGCCGTGGCGAACGGACCGACGCGCGGCCGGATGTCGAGCCCGGCCACGCCCTCGGCCGCGCCGCCGGGCCGGAACGCCCCGCTGCGATGCAGGTCGCCGACGATGCCGAAGCTGGGCCCCTGGGCGCTGGCACTCCACTTGACCCCGATGTTGCGCAGCGCCTCGCGGCGGATTTCGACCATGCGCACGTCCATGGCGATCATGCGCTCGAGTCCGACCCGGCTGACGAGGTTCACCACCTGCGGAAATCGGCGTGCCACTTCCGCAAGGCGTGCCGCCTGTTCGTCACTGAGGTTGCCGCCCTCGACGACGACCTTGTCGCCGACCACGCGCGCGTCGAGATTGCCGGCCGGACCGAGCATCGTCCGGATCTCGGCGATCAGGCGGTTCGCATCGGCCGCGACCACGTTGACGACGATGCCGCGCTCACGCCCGTCACGTCCCCACAGGTGCAAGGTGCTCTGGCCCGGCGCCTCCGGGATCACGAGGATCTGCCGGTCGTCCAGTGCGGTGGCCTGGATCACCCGTCCGTTGCCGATCACGATCCGCTTCACATCGCCCTCGCTGAGCACGTGCGCCTGGCCGACGTAGAGGTTGAGCACGTCGCCGACCCGCTCGGTCTGCGGTGCCGGAATCGGCGTGACGATCGGAGCGGCCGCGCGCGGCCCGCCGGAAGCCCCGGCGGGCCCGGCGGCGAACGCGTCGGCAGCGACGGGCCCCGCCATCAGCAGGCACACCAAACGACGGGCCGCGCGCCTGGCGCCCTCTGAACGTGCCCTGCCATCCGGAACGGACATGAACATCGGGCCTGCACTGCTGCGCCGCGCAGGGATCGAGACGATGCCGGCATCCGGCGTCGAGGCGCCGCTGGCCCCCGGATTCGACGTGCGTGCAGTCACTGGGCCTCCGGACGACGTGAAGACGATGCGGGCTCCGAACCACCGGGCGCGGCGGTACTTCCGACCTCCCCATGGCGCCCCGGCGGGTTCACGACGGGCCATGCGCCGGCTGCGGGCGTGCGGTGTGCAGCACCGGATGCTTCGTGCGCGGCGCCGCCCGGACCGGAGCCCGCGATGGCTGTGACGCTCGAGCGCTCGGAGACCGCAGCGGGCGCCGGGCGCAGCGCACGTTCGTCGTCGGACGCGGTCGTCGTCTTCAGCGCGCCGCGGCCGCCGACGATGAGTTCGACGGCCCGTACGGGTGCGGGCGGCACGTACGCGGGCGCCTTCAGATCGAGCAGCGCGAAGACGTCCATCGGCGTCTGCTCCAGAGGGGTGCGGTCCTGTGGATTGCGCAGCAGCGCGGTGAGCTTGCCGCTGCGCTGCGCGACGACGAGTTTCTGCGCCTGCACCGGCGACACCTCGACCGTGATCGCGGTGTACGTACGCCCCTGACGATCGTCCCCACCGGGACGGACCTGACGTCCGGTCGCCAGCACCCGCAGGTCCTGCATCAGCGGCCGGGTGATTTCGTTCGGGAACGGCAGGGCCGCGCTGCCGGGCATCCGCACCGACAGCATCAGATCGATCCGATCGCCCGGCTGCAGCATGCCGGACAGGGAATTGATCTCGTCGACCGAGATCGTCAGCGCACGGATGCCGGTGCGGACCTTCGCGGAGAACGTGCTCACGTCGGCGCCTTCGATCGCCCCCTGCAGCAGCGGCTCGCCGGCACGCATCGCGGCCGACAGCCGCGCGCCCACGAACCCGTCGAAGCGCTCCGGCGGCACGGTACTGGCGGGCAGGTGATCGCGCGGCAGCATGCGCAAGGCCATCGTGTCGCCGTCGACCGGATCCCCTTTGGCCAGGTCGCGTTTTGCGACGACGACCTGGACCATCGGCTGCCGTGGCTGCAGACGGTCACGCTCGCGTGCGATCTCGTTGGCGATGTAGCCACGCGCCCCCAGCGCGGAGAGCGTGCCGAGCGCCAGCGCGCAGACCAGGATGGCGGCGTTGCGGTGCTTCTTGATCCGGTCGAAGGGGTTCATGGCCTGGACATCGCAAAGGTGAACTGCTGATAGCGCAGCGCGAACGCGCGAAACACCTGTTCGAGCGGGCTGTCGGGCCCGACGACCAGCGCGAGAGCCAGCAGCGCAAGCACCACGAGATACTCGGTGCTGCTCTGCCCCCAAGGCCGGCGTGCGTGGACCGCGCGCCGGTGCCGTGCCATCGCCGCGCCCTGGGGCGACAGGACGCGGCTCACGGCCGCGCCTCGGTGAGGTGCATCACGACGGCGCTGCCGCCGGCCTGTCGATGGACCGTCAGGGCCAGCTCGCTGCCGCGCCCGATGTACCGTCGGGCGATCGCATCGCCCTCGTCGCGCACCGCCGCAGACGGGATCGGCGCGCTGTGCAGACCGGATGCGGCCAGGCGCGCGGCGATGCGCTCGGCGACCATCCGGGGCTCTGCAGCGTCGACGGCGACCACGGTCTCGCTGCGCCGGCCGGCGTCGAGGGCGACGAACCGGCGGCGCACCTGCGCGTCCGTCGGCAGCACCCCGACCAGGTCGACGTCCGTGCGCGGGAGCGACGCCTCCGGGAACCAGGACGTCACCAGGCCTTCCGTGCCCCCGGTCGCCGCGCTTCTTGCCTGCAGCGTCTGAAATCCGCCCTCGCTCTGGCGCGAGACGATGCGCCATGGCCCCGATACGGACTCGACCGTGCCTCCTCCTTGGGGCAGTGACCAGGCGCGTCGCGTATCGGAGAGCACCTTGGCGAGCGCCTCACGGGACGCGAACCGAAGGACGCGCACGGCATGACCTTCGATCGAACCGCGGTCGATCACGGTGCTGAGCTGTGCGGGGAATGGAAGGGGCTCGACCGGGGCCGCCCGCACGGGGGCGGGCAGGCATCCGCCGACCACCGCCGCAGCGGCGATCAGCGTTCCCGAGGCGGCGCACCCACGCAGACGCGACGTGCACTTGTTGGGCATCGGATACCTCATGGCAGGTTGGGATTCACGACAGGGACCGCCTGCGCCGTCGAACGGCGCCGGATGCGCGGATCACGCGGATCGCTGGGCGCGGGCGCCGTCGGTGCCTGCGGCTCGACCGCGATGCGATCGGCCGGCACCACGTCGAGTTCGGCGTTGTGGTAGCGAAAGGCATCCGCGTTCGGTTCGAGCCCGATCAGCCCCATCAGCGACAGGAACCCGCGCACCGGCAGATAGCGCGCGTCGATGCTGGCCTCGTACAGCGCATCGAGCTGCCGACCGCCCGAGACGCGCGCTTCGACGCTGCGCCCGCCCGGTGTCGTGGGGCCGGACGCGTTCCAGGCATCGGTCAGCACGGCGACGTGCGCACGCACGGCGAGCGGAATCGACGCTAGTTGCGTGGAGAACCGGTCTGCGGTCGCCGTGCGGGAGGCGTCGACCTGTATGCGGGCGTTGACGAGCCCGCCCTGGATCTCCAGCCCGAACCGTCCGGGGCCGGCAAGACGCGACAGCACCTCGAGCGCATTGGCGGCCACGGCGCCTGCGCGCGACTCGGACA
>ENA-UPTA01003612-UPTA01003612.1-activated-sludge-metagenome-genome-assembly--contig:-NODE-3612-length-15109-cov-7.913711_pt1 | contig 15109 bp, 22 predicted proteins | sample MGYA00238184_ERZ773361 | MGnify/ENA primary metagenome ERZ773361 (study PRJEB29100, sample SAMN05720205) | activated sludge metagenome | isolation source: anaerobic digester from wastewater...
TGGCGCGGACGTTGGCCCATGTGACCTTCTCGTCGCGCGTCTCGCCGTCCTGGCGGACGAGGAAGAGGTCGTCGTCGCCTAGCTCCGTAGCCTCATCAAGCTGCGGAAGGGTCGCGCTCTGACCAAGAAGGGGGCCAGTCAAAATCAGTAGGGCGGAAACCGCCAGAAAAAACTTCCTCATACTCAGTCCTCACCAATGTAGTGGGCTTCGACCGAAGAATCAAGCCCCGACTTGACACGCTGGATTGCCCACACCTGACACCGGACAGGGCAAGTGATTTCGATAACCCCAAACCCGTGACGGTCAGGAGAAAGATTTTCCACGCTGTAGATTCCAACCTTGCCAGGACGGAGACCACCTACAACGTCGATCCCTAGCTGCCATTGTTGTCCGTCCTCACCGCGAGCGATGAGGGGGAAGAACGGCTCGTCTCCCGTGGCATCCGGGGCGAAGATCAAGAACTCCGTGGGCTCCCAGAATGAGGGCTGCTCGGGGTAAGCGAATCGGAAAACATAACGCCCTGGGCGTAAGGCTACATCGTCTATCTTGCCTTGGATAGCTACGGTTGGCCCGTGAACGATGGTGTAATCACCGCGAAGATCCCACGGGTACCCCCCGGTAAACCTAATCCACCCCTCCTCCCTACCAAGATCGCCCGCAAAGATCAAGTCACGGAGGGATTCTGTGACCGTCTGAAATGGTTTTACCTGCCACTCGACAACGCGGGAGCCTCCGCCGTCAGTAAAGAATTCACCTTGGAAGAAAACGTCGTTGGCACTCAGGTTGGTGAATGCGATAAGCGTGTTATGGTCCCACCCGTCCACAATGTACGGCACGGAGGACACAGGGTAGTCAGCGAGTGCGGGGAAAGATAGGAAAGACAGGATCGCCACCACAGCTAGGAAGAATCTCATTGCGCATCCTCCAGTTTGAGGGGTGAACCGCTATCATCAATCTGATAGACGCTACCCTCATCGTCCACTTGCAGCACGTTGGATAGACCACCCGTTGCTGCACCAGCGAGGGCTGCTAGGCCCTCCATGATGGCCAAGTGTATCATAGTTTGCTGCCGTTGTCTATCCTCTTCGGTAAACACGACTGCCTCCTAACAATAGGGTCGGGGAGTTTCCCCCCCGACCCCACCGTAACTACAACCTACACCTAGACTTAGGTGCTGGTAATGGATGTCTTGACGAAGAAGTTCGGGTTGACGAGCTTCTTGCCGTACCGGCTCATTAGCCCGACGCGGCCCACCATATCGTCAAGATAGATGGTCGGCGTGCGGTAAAGCGGCACGTAAGGCGCGTACACGAACCCTGCGTCCGCGAACGACGTTCCACGATACCCGAGAAGCGCCTCGTTGTCAGGCAGGTACGGGTCTTTGTAGACCTCCCACCGTCCCATGAGGTTGCCCAAGTGAACCACACCGGCTCCTGAGATCGCTACCGGCTTGAAGTTCGGTAGCGCCTCGATGATGGAAGCCACGTTCGTTCCGCACACGATCCAGTTAGCCGTCGCACGGCGAGTCCGCTTGAAGATTACCTGCGAAGCCTCGATGAGCGAGTTGATGAAGGTTAGCTGGTGGGTGTAGTACGGAACGCCTACAGGCGGGGTCTTATCCCACGCCGCTAGGTTACCAGTGTTGGACACGGCGAAGAGATCCTGAATGATCCCACGGTCGATCTCGAAACGAAGCTGCTCGGCAATGAAAGCCATTAGCTCGGCCTCAGCGTCGAGACCCTGCACGGCCTTCAGGTCGGTTGCCGCTTCGACTGACCAGCGAGCCCGTAGCTTGTGCGGGTGTGCCTGCACAGGGCTGTGGGAGATCATTAGGTCAAGCTGCGGTAGCTCGGAGTTTCCTTCCGAGTTGTAATCGTACTGAGCCGTGATCTGCGTTCCGTTGTCGGGAGGCGTGGTCACGAACGTCAGGGCGATTTCACCCGTTGCGTAGTTGATCGTACCGGAAACGTTCGTGCCGGATAGAACGCCGTTTGCGTTGTCACGAATGGTGCGTGTGGCCGATCCGACTGTAGCTGTAATGACAACCGAACCTGGGCGGATCGGCTTCCACGAGAGAGGCGTGATGTCTGGGGTTAGATCATTCCCGTCACCCTCACCGATGACCTCTTCGTCAATCGTCTCAGACGAGTAGAGGTACTGACCGTCCTTACCGTCAAGAGCCGAGAAAGCCGTCTGGCCAGCGAGGGCAGAACCCTTGCTCTTGCCATAGCGTGCCTCTAGGAAGAACACGAGACTGGTCGGGCCGTCCATCGGCTGTACGGATACGAGGTCCGTAGCGATGAGGTTGGGGAACACGGCGCGGATGATCGGCATTGCGAACTTGTCCCAAACGCCGACGTTAGCGATCTTGGTATCTTCCTGCATGGAGCGGTAGAACCTGTGAGTGTTCTCCAGCAAGAGAGCCGTCATGGCTCCACGATACTCGTCCTTCTTTACTAGATCCTCGCAAAGATGACGCCATTGGCCGGTGGCCAGCTTGACGCCCTCGTTCACTCGGTTCTTGAACCCACCGTTTGCTTGCCGCATGGGTACTGTCTCCTCTGTGATTAGTAACGGAGTCCGAAACGCTTCGTTAGGAAGCTAACGTCTGCGTCAACGGACACTCGGGTTGGGGGTGCAACGCGGTTTTCACGAATCTGTGTCGGCTTGCGGGGAGGAAGAGGCAACCTCTTGCCCTCTACACGGCGAGCCCGTGGGGCTGGACGCGGAGAGAACTTCGGAGCCTGTACCTTAGCAGCAACGGCCTTCACTTCCTTAACGGTCTTGCACTTCTCTAGCATGGGGCGAAGAGGCACAAGATGGCGATTCCGGGGGGAGGCAAGTAGCTTGGCTACCGCTTCCCTAACGGACGACTTTTTTACCCGCTTGACTAGCTCCTCACCTACCGCACAGGCGGCAGAGTACCGGCGCTCGAAAGCCTTGGCTCTCGCGGATACGGAGTTAAGACGCTCCATGACAGCCTTCGTCTTGGCAGCGCCCTTAGCGAACGCAGCACGCTCACGAATCCTGGCTTGCCGGGTTAGCTCACGAATCACAGCCTCGGAAGCTGCAACGAGCTTGTCAACGCTCGGGGGTGCGATGGCGGATTCCATAGACTGCCGCTTACGGGACAGCTTCGTGATTAGCTCTTCTGCAAGAGGACGGTAACCGGAATCCTCCTCGGAGAGCCTACCAAGCTGTATTGTTAAGTCCTCGCTCTTGGCGGCGACCTCACGACGGTCGGATTCCGTCATCAGAGATACTTTCTTCGAGAGGATCGAGGACGCCTCCTCCCGAAGTGCCCGGAACCGCTGCTCTGGGGTGTTTGCCATAGATTGCTTCTCCTGGGGTGTTGTCTTGCTTTCTGTTACAACCTTCGGGTAGGCCCCGAACGTAGAGGGTTGGGAGACGAAATCGAATGTCTGGAGTTCAAAGTCCTCCTGTACGACTTCGGTGCCGTCCTCTTCTAGGACGGAGCCAGAGCCACGGGAAGAGATGCCGATTTCTGCCTTCCGGCGGAAAAGCTCTTTGAGAACCTGACCGGGTGGGGTGTCTAGTACCTCAGCCGCCCCAATGACTGTCCCGTCCTCTGTCATCTGCAATTCGGTAACAAGGTGGCTGACGCGGGACAGCTTAACCTCCCCGTCGTTCGGGTGGTCTAGCTCCCCAAGCATCCTTCGACGCTGTAGGGCCTCGTTAATCGCCTTGTCTGAAAGAAGTTTTTCCCACAGGGCACGGGGGTACACACGGCCATTGTGGTTCTTCGCTTCCGCACGCTGGAAAACCCCCCGGACGATAAACGGCTTTCCGGCGGATTCCTGCACCTGATAGACAAAGGGGACGGTATCGGTCAGTTTCGACATTCAGGTAGCCTCTCACTAATAGACTCAGCGCGAGCGCGAGCGGTGCCAAAGAAACAGGGCTTTTTCACAGTTAGGTCACTTGACAACGAGAGTCCTCTGTGTTAACCTTTCGATTGACCACAATGAAGTGGTCGGTTATGGAGAACCAGAAATGGTAGAACCCCTACAGATGGATGCCCCAAAGACGTATAGCCTGACTGAGATTTCCAAGCTCACGGGAATCTCCATGCCGACGCTGCTCCGGTACAAGCGAGACCACCTTGACCGCCTACCCCACCTTGGCGACGGTAAATCCATGCGGTTTTACTCACCCGCGATTGCCGCTGTCTCCAATATCAAGTCGGAGAACATTCGGAAGCGCGGAAACCGACGGAAGAGAGTCGAAGCCTAGACGAAGATTTCCTTCGTCGCATCCTCTGGGGAGGTTACGCGAATCTTGTGTACCCTCTCCAGGGGATAGTAGGCCGTCCTACGGTAGTTAGAGAGGAACGCGATAAGCCAAATGCGACTCTCCAAGTCTGGAAGCAGGAACGGATACGCCCCCAACACCCTCTCGAAATCCTCAAAGAACAAAGTCTCGCTGAATCCTGACGGGTACTCGATCTTGACTGTGGGGTCAACGTGAACACCCTCCAACGTCAAAATGAGGTACTGCCCCGGATCAACGTGACGCTTTTGGGCCTCTAACGTCCGAGGAACAAAGGTAGGGCCTCCCCCCGAGAGGAGAGGCCCAATCTCAGTCTCGCTACCCAGCAAAGGGTCAGGCGATAGCGTCAATCGTGTCGAGGCGTCCAACAGCAGCGACGATATCCGTTCTGAGGTTCGTTAGGTTCGTCTGGTAGGTAGCCGCGCCACCCGTAATAGCGGCGATGCGCTTCGGCTCTACTTCTTCGTCCAAACGCCGAACTTCGTCGAGGATAGCAAACAGCGAACGGCGGATCGTCCTCAGCCTACGCTCCTGTACGTCCTGGTCGTTTAGGGTATCCAGGGCCTTTGGGAGTTGCTGTGGATCTAGGTTGCTCACGGGCATATCTTTCTCCTTCGGTTTGGGTTTCCACTCTGGCTTACCCTCACCCTATACTCCCCGCCGTAACGGATAGAGTGAGAGAAACACGGTCTTTTTGCTAGTCGAGGGCTCTGTCAATCGCCTCTGCGGTGTCCAAAAGCCCGCTTAACTGCTCGATAAGTTGGGATACAAGAGGCTTCAGCCCTGACCCCCCAACCCCCTCCTGTGTTCTTGGGCGGGGCCTACTAGACTCCGCCTCACGAAAAAAGTCATCCTCTGACCGGCGAGGTGACGGAGCCCTACCACCCTCTCGGAGGTCGTAAGCCGCTTCCCCACCCCCAGTAGCTTTGAGAATGGACTTTAGCTCTTCTTTGAGGTCAACATTCGGCACTTAGAAGCTCCTCTAACAGGGCCGGGAACGAGGGGCCGTCGGGGTAGCTGCCTACGCGATGCCACCCGTCAAAGTCCTCTACCACCAACGTCTCCTGCCCACCACCTTCTGGAACGTCTACAGACAGTTTCACCTCCCCGTCTACGGACACGGACTCTACTTTGCCGTACACCCCAGCGTCATGTATGAGCCAAGATCCTTTGCGAGGTCTCATCGTGTGTAGTCAGTTAGGTTGAACCCCGGAGGCTTGTACTGAAAGTGAACGGACTCTTTAAATGTTTTCCACCGTCCAGCCCACTCCAGGCCAACGGACTCCCCGAGAGAGCCCAACCAAGACCACAGGGCCTTCTCTTCCGCCGTCCTGTTTCCCCACACGGGCTTACCAGAAATCAGAACAACGCAGTCAAAGGCTAACCCAAGCTGGTGGAGGGAGAAGAACGGTGGAGCGTTAGTCCGCTTCTTCTGTTCTGGGACAGGAAGAGACCAACCGTGAAGAGCGATGGCAGAAGCAACGTGCCCACCTTTATGAAGTTCTGCCACCTTGGACATGATCTGGTCACCCGTTCTTCCGTACCCGTACAAGATGGCTTGCTCCTCCGGTGGCCGGAAGGTGCAGTAGACAAGAAGCTCGTGGCCCTGTCTGGCTCCTACACGGGCCTCCAGGGCTTTGGCCTTCTCTAGAACGGGCTCCCGCAACCCGCCGGGGTTTCTAATCATGCACGGGGCCTTTCCTTGCCTGTTCGCCCATCTTCGCTACGGAGTACGCAGCTACATCGGGCCTCGTCTTTGCTAGGAGAAACTTGGGGCATTGCTGATAGGACTCGTTGGAATAGGGGCAGGGCCTACCGTCCAGCTTACAGAACCCCTCTTTGGCAAACCACTCGCAGTCCGTAGCACCGTCCGCACTCCCGGACTCTAGTACCTGACTTAGGAGTCGCGTGAACAAGTTACACTCCAAAGAGGCGAGCGATGACAGTAGCCTTGTGGTCGCCAGAGGTGTTATCGAGGTCAATCTCGGTTACGGAAACTCCGAGAAGTAGCGCCAGCCCGTCCTCCTGCAACTCAAACCCCGTTACCCCCCCGTTTAACTTTACGGTGACTGGATAGTCTGTACGCAACCACAGTACGTTCACCGTGGACAGAGAGCCCAAAGGAACGGCCTCTTCCTGCCCCACGGCAACGCTTACGGACACCTCAGAGCTTAGGTCTAGGTTCCCAACCCCCTGTGCAGCGGAATCGAGAGTAACACGGGCGATGGAGTCTGACTTTAGTAGGGACACGACGCTGGATACGGTGAAGGGCATAGAAGTCTCCTGTAGTCTCACCAGAATACCCTAACCCGTCCGGTGAACCCCACCTAAACCATCGGGTTTACCTGTGTGGTTACCGTCCTAGACGCCGCGTCCAACCTACCGGACAAAGCTGCGTTGAACTCCTCCGCCACGACGGCGGTAAGAGTCGTTCTGACAGGGGAACCTTCCCCCAAGTCGCTAAGTGGGATTCCACCGATAGCTGTAGTGGGGCAAAGCAACCGGGCTGTAACTAGAAGCCGGGGTACCCCTTGGGAGGATTCCGTAGGGGGGAGCCATTCGTGGGTAAGAGACAGAAGCACCAGACCAAGATGCTCCATACCGGGTTTCAGAGCCGAGAAGGCGTCACTCTCAGCGTGGGAAACTGCGGCGGATACAACCTCTGAATCTCCCCCCCAATCTAGCTGGTAGACGGGGGGGAGGACAAAGAAGCTAACCTCCCCAAGTTCGGGGTGTACCGTCACAGGAGCCTCCCGCAAGAGGTACAGGCCTCATGGTGAGCTACTGCCTCACCCCCCAGAGACTCGATCTTCCTGACCCTCTTCATGCTGTCAAGCTGCTCGTGCGCCAAGAAAGTGAGCATATTGATTAGATCGTAGTACGTTGACGGAGGATTCGTCTGTGCAAGCTCTTCCATCCTGGCCCGGAGAGCGGCGGGAACCTTCTTCCCCAAAGCAGACATACTCAGGAAGAACGAGTCAAGACTAGGGGCCTTCTTCCGGCAGGTTTCCGCCAGCTTGTTGAACGCCCCCTCCAGGTTATCGAAGATCCCACCGATAGCGGGAAGGAACACAGACGGCTTACCGGACGATAGGTGGGGGATCTTCCTGGTAACCTTTAGTGACTTCTCTCGCATGATCGCGCCGTTAGAACACCACAGACGGAACAGGTACCCATCCAGGATGGTGGGGTGGTCCCCAACGGGGGAGTGCTGAATCGTGATTCCACCATACACGAGGTCTGGCTCTTCAGACCCATCACCACCACCAACGAGGGCAGCGTTCCAGCTTAGATCAGAGACAACTAGGGAGACGTAGTTTGTTCGGGGGGAGTCGTCGTCCAGGTGGCGAACCCAAACACGACTTCCGTACTCCTCCCCAACGGTGTTCAAAACATTGGATAGGGGAACAACGTCTTGGCCTTGGGGGAGGAACTGACTCGCGTGTAGGCCATTCGGAGACCTCTCCACGGAGAGATTCCCATGCGCTGCCTTGGGGGAAGTGGAGAGCCAATACTTGACTTGGGGAGCCAGAACTTCTACAGGGCAACGATCCGCGTATTTAAACGGGATACCGATAGCCTTGAAAAAGGCCGCTCCGGTAGAAGGCTCGAAAGAGACGGGCTCACCCTCCTGTGTGGAGAAAATGGTTTCCCCAACCCCAACGTCCAAGGTAGAGACAGGGATATCGAAAAGTCCTGGGTTGGAAATGGAGCGGATTGTGTCTGCCAGGGGCATGAGGGTGGGTAAATCTTCGATTGGCTTGCCTTTGTACGGCGTCAAGGACATGGGCTACCTCCTAACCGGGGAAACTACCACAAAAAAAGTCTCTAGTCAAGGGGTCAAAGCCGGAGAGAGAACGCCTCTTCCGCTCCGGGAACCAAGGATAGATTGGGTACTCCGACGTAGACACTCCGATTACAAGGGAATGCCGGTGGTGTACGGTGACGGAGAAAGTAGGCAACCTCCCAATAGTGGACAGAAACAGCTTAACAGCATACCTCGTCGCCCGAGCGTGCAACCGTGCCGGGGGCAGCTTGCCAGCCGTGTAATGCTTATACGCCTCTGTAGAGTCTCGGTACCTCTTAGTAGCCAGGGTGGCCTTAGCAACGTCAGATAGAGCCCCAGAATCGCTCCTGGCCTGCTCCTCAGCCCTTCTAGCTGCGTAGACCCCACCATAGTAACAATCGGGGTTACCCTTACTGCGAACGAATGATTCCCCAAGCGACCAGCATGACGCCCTTAGCTTGCGATTCCACCTTGGCTTCCCCCCCTCCCCACGTTTTGGGCAAGTGGGGTCGAGACCAGAAAACCGCCACAGGGACAGCACGGAGGGGCATTTATCCAAGTCTACCTCTGTCAAGAGAGTAGCGGCAGTTAGAGCGCCAACCCCTGTGTGGGACAGGCACCACACCCCAAGGGGATGCCGCTTTACCCACGAATTCAAAAGCCAATACAGCCTACCCTCCGCTAGCTTCATGGTAGCAGAAAGCCAAGATGCTACATTCGTTGGCTCCCCCAAAGTGCGTAGTTGCCTTGACTGTGAGGAAGCGGCCACCCGATACCCCTGGAGTCGGTAGTACGAGGACAAGAGAAAGCGAGCTTGCCCAAGTCCATCCAAGGGCAAGCTCTCTAAAACGTCCAGGTCTAGCTCAGGTAGCTTCTTTCTCAGAACGGAGGCTCCTCTGCGAGCGCCTTGAAGTAGGCGTTTGTCATGGGGCGGCAGAATTTCAGCGCCCGCATGAACGCTAGGGATGCACCGGCCTCCGGCTTCCAAGCGTCGAACCGGCTGCACTTGGCAGCACCGGCCACGACGACGGCTCTGGCGTCCGGGTGGTGTCGAAGAGTCACGACAGCGATGACAAACTTACCCGACTTCAGGAGAGCGAAGTCCAAAATCTCGGCGGCGGCGGGGAGTGCCTTGATCTTGACGGCACGGGCCAAAAGGGCCTCCGTATCCACCTCATCCTCACCGATGATGTCGTACCGGCTCTTCTTAGACACCTTCTCAGGCCATTCCATGTACAGATTCCACAGTCCACTCTCTTCCATTTCTCTTCCCCCTGTACCCCGTATGGGGCGGGTAGTGGGGGGCTAAGCCCCCCGGTTGAAAAGGATTCTACCCCAGATTACGAAGCCTTGTCAAGCGACTCCCCGTGGACGGTCACGCGGGTCACGCGGGTAACCTGCTCACCCTTGAACTCCTCGTGGGCCTTGACGGTGAAGTCGCAGTCGAACCAGCGGTCGGTGTAGAGGGAGTTGTAGTCGGCGGGGTTGGTCAGGGGAGCGGGGAGTTCGGAGGAGGTCATCCACGTGAAGTTGTGACCCTCGCGGTCAACGAACTTGACCCGGAGACCCGACCCGTACAGGGACTCGAACGGCTTGGAAGAGATGGGGCGGAGAGAGACCTTCCGGTACCGCTTCTTGGCCTCTCCGAAGTGCCCGGCGGACTCCCGGCGGCGGCGCTCCTCAGTCTGGAGCTTGTCGAGATGGCGGCGGTAGGAAGCGAGGATGGAAACGGCAAGACCGAAGCCCTTGTCGGGGACGATCCCGGCGTTGCAAAGGGCCACAACGTTGTACTCGTAATCCGAAGAGGCGGTCAGGCTCTTTCCCCACTCGATGGCGGCGTCGGCCTCTTCCTCATGCCGGGGGGTCATGGGGATCTCGGCCTGGATGCTCTTCCAAAGATCGTAGTCCCGACCGAGCCGGAACATCCGGGACTCGACAACGCTGGCGGTCGGGCACTTCGATTCATCGTCTCGGGCAGCGGTCTTGGAAACCCAGGGGTAGATGTCAAGGACAGCGGCGGTGTTGGACAGGATGTCGTGGAGATTCAGGTAGGACTGGCTTCGGGCACCTTCCGAGAAGCCCTCAAAGTCCGAAGCGACATGGGAGAGGGAGAGCCAGTACGAGCAATAGGCCGCAACCCCTTCCGGGGTGGCCCCGCCGAGAAAGTCCTTCAGGCAGGTTGAACCAACCTGAATCCAGGCCCCGTCCTCGTGGTGGAGGAGGAAAACCGACTTCCGGTACCGCTCGACACCGCAATGGTCACAGGAGCCCGTCCAAGCGGAGCGGTACTTCTCGGGGATGGCCGTTCCGGGGACGGGGCGGAGGAAGTTGACGCTCTCACCCGAGTCGGAGGGGAGGCAGTCAACCGATGCCCCGAGAGTCCAACCGGAGAACTTGGGGGCATCACCCTCGATCTTGACGAGAAAAACCTTGTAGACCCGGAGGCTGTCCGGGTCGGGGCGAACCATCTTGTCCCCAACCACCGTGTACGTCGGGAGGGGGAGACCGAGCTTAGATGCCCGCTTCGTGATCTGGCCGAACTTGGCCTCGAAAAGCGGGAACGCCATCTGTGGGATCTCGAACAGCCCGTCGTCTCTCATGTCTCGTCCCTCCCTTCGACACCAGACTACCAAAACCTTTACTACCTGTCAACCCCCTACGGGTGAGAAATGAGGAGACCGTTGGAAGCCTTACGCCCACGGTACGGATGGCAGCACCCGACGGTGTAAAACCTCGTCCCATAAAGGTTCACCCTGGCATCCTCATGGTAATGCCCGCTAATCCAATATTTTGGACGAAGCCCAGACGGGACAGACTGTAAAATGGCTTCCAAGTCCCGCCCAACAGGGGTGTCGTGGTAGAACCCGTCAAACACCTTGTCTACTACAGAGGTTGGCATCTCGTGGGTTACAACGATATCCACCCCGCACAAGAGCCTGTCCTGGAATGCCAACATCTCTTGTGTGGATGGTACCTCAGAAGGGAACCAATCCACCCCCTCTGTCCGTCGCCTACGGTCTAGGGACACACCGCCCCCCATGAGGAGGATTCTCGTCGCCCCAAAGGTGAGAAGGGTTGGGCGTGGGCAGTAGGAAAATGACGGGTGGGAGAAGAGGCCAGCCTGTAGAGACGGGATGTCGTCGTGGTTCCCGTCAATGAAGTAGACAACCTCGCTAGCTCCGGGAGGCGCTGACTCCCTACGTAGCCTACCGGGGAGGGGGTCTAAGCGGCTACCCCACAGCTTCGGGAAAAACCCGAAGTCCCCCACCTGGAAAACAACGTCCGCAGTAGACTTTTTCAGGACAGCGGAGAAGTCGTCCCACCGCCCGTGTACGTCGCCTATAAAATGAAAAAGCATGGTGGCTTCCCTCCGAGAGGAAGTCTACCATGCCTCTAAACAGAAACGCAACCTAGTGCGGAGTGGTCGATTTCCCCGCACAGGAGGACAAATGACAAGGTGGGGCAGAGGTAGCTCGGGGTGACAGAACAACGTCTTTCAGGCTTTCCAGCGTGACTACCGCCTTCGTAAGCAAAAAGAGAGTGTTGAACTCTGATTCAGTCACCGTTGCTGGTCGAACAGACTCGTGCAGGAGTACGGGGGAAGATGAAATCTCATCCAGTAGGTGGGCTATCTGAGCCCGTAATAGGGGCCTACACGCCCGAACAGCCGCGTCCATAAGGTACGCTAAAATCTCGTAGATTGACCCCCCGGATCGGAGGATGTCTATGGCCGCGTTGACGTAGGAAGAGCAATCGTCGCAAGCGTCGCACCGGATGTCCTCTAACCTTTGAACGAGTGCAGTATCAGTTATAGGTGACATCAAACCCCATTCAGTAGGTAGTTGGGTATGCGGTGCAACCGTAAGCAACTCGCTATCTCTCCCCTAAGTAGTACCCAACCGTGGTAGCAGCCTTTTACGGGAACCCGCTAGAATCCCAAGTCTCTCCACTTTAGCTGCGCCGTGCGAACCTTTGCCCAATACGACCGGCTTGCGAAGCCCGTCCGAGTAGACGATGCCCCTGACAGGCTCTCATAAACCCAACGCTCCCCCCAAAAGTAGGCGTCAATGGACAGGTGCCACTCGTTTGGATCTTCTAATCCACGAGCCATGTACCCCCGGTGAAGCTCCACGAGGAAGTAGGTTCCCACCTCGATGTTGACCTCTGGGTTGAACATGGCTTCCGCAGACCACTCCCGGCCCGACTTTTCCAGGATCGGCTTTGCCGCAGAACGAAGAACCTGCATAAGCCCGTAAGCGTTCGCCGGAGACTGGGCTCTCGGGTCAAACCCGGACTCCACTTCGATGATGGCCAAGAGTAGACTTAGCTCCAGCCCGTCGTCTCGGTACATCTTCGCTTGCTCGATGAGCTTGACCGCAACGTAGGGGAGACGGGAACCTAGCTTCCCGCCCGTGTGCTTCAGTAGCTCTTCCTCCAAACGCAAGAGGTAGGCGGTGTCGTCTGCCATGAGTTGCAGGTTGGCTACCTGTAGGTTTAGGGTGTAGTTCTCTTTGGCCAGAGAGCCAATCTGCTGATTGAGGGAGGTTAGCTTCTGTACCCCAAGGTACCCGAGTACGATAACCGCCCCAAGGCACAGGAAGATAAGCGTCCGGTGGATGATCCGCTCTAGTTTCAACATGGTCATAGTGTCCTCCTAGCCTCACGTTGCCAGCCCCAAAATGCTAACACACAGGCGTCGGAAAGTCCACTATGCGGGACTCGACTCCGGGGAGTAGCAAGAAGGGACACGGAGGGAAATTGTGAGGCCATGAAAAGCGCCGACGATGCCTTTAGTGCTTTCTTTTTCTCTTGCCGTGTTGGCTTCTCCTCAAATACAGGCATATACGGGGTCAGCGTATCCCTCTGCCACGTTTTCGGTGGGGTGAGGTGCAACGTAGCACCTACTCTAGCAGCGTAACTTTGGCAAGCCTCCGTTACCATGCCAGCAACCCAACCAAACGTGAACGCCGCCCGTCGGCTATCAGTTGGAAAGTTGTAGACGTTCTCTACGTAGAACGCAGTTGGGGTTGGGAGAGACGACAGCCAGGAAAGAAAGTCCCCCGATAGAAGCAACGGGGTGTCTCCAACCTTCTCGTAGGCCAGGGGAAAGGTGAAGAACCTCTCACCATCCGTACAGGCTGCTCCTCCCGATAGTCCGGGATCTACTCCTACGACTATAGGGATACCCATGCTAAGATACTAGCTTCAAACTCGTGACATGAGCGGCAAAGACGCGAAGTAGCCCACCGTCGTCCTCCTGCTCAATGTCCAGGTATGAGGTCTCCTCGTCTTGTGCGTAGTAGATTCCAACCACCTTGCCAGAGGTAGACGACGAAAAGTCCGTAGGGATCGCTACGAGGTCTCCAACCTGTGCGGAATGGATGGAGTAATCCGTACTACCGGAGTCCTTCTCTTTGGATCTTGCACGGAGTAGGTCAATGAGCGCCATACACCACCTCATAAAAGGAGCTTGGCAATCCTCTTTGACTTCACAAGGAAGTCATCCAAGGTGCCGTTGTTGTCTACCGACAGGTCGCAGTCGTCTGAGGAAACACGGCAAGACGAGTCCTGAGAAACGCGCCGTTCCGCTGAAATCCAAACTACAACGTCCACAAGCCCTTCTGACCTTACCGTAGCTAACTCTTCACGGGACCGGATGCCGGTCACTATGTCACCGTAGCTGAGACAGTCTTTCACTAACTGAGCCGGGTCGGAGGAGCAAATCTCCCTGCCTACAGCATACCACAAGTCTCGGTCAACCAACCGACGCTCGTAAACCTGCTCCCGTGTCAGTCCAACGTACTCGGGCCGCTTCTCCATTTCCCGTAGGATGGCAGTAGAGGTAGACCCCGTGTCGGGGGAGTACCGTAAAGCCGTCTGAGAGGCCACCACAGCCGCGAACGTATCCTTCCCTGCCCTGCCCCACCCCAGAACAGCGATCTTCGGTCTGGGGCGCTCCCTACCGTGCCAGCGGAGGGGGATAGACGAGCTAGAGGTACACGAGGGGCAGGAGGATCGAGTCTGTGGGAATACAGTCTCGCAATCGGGGCACAACGCTGCTGTTTCCAACGGGAAGTGCGTCTTTAAGAGGCCGTAACCCTCTTCCGTCAATGGTGCAAGGTCGGACAGGATGTTATTTTTCTTTCTCCCCCACACACTCCACCCCCTACTCAAAGTCGTGGGGTAGTACGGTATCGAGAAAGCCACCGTCGTCCCCAGGGTCGTCTAGCTTACCATACTCTGTTACGACTACTGTCCCCTCTGGTGCAGAATGCCGAATTCTAGCCTCAGCGATCTCGACGTACTCCGGGTCCAGCTCGATCCCGAGGAAGCGGAAGCCCTCCAGAACAGCCGCTTTCCCTGTTGACCCCGAGCCGCAGAACGGGTCGAGGACTAGCCCGCCGGGCGGCGTGACGAGGCGGCAGAGGTAGCGCATCAGGGCGGTCGGCTTGACGGTGGGGTGGTGGTTGGCAACGGGAGCCGGGTCGCGGGGGCGAGGGTTTCGCGGCTCTCCACTTCGTCGGTCCTTCGTGCTCCACTTGTCCTCGTGAACAATGCGGCCAGCCCACCCCTCCAGCCCCTCGTTCCTGTCCGCCCGGCTCGCCTTCGCGCAGTAGAAGAACCGGGCCGCGCTGCCGCTGTCGCCCATTGGCCGGAAGCCGTGCGGGGTCGCGCCCTGGTCCAAGCCTCCGCTGTAGCCGCTTGTGTTGCGAACCCCAGGGAACGCCTCGCCGCTGCTCTCCGGAAACAGCCCGACGACCTCCTCGCTCCCGTCGTGGATCAGGTTCGCAGGCCAGCGGCCAGCGGCGTGAGGCTCTGAGATAATGCCGCCCAGCCCGGCGCTGTATTTCCTGTCAGGCTTGTTGTGGGCCTCGTACCCTGCGCCTCGCCCAGCGCTTCGTGCGCTGCGGTGCGTGCCGCCGCTTTCGATACGGCACCCATCCACGTTGATCGCCCCCGTGCCGTAGCGCAGGACGTTCGCCGCCACCGTCCCCTCCAGCGGCTTCCGCGCCACGATGATCGGCTCCCAG
>ENA-UPTA01003617-UPTA01003617.1-activated-sludge-metagenome-genome-assembly--contig:-NODE-3617-length-15092-cov-6.514597_pt1 | contig 15092 bp, 9 predicted proteins | sample MGYA00238184_ERZ773361 | MGnify/ENA primary metagenome ERZ773361 (study PRJEB29100, sample SAMN05720205) | activated sludge metagenome | isolation source: anaerobic digester from wastewater...
GCGTGGAGATGTCCGGCGCGGCCGGAGAGCTTCAAGCTCGCGAGTGGACTGGGCGGGTGGATACCGACCGGATCAGACGCATTGTGAGGATCGGTCGTGCGGAGTCCCACCCTCAGGCCACAGCTACACGTCGCAGGTCTTCACCGCCTGCACGAGCGACTCCAGCGCGTTGCGGACGGGCGTATACTCGTGGGCCACGTAGCCCTGGTAGCCGGTCTCGACGATGGCCCTCATGACGGCGGGGTAGTAGATCTCCTGGTTCTCGTCCAGCTCGTGCCGGCCCGGCACGCCGGCGGTGTGGAAGTGCCCGATGTAGTGGATGTTCTGCTTGATTGTGGCGATGAGATCGCCTTCCATGATCTGCATGTGGTAGATGTCGAACAGCAGCTTGAACCGCGGCGAGTTCACCCGCCGGCACAGCTCGAAGGCCCAGTCGTAATTGTCGCACATGTAGCCCGGGTGGTTCACTTTGCTGTTGAGCATCTCCATGCAGATCGTCACGCCGTGGTCCTCGGCGATCTTGACGGCCTCGACGAGAATCGCCTGGCAGTTGTCCATACCTTCGGCGTCGCTGATTCCCGCTCGGTCGCCGGCCATGCAGATCACGTTGGGCCATTTGTACGCGGCCGCCGCCGGGATGTTCGCCCTGAACTCCTCCATGAACTTGGGATGCATGGCCTTGTTGTTCAGACCCATCTTGATCCCGCCGGCGCCGGGCACCATCGTCGCCACGAGCCCATAGTTCTGGAGCGTGGGCCATTCATCCCTGCCGACGAGGTCCCGGCCGACCAGTCCCATTTCGACGAGCAACTTGGCCGTCTGCTCTCGGTCCAGTCCGGCGTTCCGCAGGCACCCGCCGCAGATGGACTGCTTGATCCGTCCGTTCCTGACGATCTTGCCGATGCTGCCGACCTGCATTGCGCCTTGCGTCTGCGCGGCTGCGGGCAACGCAGTCGCCCCAACAATCGCCGCCGCCCCGGCCAGCAGGTCGCGGCGTGTCAATCGTCCTGAATCCTCCCAAGTGCGGTTCATCACGTAACCCTTTCCGAAAGCCAGGCGTCTCCAGGTAGCACGACAGATCGAAGGTCATGCTACCACCCAGACCCGCAGGATTCAACGATAGTCTGCCGCCATGCGAAGGAGAAGCCCTGAAGATCCGAGGCAAGGGCGACGAAAACCTTCGATTCGAAGGGCTGGAGCGCTCAATAACGTCCGGAGACACCAGATAGGAGACATCCCCAGATTGCAGATCGGCGCCATGCGCCATGCGCAGGTCTGCGGGAAGAAAAACCAGACCTTGCCTGATAGACATCGGATTGACACGGTTGTATCTCTGAACTACGATATCGCCCTGTCGAGGCCCCACAGTATCGCAGGCCTGCAATCCGCCCGCCGCGTTGTCCGGAGCGGGCGATGAATGTCTGAATCTGTCCCTGGGATCGCCTGAAGCCAGGGATACTGCATGTACATGCTGGAGTAGACGATATCGATGACTCACTACCTCCTGACCGGCTCCATCGGTCTCCTGGGCAGCTATCTCCTTCGCGATTGTCTCCGAACCGGCCATTCGATGGCAGTCCTGGTACGGCCGACAAACACCCAATCAGCGCAACAACGAATGGACGCCCTGCTCGCCCGTTGGAGAAGACAAACAGGGCAGATTCTCCCTGTCCCCGTGGTGTTCGGGGGCGACCTGTCCCGGCCGGATCTGGGGCTCGCGCCGTCGCAGCTCCTTTGGATCAGCCGGCACTGTCGGGGCGTCATCCACAGCGCCGCCAACATGACTTTCCACGGATCGGACCATCGGCGAGAGCCCTGGCTGTCGAATCTGGAGGGCACGCGGCACATGCTTGAGATATGCCGCCGACTGGAGATCTCGCAGTTCCACCACATCTCGACCGCCTACGTCTGCGGGCTCCGGAATGGACGAATCCTGGAGACGGAGCTGGACGTAGGACAGGAGTTCAGCAACGATTACGAGCGCAGCAAGGTCGAGGCCGAGAAGCTGGTGCAATCCGCCGGATTGGCTCAGCCGGCCACGATCTATCGCCCCTCCATCATCGTCGGTGATTCCCAGACAGGCTACACCTCCACGTTCCACGGCTTTTACGCCATCGTCCGGCTTGCCCACACGCTCGCCAGCCAGGTCATCGTCGGGAGCATCCCCGCGAGCCTGCTGGTCGAGACTCTCGGCATGAACAACCATCAACGAAAGGACTATGTCCCCGTGGACTGGGTATCCGCCGTCATCACTCACCTGCTGGGCGAGCCCGCGCATCACGGCAAAACGTACCATCTCACCGCGGCCGAGCCGACTGCGGTAGGCGTCTGGAGCCGAGCGATTCACGACGCTGTCGAGCGGTATTCGCCGATGCTCGATCCCACGAATCCCACAGGCCGCGATGCGCAATGGTGTGCGAAGATCTTTCGGGAACAGGCGAGCGTGTATCGGGAGTACTGGCGGGGCGATCCGCCGTTCGACCGGACGAACACGGAGGCTGCCGTAAGCCATCTGCCCTGCCCGACAGTGGACTATGGGATGCTCATGCAAATGGCCCGGTTTGCGATTCAGACGCGCTTCGGCCGGCGCCCCAAGGAAAGATCAAAAGTCAAATATCAAATATCAAAACAGTGGCATCCCGGCAAGCTGGGATGATCTCCTCAATTTTGCTCTTTGGTGTTTGATCTTCGATTTAGAAATGGTACGCCAGTTCCATTCTCAAGAAGCTGTCGTCGCGGAGGTCGTAGATCACGCTGTCTTCGGGCACGTTGCAGAACAGCCAGGCGTCGAGGTTGAGCCGCCAGTGCGAGCCAAAGCGCCGACTCGCCTCGACGATCACCGCGTTCTCGGAGTCGTCGAGGTCCTGCATGACGCCGACCAGCACCAAGGTGCTCGCCATGTCGTTCGGCGACAGCCGCACACCGAAGAAGGCATCGTTGTCGAAGATCGAGGTCATCTCCGGATCGTCGCCGCGGTGATCGTACGCGTATTCGGCCAAGAGTCCGACGTCCGTCTTGCCGCCGGCGACACTGAAGAACGTGTACTCCACACCGCCGGTTGCCGCGAAGAATGGGTCGACGTATCCGCTTTTGTACAGCCCCTCGAACCTCCAAAGCCAATTGCCCATCGCCCACTGGGCATCGACCCCGAACTGGCTCACCCGGTCGTAGAAGGGAATCAATCTGGGCTCGCCCGTGTCGTTGGGATCCAGGTAGTCCGCGGGGACCAGGAGCGGGTCACGATTGGTCCCTTTGAAGAAGTAGACACCGAAATCGACATCGCCCAGGGTACGACTGTATCGGATCAGCACGTCCTGCGCTCGCTCCTTTGACCTGCTCTCGTAGAGCGGGTGTTCCGTGTCGACCACGAGCCGCGGACGCAGCCGCCCGTCGCGACCCGGAAAGGTCCGCTCCCGGAAGTACGGCAGGATGAAGATGTCCAGCGAACCCCAGCCCCGCGACGCGGTGAACTGGATCATGGGCTGGCCGAGCTTGTCCTCCCCGTCGATGTGCTCGACGAGGTCGGTCTGGTTGACCACGTCCACGAGGTGCACGAATTCGGTTGCGCCCCAGAAGACCCGCGCGACGCCGACGCGGAAAGACCACCAGTCCTTCGGGTAGAGGTAGTACAGCTCGCGGATGTCCCAGTGCGTGCGTTCGGAATCGGCGCTATCCACCCGGCCGAACGGGGTGAACGTGAAGATCGCGCCGTTTTCCCACTGGTGATAGTACTCCGGCTGGGCAGCCAGGGACCCATGGTTGTCTTCCTGGCCGGGAAACCGGGCGTCCTCGAAGAACCAGCGTCCCTCGGCCGAGACATACCCCCTGAATTCATCGCGAACCTCGTGCGTCGCGGTCGAACCGCCTTCCTCGCCGCCATGTGCGGGCCGCAGAACGCACGACGATCCGATTGCCAGGGCCCCCAGGAACAGAAGCGTCCGTGTGTGCATGAATGTCACCTGATTCGGGTCAAACTGTGCGGGTCGAACTCGTTCTCGGCCAGTCCTCGGCGGAACGCATGATCGGACCAGAGCAACTGGCTGCTCTTGCCCGTCTGGTGGTTCACCATGGTCATCTCGTGGGCCCGCCAGAACCGATCGAGGTACTGGCGGTAGTCCTGGAAGGTGAGCGTCTTGAGGAGGGAGTCTTTGCGGTCGTAGTAGTCGACCCTCACCATTCGCAGGTGTTCGGCGTCCAGCCAGACAACCTGCCGGAGGTAGCCGGAACTCTGCTTGTCCAGCGGACGACGTTCGATCACATGGCACGACTGATCGCCCTCGACCTCGTCGCGAAGCCAGCGGTAGGAGTACTTCTCGATCGTCTGGGTGGCAATGTCCTCATAGGAAAACTCGCTGCCCATGAACGATCCGGACCGGTTCTGGGCCGCAATCCGTTTGACCCGTTTGACGGCCGGCAGGTAGAGCCACTGGTCATCCGGCTGATCCCGGTGCGTGTGGGTCAGCAGGATCGTGCCCTTGACATCCGCCGGGTTGTCGAAGATGCACAAGCTCCTGGTCCCGTCGTCCTGGACCTCCAGCGACCGGATGCGAAGCTCCCGTTCGCTGACCTGCCCCTGCTTGTTGCGGAGAATCATGCGGAGATCTGCAGTGGAGTCCCCGTACCCGGAGTATCGGCGATCGGCCTCTCGGACCAGCGCCGACCCCTTATCTTCAGGTGTCTGTCCCGCGTACAATGCACCGGTTGCGATCATCGCGACCGCTGCCATCAACACTCTTGCCATTCGATTCGTCCATCCTTGCCAAAACATCGTGTGCACTGTGCCCCTCTGGGAGCTTACCCGCTGTACGGTCGAATTTCATCAACAAAGTCGGCGACAGGAAAAAGTCCGTCTGCAGCGCCAAGCCGATCACCATCGCGCACATCAGGCCCATTTCCGAGCTCATCCGATAGTGAGAGACAGACAGAACGAGGAATCCCGACACCAGGACAATCGTCGTGATCCCAATAGCCGAGCCGACCGTGTGAAAGGCGGCGCGAACGGCCTGCTCCGGCGTCTTGCCCTCCTCGTTCCTGGCCCGGAAGTACTTGATGAAGAAGTGAATCGTATCGTCCACGATGATGCCCAGGGTCATCGCGACAATGACCGACAAGGCCAGACCCACCTGCCCTTTCGTCATCCCCCAGATCCCGAAGGCAATCAGCGGGGGCAGGAGGTTGGGCACAAGAAACAGCAGGACGAACTTGACGCTCCGCAATACGAAGACCATGAGAAAGGCGATGGTCAGGATCTCTCCGAGCGATCCGAGCAGCATCCCGTGGATATTCCGCTGCGTGATGTGAGCCCAGGCCAGTGACAGTCCGGTGCCGGGGGTGCACATGGATTCTGGAGCGTTCGCGGCGAGCCATCGGCCCGCGGCGGCATCCATCGCACGCAACTCGCTGGCCTTCATGCTCTCAAAGGAGACCAGAAACCGCGAGGCGGACTTGTCAATGTCGATCTGGCTGTTGAGGTCCCGCCCAAAGGGAAGCGACATCTCGTAGAGCAACAAGTACTGCGCCGCCAGTTCCCGGCTGTCGGGAATGCGACAGAAGCGTTCGTCGCCGCCGTGCATGTCCCTGTTCAGACGCTTGATCGTGTCGACGATGGTCGCGACGTGAACGACCTTGGGTTGTTGACGATACCAGACAGCGAACCGGTCGACTGTCTCCAGGTAGTTGGGGTCCGTGATCCCGCCGGTTTGACCGGAATTCAGCGAGTATTCGATGATATCCCAGCCGCGGAGGTTCTCGATCATGAAATCCGTCGCCCGACGAAACTCGAACGTCTCGTCGAAGTAGGTCAGGAAGTTGTCGTCCAGGTCGATGCGCAGGATCCCGACCGCGCAGACGGCCGACACCAAGAGCATCGAATACAATAGCAGCGTATGCCTGCGAATCACCAGATCCGCCAGCCAATCCATATTGATCCAGGGTTTCCTCTCCCGGCTCAGGCGCGCCGATACGGGCAACACAGCCATCAGCGCGGGCAGCAGCAGAATGGAGTTGATCAGGTCGATCGTGACGCCGATGCCGACGAGGTTTCCCAGATCGCGAAACGGCGGCGACTCGGAGAAGTTCATCGTCAGGAAGCCGATCACCGTCGTGATGCTCGTCAGACAAACCGCCTTGAAATTCACCTGCAGGGACTTGGCAATCGCCTCGTGCTTCGAGAGTCCCTGGCCCAGGTAGTGAAACATGGTCGTCAGGATGTGCACGTTGTCCGCGACAGCCAGCGTCAGCATGAGCACCGGAGCACCCACGGAAACCGCATTCAAGGGCACGCCGAGCCACCCGATCAGCCCCATCGCGGCGGATAGGGACAACACCGTGACGATAACCGCCGAGAAGGTGCCGTAGAAGGATCGTAACGAGATCCCGACCAGCGAGGCCATGATGAGAAATGCTATCGGACCCAATTCCAGCAGGTCGTTTCGGCTGGCCTGCGCAAAGGCATCATCAATCAGGACCGAACCGGTTACGTAGACGTCGATGTCGGGATACCTGTCATGGAACTCCTCCGCCATCTTGCGAATGAACTGAGAGATCTCCGAGATCGCCGGGGATTGCCCATCCGGGACCGAAAAACCGACATGCACGCCGGTAACATGACCCGTTGGAGACAGCAGCACGCGGACAAGGTTTCCATCGGAGAGGGCCGTGCGGCGAATCCTTTCCAGTTCCGGCTCCGACAGGAGGTTCGGATCGGGCACGAGGTCCTCGACGATCAGCTCGTCGCCCTGCGTCCTCGTGCACTGGAAGTTGGTGATGGAATCGACGACCGTCGAGAAAGGCACCTTCCATCCGGCTTCCGTCAGTTCGGCGACCGCCGTGAGCGTTCGGCGTGTGAAGACATTCCCGTCATGCGGAGCGAGGACAAGAAAGACGCTCTGCTCCCTGCTGTAGACGTGTTCGAGAGCCTTCAGCGCCACGTAGTCGGGGTTGTCCTCGGCGAAGAACACGCGGGTGTCATTGCAGATCTGGAGGCGGTATATCCCCGCGGCCATGGCGCAGACAACCGCCAGAGTCACCACGATAATCCCCCAACGATGACACACCACCCAGGAACCCAACCACTCCCCGATATTTACCACGCGGTGTTTCTGCACCAAACCCCCTCAGGATCTACGATTTCCAGTTGACGATCTACTACTCAGTGTCGCCACACATCCCGAAGCCACGGAGTCGCAGATGCTAAACCGCGAACCGCAAACCGTCAACCCCCCCCGTCCTGCGGATAAAGGATGATTCGGTCGTGCACCAGCAGGACCAGATCGCTGCGCCGGTCGCCGGTAACGTCCTGGACGAGCACATGCCGGGGCTCGCCGCCGGTCGAGGCGCGGGGCTGCTGGCGGTCGGTACTGTGCGGATGCTCCTCGAAGACCCTGAACTTGCAGGCATCCGTCAACTGGGCATTCTCGTCGAAAGACAGAATTTGGACATGACGGCGACCCGGCTCGCACAGGACGACGTCGGGGACTCCGTCATTGTTGATATCTCCCATCGCGAAATAGCCGAACCGCCCCCCTTCGATCGTCGGCTCGAACCCGGCCACCTGACGCAAACTCCACTGGGCATTCGAACGAAGACAAATCAGTTCGCGCTCGGCACAGAGCACCAGGTCCCGGCCCTCGCTGGCCCCGAAACGCCCCGTCAGGATCTTGCGGACTTTGGCGGTCCCCACGTCAATTTCACGCGAAACGCAGTACGTCCCGTCCGCCTGCAGGTCCATGAAGAACAGAATCCCGGACACGTCGTCGTAGCCCACGATGCTCGGGGCCCCCGTCGTCGGACCGGGCACCGCTGCCGCCACGCGAATCTGGCGGCGCACATCGCCGGCCTGGTACTGGTCGATCACCTGCCAGCCCTTCGCGGCGTCGAAGTACATCGAACGGGCGAACTCGCCCCGTGCCACGAGCAGGGCCGGACTGCCGTCGTTCCCCAGCGGCGCTATGGAGACGGCGGACGAGCCCAGGTTGCTCACCAATCCGCTGTGCGTCTGGTCCTGGGCCTGCGGCTCGAACACGCCGGCCGAGGTCTGCCGCACCAGCAACAACGGATCGTAGCTTCGCACCACGATCAGGTCCGTGTCGCCGTCATGGTCGATGTCACAGGCCAACAGGTCCTGAGGCCGATCTGCGACGCCCGTCAGCTTCAGTGAAGGGCCGGGAACAGCCAGGTTGGAAAAAGACGGATCGGGCCTACTCTGGGAGGGGACAATCTCTGTCTTCGATTCTTCCCTCCCAAACCCTGGCCGGGCGCCGAGAGACTCTGCCTCTGTATTCTCCAACGAAATCGAACCAGGAGATTCCGCTGAAGAACATGGGCCCGATCCGCCTTTCTCCAACTCTCCAAGACTCAGGACGCTTCGCAGGAAGAAGGCATCCGCAGGGTCGGGGCCTTTTGCTACATACGCGAGATCGAGCAGGCCGTCCTGGTTCAGGTCCGCCACCTCCATCGCCTGCGGCTCTCCCACGACGGCGACCGTCTGCGGGAAACACAGACGTCCCCCTTCGAAACGGCTCAGTCCGATCAGCTTCTCATCGACGCTCAGAACGACGAGCGTGTCCGCCTGGGCCTCGCCAAGGCGGGCGGCACAGATCTTCCGCATGTCCTTGAACCCGGGATAGACCGCCGCCGGCCCCAGGCCAAGCCCCTCCTGCCCCATGAATACAAGAAACTGCCCCCGCCCCGGGTCGGTCACAACCATGTCCGCCAGGCCGTCGCCATCGACATCGGCGCACGTCATATCCCGCTTGGCAGTATCGTCGCCCGAGGGCAGCGGATGGATCGAGACGGCGTCCTGCCGGGAATCTTCCTGCACCATCGCGTGGATCGCAAACCGACCACTCTGGCGCGAAATCGAGGCGATCACTTGCCTGCCGGAATCGCCCAGCTTGCACAGACGCACGAGATACGGGGCGCCGATAGCGTATCGACCCTCGGGCCCGAGCGTACCATCCGAGTTCTGCAGCCGAATCCGCAGCGGGCACTCTTCCTGTTCTCCCGTCACCACGAGCAGATCGCAGCGCCCGTCGCCGTTCAGATCGCCGATCTCGATCTGTCGGAGGTTCGCCGAAGAGCTGTAGTGCCGGACAGGCCGGGCCAGCTTGCCGTCGGGGCCCTGGAGCAGCACGCAGTATCCGTCCTGCAGGAGCAGCACGAGGTCCGTCCGGCCGTCGTCGTTGAGGTCGCCCCAGGCAAGGGCCTCGGAGGTCTTGAGCCCGTCGCGCAGATCGAATCGAGTCGCGCTCTCCCACGACAGATCGGCAAGCGTGGTCGTCGCACCGTCTTGTCCCTGCGTCTCAGAGGCCTTTCCATCACCATCGGCCTGCAACACGACGTAGAGCCCTTCGCTGCTGTAGTACGCCAGGTCCAGCCGCCCATCCTCGTTAAAGTCCGCCAGCGCCAGACTTGTCGCCTTCACCTGCAACGGATACTGGAATCGCTTGAACCGCCACGCCGTCTCCCGTCCGAACAGATCGTTGATATTCTCTTCGGGCGGTTCGAGGGGCGTCTGGGCCGCTTGTGGATCGAATTGGGGCTTCTGCAGCAGCAGGTCGATGCGGGCCCTGCGGTTGTTGCACACGACCAGATCGATCAGTGAGTCGCCGTTCAGATCGCCCGCCCACGGCGTCCCCAGTTCCCAATCGAGCTTGAGAATCTCCATCTCGCGGAAGCCGTAGTATTCGCTCAGATCGCCCGAGGAAACGGCAGACGCCGCGACCCAGACCGCCAGGAAGGATGCCAGCCGTGGTAGGACTCCGTTTCTCCGCCGTTGCCGCATGAACCTGTACCTCCCGGAATATGCGCTTCCCCGCCGAACGCCTTGTCCATATAATGCGTCATGTCAAATGTGCAGTGAGTATATCCTGGAGCCTGTGTTCCCGCAAGGCGAGTGGAGGTTTTTCGAGGATGGTCATAGCCAGACACGCACTTCGTGGCTCTGCTCTCGCAGTCCTTCTGATCGTATCGGTCGGCGTCTCCACTACCAGAGCAAAGACGCTGATCCTGCGGAACGGCCAGCAGATCCGCGCCGAGATCGTCAAACAGGACGAACTGGCCGTCATTCTCGACCTCGGGTACGATCTGCTCCGCGTGCCTCGGTCGCAGATTCAGGCGATCCGGGACGAGGAGCCGCCGCTGGAGGAATCCGCCACGGGGGCTTCGCAGCCCCAGGCGGCGGAAGAATCCAACGCACAGGGTCTGTACCGAACTACGAAGCCGGTCAAGACGACCATCGAGCAGAACGTGACGCGGTTCGGCGAGGCCGTCGTCATGGTCAACACGCCCAACGGCGGCGGCTCCGGGTTCTTCCTCAATCCCGACGGGTACCTGATCACGAACTACCACGTCATCGCCCGCGAGACGCTGATCAAGACCACGGTCTTTCAGCGGACCGATACCGGGTTCGAGCAGAAGCGATATGACAAGGTCAAGATCGTCGCACTCAATCCGTACGTCGATCTGGCCCTGCTGAAGATCGAGGACGCGAATCGCCCGTTCCAGCACGTCTTTCTGGGCGACGTGAGCCGGGTCACGGTTGGGGAAACTGTCTTCGCCATCGGCAATCCTCTGGGTCTGACCCGCACGGTCAGCCAGGGCATCGTCTCGACGACGAATCGCGACTTCGACGGCCAGCTCTATATCCAGACCACGGCCGATATCAACCCCGGCAACTCCGGAGGCCCCCTGTTCAACCTGGCGGGCGAGGTGATCGGCGTCACGTCCATGGGGTATCTGTATCTTGGGGGACTCAACTTCGCCATCCCCACGAATACGGTCAAGGCGTTCATCGAAAACTGGGACGCCTTCGCCTACCGCGAAGACAATCCCAACGCCGGCTTTCGCTATCTGCAGCCCGGCGGCCGCGTGAACCACGATGCTCCCCCGGCCGCCCAACTCCCGCAACTGGGGTGAGTTGGCGGGCCATGAGGCACTTTCTACCCGATCCGAGAGGACGACTATGCAGGCAACGAACGACAGGCCAATGCGAGGGCTCCTGGGTTTCCTGATTCTCTCCGTATGTGCGTCGGCACGGGCGGATGTCCTGGAGTCGGCGCGGATGCTCCCGGACGATATGATGCTCATGGTGAGCGTCGAATCCGTGAGCGAGCTTCGAGCCGCAGCCCAGAAGACCTCCCTGTACGCCCTGTACAAAGACCCGGCCATGCAGGAGTTCGTGAAGGAATCCGAGAAGAGAATCACAAAGGCCATTGAGACCGCCCTGAAAGACTTCTGGCAGGAGAAGGAGGTCGAGAATCCCCCCGAGCAACTCCCCTGGCCAGAGGGCAGACTCGTCGCGGGTGTTTCCTTGTTCAGTCCTTCCGTCTCCGACGAAATCAATGCCCAGGAGGCGAAGCGTAAGATTGGGTTGCGCATGGGATTCCGCTTCGCCGTGCTGGCGGATATGAGCAGCCGGATCGAGCAGACCAGGCAAGTAATGCAATCCCTTTCGACCGGCGCCGCGAACGCGGGCGCGACCGTGAAGAGAGAGGAGATCGGCGGCGTCGAACTGCATGTGCTCGCCCCGAAAGATCATCCTGATGATCCGGTCCTGCACTATGGGCTCAAGGACAACTGGCTTGTGGTCACGGGGGATACGGCCCCTGGAACCGAGTTCACCGAATCGATCGTCAGACGCGTGGGTCGCACCCTGCCCGGCAGCCTGGCGGAGAAGACCGGGTTCAACACCGCGGTCAGGACCCTGGGCGACGCCCAGTTGTTCGCCTTCGTGAACGTTGATGCAATCCGGTCGCAGATCGCAGGCATCGGACCGAACAAGGTCCAGGTCGAACGGATGATCAAGGCGGTGGGATTCGACAACGTCACGGGCATCACGGCGGCCATTGAGGTCGCGGGGCAGAGGAACCACGAAGTGGTCTCCAGAACGCTCATTGGGATCGACGGTCCCAAGACGGGAATCCCCGGCCTGCTGAGCGAGGGTTCCGGCCCGCTGAAGATCCCCAACCGCCTCCTGACGCGGGAGGCCGTGGGTTTCGTCTGCGCGAACTATGCTCCTGCCAACATCTTTGACCGGATTGCCAAGATCGTGCAGGACGCGAAGTTCTTGGACCTCAACATGATGGTCCAGGCAGGGATGGCTGCAACAGCCGGAGAGGCGGGACAGCCCCCCGTGCAACTACGCGACGATGTGCTGGCCCAGATGGCCGCCCCGCTGTTCGCCACGTGGAAGATGGAGAAACCCTACAGACTCGATGGGCCGACCAGATTCCTGATCGGCGTGCCGGTCCAGGATGGCGCCCGGCTGGATACGGCCCTGGGACGGATTCATCGTGCGTTTCTCGGAATGAGGACGGAACTGAGAAGGGAGCTGCTCGATCACGCGATCTACCTGCTGCCGACCAGGAGATCGGTCACGAGCAACCAGGCAGCCGACGAAAAAGGCATGGCCTTCGCCGTGGCAGGGGACAGCCTCGTGTTCGGTCACGTGGAGGAGGTCGAGCAGGCCATTCGCACGATCGGCAGGGAGCCCGCGGACACAATCGCATCTGACCCGATGTTCCGATACGCACGGGAATCGCTGCCGTCGCAGGCGTGTCTGTACGCCTACCGCAACGACCGGCTCGACACCGAGATCACCTGGACGGCGTTCAAGCAGATGGCTCGCGACCTCGCCGGCCGGGACCACGACGAATCGAAAGAGCAAGACGATTCCTCCGACCCGATTGGAGCAATGCTGAAGAAGATCACAGGCTACGTGGATTTGAACCGGCTGCCGGAGTTCAAAGCGGTGGAGAAGTACTGGGGCGCGAGCGTGGGGTATATGCAAAGCCGGCCGGAGGGCCTCTATGGCGAGAGTATCATGCTCAAACCACCCCAGCAGTGACGGCAAGGAACCAGAGCATTGGAAGGATGGAATGGTGGGTAGGCATATGAAACGAATGACCTGGCTGGCAACGTGTGTCACGACCGCATTCATCCTGGCGCAGAACCCTCTCGCCTGGTCCGCACCCGAGACGAAGGAACAGCGGGACGCTCGCATGGACTGGTGGCGTCAGGCCCGCTTCGGCATGTTCGTTCATTGGGGTCTGTATTCGGGCCTGGCCGGGACGTGGAAGGACAAGCCCGTCGGCACGCGAGGCGGCATGGAATGGATTCAGCAGCGAGTAGGCGTCGATACGTGGGAGTACGCCCACGAGGCCGTCCCGCGATTTCGGCCGAAGGAGGGATTCGCGAAAGACTGGGCAAAGCTCGCCCGCGAGGCCGGATGCCGCTATGTGGTCTTCACGACCAAGCACCACGACGGCTTTTGCCTGTTCAACTCGCGGTACACGACCTACGACGCCTACGACCTCGTCGGCCGCGATCTGTGCAAGGAAATCGTCGATGCGGTTCACAACGAGGGACTCAAGGTGGGCTTCTATCACTCGGTGATCGACTGGCACCACCCGCAGTACGACTACTTCGAGGCCAATCGGTTGCCGCACCCGCTCCGGGGCAAGCCCTCGCCGAACGGGCCACGCAACCACGACATCTACGTGGACTACCTGCACCACCAGGCGCAGGAACTGCTCTCGAACTACGGCACCGTCGACGTCATTTGGTGGGACTACTCCAAGGAAGGCAACGAGGGTCCCTTCTGGCGGGCCGATCAGCTCATGGCCATGGCTCGACGGCTCCAGCCTGGGATCATCTCGAACAACCGCCTGTACCACATCCCGGACATCGAACGGGACGACTCCGCCGACCGGCTCCGAACCTGGAAACCCGAGCAAGGCGACTTCACCACACCCGAGCAGACCATCCCCTCCACCGGCATCCCCGGCGTCGATTGGGAGGTCTGCATGACGATGAACACGACCTGGGGATACTCCGAGCACGACGACGCCTGGAAGTCGACAAAGACGCTCATTCAGAATCTCGTCGATATCGTCTCCAAAGGCGGCAACTACCTGCTCAACATCGGTCCCAAAGGCGACGGTTCGATCCCCGAGGAGAGTGTCCAGTCCATGCACGAAATCGGCAAATGGATGGATACCCATAGCGAAGCCATCTACGGCACGACCGCCAGTCCCTTCGACAAGCCGGCATGGGGAAGGTACACCGAGAGGCCTGGCCGGCTCTACATCCACGTCTTTGACTGGCCCCAGGATGGGAAACTACAAGTCCCTACTGGAGATCAGAGGATCGCCCGCGTCTATCTGCTCGCCGACCCGCAGAAGAGGCCGCTCAAAGCGGAGCCCGGGCCGGGCTCCGTGACAATCCATCTGCCCTCGCAGGCCCCCGACGAGAACGTCTCGGTGATCGCGGTAGAGTACCCGTAACAGGGCTGATTTGAGTGGATTCTCAGCGGTCTCCGAGTTGTGGAACGGTGACGCTTGCCAGAATTGTGCCCTCTCACTATAGTATCCTCTTCATCTGTGCGCAATCGATTGGGACGATAAGGATTCCTGGAATGAGCAACGGTGCAGAGAAGATCATCTACTCGATGATGCGGGTCAGCAGGTCGTACAACAGCAGGGTCGTACTGAAGGACATCTCGCTCTCGTATTTCTATGGCGCGAAGATCGGTGTCCTCGGCCTCAACGGGGCCGGCAAGAGCTCGCTGCTTCGCATTATGGCGGGCGTGGACACCGAATTCAGCGGCGAGGCGGTGCTGTCGGGCGGATACAGCCTGGGCTTTCTCGAACAGGAGCCTCAGCTCGATCCGAACAAGACCGTTCGAGCCGTCGTGGAAGAAGGCTTGCTGGCCGTGGTGAATCTCGTGAAGGAGTACAACGAGATCAGCGACAAGTTCGCCGAACCCATGTCGGATGACGCCATGAACCAGCTTCTCGAGCGACAGGGCCAGTTGCAGGAACAGATCGACCACCTGGACGCGTGGGACATCGACTCGCGTCTGGAGATGGCCCTGGACGCGCTGCGTTGCCCGCCGGGCGACACGCCGATTCGCGTGCTGTCCGGCGGTGAGAAAAGACGCGTCGGGCTGTGCCGGCTCCTGCTGCAAAAACCCGACATCCTGCTGCTCGACGAGCCGACGAACCACCTCGACGCCGAGACGATCGCCTGGTTGGAGCGGCACCTCCAGCAGTACGCCGGGACCGTGATCGCGGTCACGCACGACCGCTACT
>ENA-UPTA01003623-UPTA01003623.1-activated-sludge-metagenome-genome-assembly--contig:-NODE-3623-length-15068-cov-6.778525_pt1 | contig 15068 bp, 14 predicted proteins | sample MGYA00238184_ERZ773361 | MGnify/ENA primary metagenome ERZ773361 (study PRJEB29100, sample SAMN05720205) | activated sludge metagenome | isolation source: anaerobic digester from wastewater...
TACACTCTTTCCCTACACGACGCTCTTCCGATCTACCCCAGCACCACGGGAACTGAACTTGCCTTCCTCGCCACTGTGATTTTCTCTTTTGTGTCCTCATCAAGGGTCAGGCTGCTTCCCGTGGTGCCCCGTATGGACACGAAGTAGAGAAAGCCCTCTGCGTCTTCGGCAACTTCCGTGATCTGCTCCTTCCTGTTCTCCGGCGTTGCGAACTGAATGAACTCAACGCCATTGGAGTTGAATGCCTCCCTGAAAGCAGCGCTTTCAAGGCGCGGAATATCGGGGATGATAACACCCTGCACGCCGTTGTCCCGGCACATCTTCCCAAACTTCTCCATACCTCTGCGGTACACCATATTGGCGTATGTCATGAAATAGAGCTTCTTGTCACGGGACACCCCGCGCCGTATAGCCGACACCGACTCCAGGAGCTCATCAAGGCGGAGCCCCTTCTCCACCATGGTTTCAATGGCGTCAGTGATCACGGGGCCGTCCGCGACGGGATCGGAGAAAGGGATCCCAATCTCAAGAAAATCAAAATACCGCAGCCCCGTGACCGCGGCACGCACAAATGTATCGGGGTCAGGATAATTCCCCACCAGGTACAGTCCGTTATATCCTCTCATAGCCCAAGCTCCTTTTCCAGTATTGGCATGTCCTTGTCCCCGCGCCCTGAAAGGCTCACGAGGACTTTCTTTCCCGCAAATTCCCCGGCGTTCGCCATGAGAAAGCCAAGGGCATGGCTGCTTTCCAGGGCGGGAATAATCCCCTCCAGCCGCGTCAGCATCACGCAGGCATCAAGGGCCTCCCGGTCATTGCAGGTGCGGTATTCCACAAGGTTTTCATTTTTGTAATAGCTGTGTTCCGGGCCCACCGCCGGGTAATCCAATCCCGCCGAGACGGAATGCACCGGCAGCACCTGTCCCTCGCCATCCTGAAGCAGGTAGGTAAGACACCCCTGCAGAATTCCCGGCTCGCCGCATTTCAGGGTTGCGCTGTGCTGCCCTGGCTCAAAGGACCTACCCCCCGCCTCCACGCCGATGCACCGGGTATCCAGGTCACCCACATAGGCACTGAAAAGCCCGGCGGCGTTGCTGCCGCCACCCACGCAGGCAACGGCACAATCGGGGCCGGCCCCGGTAAGCTTTACCATCTGCTCCTTCGCCTCGCTGCCGATGACGGACTGGAAGTCCCTGACAATCACCGGAAACGGGTGCGCCCCTATCACCGAACCGACAAGATAGTGGGTGCCCTTCACGCTTTTCACCCAGTCCTTCATAGCGGCGTTCACGGCGTCCTTCAGGACCCTGCCCCCCCGCTCCACCGGCACCACCTCTGCGCCGAGGAATTTCATGCGCTTCACATTGGGGGCCTGCCGTTCCACATCAAGGGCCCCCATGTACACGGTGCATTCCATTCCCATGAGGGCAGCCACGGTCGCCGTGGCGACACCGTGCTGCCCGGCACCCGTCTCCGCGATAACGCGCTTCTTTCCCATAAATCGGGTCAGAAGAATCTGCCCCAGGGTGTTGTTGAGCTTGTGCGCCCCGGTATGGAGCAGGTCCTCTCGTTTCAGGTACACCTCGATGCCGGTCTCTCTGGAAAACCGTTCCGCGTAATATACCGGCGTGGGCCTCCCCGCGTACCGCTCCATCATAACCGCCAGTTCACGCTGCATGCCGGCGCTTTGTTTAAATGCGTTATATGCCTCTTCAAGTTCAAGAAGGGCGTTCACCAGGGTCTCCGCGACGAAGCGCCCTCCGAACATCCCGTAATATCCTCTTTTGTCAGGAACTATACTCATAGCATCCCGCCTCCTTCAGTATTTGTATAATTGCATGTATTTTATCCGGCGACTTCACGCCGGGACATTTTTCAGAACCGGAACAGATATCCACCCCGAAGGGCCTTACTGTGTCAAGAAGCACGCGCAGGTTTTCGGCGCACACACCCCCGGCCACAATGGTGCGATCGCAATACGGAAATTTCCGCAGAATATTCCAGTCAAAGGCATGGCCTGTGCCGCCGTAAAGTCCCGTCCTCATGGTATCAAGAAGCAGGAGATCATCACCTTTTGGCGCCGGAATCGCCGCGACATCATCCCCATTCGCGATGCGGTATACCCTGATTATCCGCCGGAATCCCGAAAGCCGTTCCGCCAGGTTCATGTCGTACAGCTGCAGATAATCTAGGCCCAGTCGGTCTGCGATCATGCGCACCTCATCTTCCTGTGTATCGACGAACACTCCTGCTTTTTTTACGGGGAGCCCCTTCATCGCTTCAATGACAGCCTCAGCCTGCTCCATGGAACAGTACCGCGGGGATTTCCGGTAAAAAATAAGTCCCGCCGCATCGACCGGAAATTCCCTGATCGCCGCGATATCGCCCCCCCGCGTGAAACCGCATATTTTAACAAACACCGGTAACCTCCTGTATCATCGATTCGGGATCAGAGGACTCCATGAGCGCGGTCCCCATGAGAAAGAGCCCTGTTCCGGTGCCCTGCGCAATCGCCTGCACCGCATCTGCGCTGTCCATGCCGCTGGCGCTGATTCTGGTGATGTGTTCAGGAATTTCCTTCAGCGACTCGATGCCGCGGTAAAAATCCATTTCAAGGCTCTCCAGGTTCCGCATGTTCACCATGAGGAACGCAGGTTCAAGACCAAGGACTGCGGGAATCTCCTCCCGGCAATGCACCTCCACAATCGGCAGCAGCCCGAGGCCGGATGCATGGGAATACAGCTCCCGGAGCCGGACCGCGTCAAGGCACCGCGCGATGAGGAGCACCATGTCCGCGCCGCAGGCCGCGGCAAGATCAATCTGCTCTTCAAAGTACACAAACTCCTTGAAGAGCACCGGCACATCGACGGCACCGCTCACTGCACGGAGGTCATCCCAGCTGCCGCCGAAATAATTCCCGTCAACAAGGACGCTCATCGCAACGGCCCCGCCCCGGGCGTACCGCATCGCCTGTTCACGGGGCTCCACCGCACGGATTGCCCCCCGGGACGGGGACGATTTTTTTATCTCTGCGATCACCCCCCGCTTCCCTTTTTCAAGAGCATGCAACGGGCGGGTGCGCAGGGGATGTGAACGGAGCAGCTCCCTGATGGAAGGAAGTTCCGCTTCTTTCAGCGACTTCATGGCGTGCAGTGCGAACTTTTCCTTCACGATGCGCTCCTCCTGCAGCCTTCGCTGTTCCCCCGCAGGCGCTCCAGCGTCGAGAGGACGCTGCCGCTGTGAATAACTTCCAGGGCCTCAGTAAAATATTTTCCGAAGGATTTATTGAAGTCCCGGTCCTCTCCTGCGAGATACATCGCGAGGGCCGTATTCATCGCCAGAAGCCTCCCCAGGGGGGTCGGCGTTGTGCTGGAAATGGTTTTAATGAATACCGCGGCGTTTTCCTCCGCAGAAAGATTTTCAGGTATTTTTGCCGCGTCATCTTTTTTCAGGTATTTTTCCGGCATAATTGTGTAAAACCTGACATTTCCCTCCGCCACCTCGTATACCATGGTGGGCTTCAACGGGGACACTTCATCCATCCCCCCCTCGGCGGAATAGAGCAGCACCCGTTCGTACCCGAGCCCCGCCACCACCTGCGAATACAGGGGAAGAAAATCCGGCGAGAACACGCCGATCATCTGCCGCTTCGGCATAGCGGGATTTGTGACGGGACCCAGGAAGTTGAATATTGTTCTGACCCCCAGGGCCTTCCTGACGGGAACGGCATGTTTCATGGCGGGGTGATAGTTCGGCGCGAACATGAACACGAACTGGTGCTCCCTGAAATAGCGTACCGCATCGGCACCGGTGAGGCCTATGGGAACACCCAGTGCCTCTAAGAAATCCGCCGAACCGCTCCTGCTGCTCACGGAGCGGTTACCATGCTTGGTAACGGGAATACCCGCGGCGGCGAGGACCAGAGCAACGGCGGTGGATATGTTAAATGAATGGGAATAATCCCCCCCGGTGCCGCAGGTGTCGATACCGCCATGGTCCGCGATATCAAGGCGCTCCGCGAATTTCCGCATTGAGCGCGCCGCGCCGATAATTTCCTCCGGCGTCTCCTTCCTGATCTTCATGGAGGCAAGCATGGCAGAAAGCTCGATCTCCGAAACGCCCCCCTGGAACACCGCGTCGAACAGCAGCTCGCTGTGTCCCGCATTCAGCACCTGTCCTTCATTAATTGCTCTGATTGTGTCGTGTATTGTATTCACGTGTTCCTCCTATAAAATTCTGTATTATTTCCATACCAAACTCAGTGCGATACGACTCCGGATGAAACTGCAGCCCCCAGGTAAAATGATCGCGGTGCCTGATCGCCATGATCTCCCCGTCCGATGAGCGGGCCATCACGTCGAAGCACGCCGGCAGCGTCGCACCCGATGCCGCGAGGGAATGATACCGCACCGCGGTGAACGTCACCGGTATACCCCCGAACAGCCTCCCCCCGCTGTGGGTAATGCGGTCCTCCTTTCCGTGCATAATCTTTCCCGCCCGCACCACATCGCCGCCGTATACGTAGGCAAGGGACTGCATACCGAGGCAAATCCCCAGCATCGGCGCACCGGCACAGCGGCGGATAACCTCAAGTGTTATTCCCGCATTCTCAGGGGATGACGGGCCCGGCGAGAGCACAATCCCTTCATAGGCGCTGAAATCGATCGCCTCCACATCGCTGTCATTGCGCACCACGTCAACCTCCTCCCCGTCCCGAAGAAAGTACTGCACGATGTTGTACGTAAAAGAATCATAGTTATCGACCATTAGAAACATTGCTTTCCTCCATATCGCTCTCCACCGCAAACCCGAGGCTTATGGACAGCGCCCTGAGCTTGTTGTGTATTTCCTCGAACTCCTTTTCCGGCACGCTGTCATACACGATCCCCGCCCCCGCCTGAATGAAGCGGTTGTTCCCGTCAAAGACCGCGGTCCTGATCGCGATGCAGGTGTCCATGCACCCGTTGTACCCCAGGTATCCCACGGCCCCCGCGTACACGCCGCGGGGCGCTGTCTCCATCTCACCGATAATCTCGATGGCCCTGACCTTCGGCGCGCCGCTCACGGTACCGGCGGGAAACGTTTCACCAAGCACATCTATCATCGTTTTACGGGTCGATAAACGGGCCTGCACCAGGGAAACCAGATGAATCACATGGGAGAAATCCTCCGGCTTCATGAACCGCGTCACCTCCACCGTTCCCCTGCGGGCGATACGGCCGAGATCGTTCCTCGCGAGGTCCACCAGCATCAGATGTTCCGCACGCTCCTTTTCATCACTGAGGAGCATTTCCTTCCTCCGCTTCCGCTCCTCCCGGTCTTCAGATTGAGGGACCGTCCCGGCAATCGGCTTCAGATACACCGTGTCCCCCTCAACGCGTACATGGGTCTCCGGTGAACTCCCCGCGATGGTGAGGGCGCCAAACTTCATGAAAAACATGTAGGGGGAAGGATTTACCGACCTGAGCTTCAAATAAAACTTATAGGGGTCAATCACACGGGGGATATTTCCCCGCATGCTCAGCACCACCTGTATCGCCTCGCCGGAGGCGATCATTTCCTTTGTCCGGGAAACCTTATCCATAAATGATTCCCGTGTCTCGTTGAACTCCAGCGAAAGTGCTTCAGGGCGCGACCGGAGATACGGAATCGGCGTCTCCTGTATCTGCCCGATTATCTCATCCTCCAGTTCCTCAAGCCGCCCGCAGGCGTTATCATAGAGGTCCCCGAGCGGGGTACCGCTCTCCGGATAGATGCATGTCGCCGCAAAATATTTATCGTAAAGATTGTCATACACGATAAACTCATCAATCTGTACGAGATGAAAGAGCGGCGATAAGGCATCATGGGGCGCAGGCTTCCTGAGGACCCCGGCATAGTTCACAAGCTCAAACCCGAAATATCCCGCCAGACCGCCGTTAAAGGGGCCATACCGCCTGAAGGAGGGGGAGGTGTACCGGTCCGTTTCCTGTTTGAGATACAGAAAAGGGTCCATATTCATTTTATGTATCCCATCCCGGGATTCCTCGATGATATAGGGAGGATGGAATTTTACCGTCTTCACAGGATTCAGGCCGATGAATGAAAACCTGCTCCACTTCCTGTTCTCCTTCGCGCTTTCAAAAAACACCACATCATTGTCACGCTGAAGGGCCTTGAGAAGGGAAAGAAGCCCGATCTCCGTGAGATCAAGTTCCCGGTACACGGGGACCCTGTTGTACTTCCGTGCGAGTTTCACAGAATAGGAATAATCCGGAAAAATCATGGTACCTCCTTTATTCAGAGCAAAAAAAATGCCGAGGGTTCTGGAATTCCCACGGCATTTCTGCATACACAAAAAAACCGCGGGTGGATGCCCACCCGCGGTTTCAGAATTTCAAATATATATAAGCTAGCGAGCGGACAACAGTATGTTGGTCCACCACCACCAGTTAGACATGTTCATTGCGTTTGTTCTCTGTTCGCGTATCATTATATTACAATTCTCCCTTCAACGGAATTACAATAATTGAAGCACATAAAAATTGTCAAGCAATAAAATATTCGATTCCGGCGCTTTTTATCTTGACATTAATACTTATTTTCATAAATAAACAGGTATTCTTCGAAAATCAAGCAGAGAGCATCACAGAACACCGGTACATTATTGGAACGAAACTCCAGACAATCCGGAGTATGTACCGCGTTACTGTTCCTGCTGATATATTTAATTCACAACCTGAGAGGTATACATGTTTCCCATTCTTTACCAGTACAAATTCATATCAATCGGCGGGTACGGCGTCATGCTGGGACTCGGTTTTTACCTCGCATTTCTCCTGTTTGAACGGGAATTAAAGCTTCGGGACATTGACCCCGAGCTTGCGTATAAAATACTGCTCACCGCAATACCCCTCGGAATTATCGGCTCGAAGGTATTTCACATACTGGAGCACCTTGACGATTTCGCCCGGTATCCCATGGAAATGATTTTTTCCGGCGCAGGGCTCTCGGCGTATGGAGGATTTTTGTTCGCGTTTATCGGCTGCGCCATCGTGATAAAGCGCAGTAAAGAGAACATCCTCACCATTTGCGACGCTGTTGCCCCCTCCCTTGCACTGGGTTACTGCTTCGGCAGGTTCGGCTGTCACGTCGCCGGCGACGGGTGCTACGGTCTTATCGTGAAATCGTATCACTACTTTCAATTCACTGCGACGCCGTACCCCAACGGCATTGTCCCGACGTCTCTGCCGGTGTTTCCTACACCGCTTTTTGAAGTACTTGTTTCATTCATTGCCGTAGGGGTCCTTCTGCAGATGCGGAGGAAAGCCCTGCCCACGGGAACACTTTTTTTCGTCTATCTGTTTTTCAGCGGTGTCCCGCGGTTTCTCGTTGAGTTTATCCGGCTTAATCCGAAAATGTTTCTCGGGCTCACACAGGCCCAGCTGGTTGGTATTCTCATCATCATTACCGGCATAATCGGCCTGGTTGTTATCAACAAAAAGCAGAAAACTTCCGCATAGCGGCAGCCTTCATCCATAACAGAAAAATACAGGGGCCTCTCATAAGAGGGGCCCTTTTTTATTATTTATATGATCATTCCGTAACGCACATATAGATAATTATTTGATCTTCCGATGCCCCTCATTGATGATTTTTGCTTGATTTATTTTAACCACTTTAAACAATTGTCACTATTGAGCGCGATTCATTCCGCTCACCTCTATATATAAAAAAAGCTGTAACCGCATAGCCATGGTAATTCAACACAGAACCACATCTTACGGCATGGTGCACACCATGACGGGGTCGTGGTATGCACCATATCAGTGCCTGTTGCGCTACCTGTCGGGACAGCGCCCAGCTAAAACTGATGAATAAAAAATAAATAATAATTACCGGAGGCACATCATGTCCAACACTCTCAACCGCGACACCATTGGCGATATTTCAAAACGGGCAGCCGCAAAACACCCTGACAAAGCGGCAATTATTTTCAGAGACCTCACTCTCTCATTCCGCGACCTGAACGATGCCGCATGCAGGTTCGCCGCACTGATGACGAAACTGGGAGTAAAGAAGGGAGACCGGGTTGCGGTAAACGCATACAACTCCCATCATTACCCCGTAAGCTTTCTCGGACTTGCGAAAATCGGGGCTGTCCAGGTTCCCATCAACTACATGCTGAACGGTGAAGAAATTGCATATATTGTAAACCATTCCGAAGCGAAAGTCTTTATCGTGGAAGACCAGCTCCTTCCGGTCATCGAAAAAAACATGATCACCTTCAGCACGGTGAAACACTGGGGATTCATCCCCCTTTCAGGAGCGGCTGTTCCGGACGGTTTCTTTGATCTTGACAGTGAACTCGCCGCAATGCCTGTTGAAGAACCGGATGTCGAGGTGCTTCCAGAGGACATCGCGCAGATACCCTATACCAGCGGAACGGAATCAAGACCGAAGGGCGCCATGCTCTCGCACCGCGCTCTGCTCTCCCAGTATCACAGCTGCATTTTCGAAGGGGAATACCGCAACACTGACATCTCACTGCACGCGCTGCCGCTGTTCCACTGCGCACAGCTCCACTGCTTTCTGATGCCCTTTCTGTATATCGGGGCGACAAATATCATACTCCACCGTGCTGATCCCGCGGCGATGATCACGCATATCGAACAGTACGGCATCACCCACATGTTTTCGCCGCCCACGGTGTGGATCAGCATCCTCAACCATCCTGAACTGAAATTACATGATCTTTCAACCCTTACGAAAGCGGCCTACGGCGCCAGCATCATGCCTGTGGAAATCATCAAACAGCTTTCCGATACATTTCAGGGACTCAGATTATGGAACTATTACGGCCAGACGGAGATGGGACCCGTCGCGACGATCCTGAAACCCGAAGACCAGATCAGAAAGCCCGGTTCCGCGGGGAAACCGGTACTGAATGTAGAAACGATGCTCATGGACGATGACGGCACCGCTGTTCCTGCGGGAGAGGTCGGAGAAATTGTTCACCGCTCCGGCCATGTCATGACCGGATATCTCAATGACCCGGAAAAAACTGAAGACGCCTTCGCCTTCGGGTGGTTTCACAGCGGCGACCTTGGAAAGTTTGACGATGACGGATTTCTCTATGTGGTGGACAGGAAAAAGGACATGATCAAAACCGGCGGCGAGAATGTTGCGTCACGGGAGGTTGAGGAAGTGCTGTATCAGCACCCTGCGGTCGAAGAAGTTGCGGTCATTGGCCTTCCTGATCCGAAATGGATTGAAATCGTGGCAGCTGTTGTTGTCCCGAGAAAGGAAGCGTCCCTCACGCCGGAAGAACTCATTGCGTTCAGCAAAGAACGACTCGCGGGATTCAAGTGTCCCAAGCAGATATTCATCCGCCCGTCGCTCCCGAAAAATCCTTCAGGGAAAATACTGAAACGCGAGCTGAAAGCGGAACTGGCGTACGTAAATTAACGCCGTATCAGTTTCTGCGCCGCCACGAGAAGCGCGTCCCATACGGGAGCGAATGGCGGCGCATACCCGAGGTCAAGGTACGCGAAATCCCCGAGCTTCATGCGTGATGTTATCGCCGCGGCAACCACATTAATCCGCTGGGCGGCGTTCTGCCGTCCCAGTGTCTGGCCGCCGATTAATTCCCGCGTGTCCTTATTGATAAAAAGCTTCACGAAAATATTTTCCGCGGCCGGGCAGTATCCTGCAATATCATGCCACGTCGCTGATGCTGATTCCACGGGTATGCCCGCCTGTTCCGCGTCATGTTCATTGAACCCGGTCTTGGCGACCTCAAGGTCGAACACCTTCACCAACTGCGTTCCCACAATACCCCTGAACACCTCATCGCTGACACCGGCGGTCTGCAGTCCCGCGACACGCCCCTGTTTGTTCGCGGTGGTCCCCATAGGCATGTAGGTGTCCTTTCCCGTGATCAGGTGCTTCACTGTTGCGCAGTCCCCCGCGGCATAGACGCCGGGGATGTTTGTTTCTGATTTTTCGTTTATTACAATCGCGCCGCGGTCTGTCATCCCGAGGCCGGTATCCTTGACGAAGGCTGTGTTGGGGACCACTCCCACCGATGCGATGATGAAATCAGTTTCGATACCGCCTCCCCCCTTGAGGGCGACCGTGAGCCTGTTTTCAACGGCAGTAATTTTTTCGACCTCTGCCCCTGTCCTGATATCAACATCGAACTCCTTCAGCTTCAGGGTAATCTTTTCCCTGATCTCCGGGTCCATTGTCATTGCCACCGAATCCATCCGCTCTACAATGGTACAGGAGATTCCCAGCTCCCTGAGGGTCTCCGCCATTTCAAGACCGATAAATCCTCCCCCTATTATCACTCCGGAGCGCGGGAAATTTTTCTGAATAAATTCCCTGATACGGAGACCGTCATTGAGGTTTCGAAGCATAAAAACTCCGGGGAGATCAATACCCGCGAAGCTGGGATAAAAGGGTCTCGCGCCCGTGGCGATTACCAGCTTATCATATCCGTACTCGCTTGTACTTCCACCGATATTTATGATAACTTTTTTTAAGGAGAAATCTACATGTTCCACTTCAGCCAGGGTGACGATATCGATCCCCCGTTTTTTAATAAAATCATCTTTATCAATCGCGATCAGTTTTGTGTAGTCATCAATGTGTTCGCCGATGAAATACGGCATTCCGCATGCCGCATACGATACATATTCGCTTTTTTCAAATACGCCGATAGACATATTTTTATCGACGCGCCGCGCCTGGGAGGCCGCGCTCATCCCTGCCGCCACACCGCCGATAACAAGCAGATCGTAATGTTTCATTGCTACCTCCCCATGCAAAAAAAATTTGCCGCAGCCTCTAATTCCGGGAGGGTATGTCCTTTCTCACATACACCTTCTGCCTGCGGTCAATATCCGCAATGACCCGATAATGTGTTGTAACATAGGTATAGAAATCATCAAAGTATTTTTTGTGCAGTCCCCTTCGCGGATTGCCATTGCTCTGACCAAAGTCAGGACGAAGGTCCACAATGTAATCCGGAGGACTGACCTTGAATTCACGCAGAAACCGCTCCCACATCAGGTCAACATTTTTGAAGTTATTATAACGCCAGAGCTTGACCTTGTCAAGAAACTCCCCGGCGGAAAAGAATGATGTCTTCGACATCTTCCTCTTTGTTTCAAAGTGAATTTCATACCCTTCATCCCATACCCACAGGGTTTTGTCGGGAGGAACGTTTTCCACAATCCATTTTTTCAGGTTTTTCCGTTCATTAAATGATTCATCATAGGGATGGCTCCAAGCGTTATAGTTTGCAAGGCCAAGGGCGATAACAACAAAAACTCCCCCGAATATGACGGCATATCTGCGGACTTTCCCTTCAAGAAGACTGATCCCGTAATCAATACCGAAGATAAGTCCCGGCAGCATGTACAGGTAATACCGTGGATGTGACTTGTTCATGATAATTTTCGCCAGCATGGCGCAGAAAAGGGCTGCCAGGATAAAATAAATGTATGTATTCTCCCGGTACAGCTTTTCTCTCACCGCACGGACAACCCCGTACACCGTAACCCCCACAAACGGCAGCCACTGCCACAGCACAAAAAATCCGAAAAAGAAAAATCCGATCTTCATGTACCACGGCTTGACGCCGGCATACGTTGAAGCCCAGATTATATTCCAGAAATGCCAGTCCCCGAGAGCATGGTGACTGTAAAAATACAGGAAGAATCCCGCCACGGGCACAAGGAACCCTCCGAAAGCCGTCATGCCTTCAGAAAGAATTTTTGAAATCCGGAAACCGTGATTTTTCACTGTAATAAATGGAACAAGGAGAGTATAAAAAACCACATTTGTGCTGATCAGCGTCGCACAGGACATAAAAAAACCGAAGAGAAAAAGCTGCATGAAATCTGGCTGAAAATCATTTTTTGCAATATAATAAATTCCCGCGAATGCGGGAAGCAGAAAGGTAAAGGGAATATTGTGGGGCCACAGATGGGAATTTATCGAAAGCATGATAAGCAGAATTATGGAAAGAAGCATTCCCCGGACAAAACCTTCACGGTTCCCAATAATCAAAAAAACGAGAAAAGCGGTTATGGTCTGGATGATGATGGCGGATATTTTCAAAGTCCAGTACATATTATCGTACCCGAAAAATTTCGCCAGCCAGAAAAATTCAAAATACCCAAGGGGCGGGTGACTGCAGCCGAAATGGGTATACAAAACTCCGCCATCGAGCATAGCCCTTGCGGCCTGGATATAATAGAAAAGGTCGACACGCCAGATATCAGAGGCGAAGAGATAGGTTGCCTTCAGCAAAAGTCCCGCTGCAAGCAGTATGAGAAATCCCTGAAACTTTTTCACAGTATTCATAACACTCACCCTCAAAAAATTATCAGAGATGCTGAAAAAAATCACTGCATGAAGAACTCTTTCACCTTATCAATCACAGAGAGCACTTCATCCTTCTTCATGCCATACCACAGGGGAAGACGCAAAAGCCGCTCGCTTTCCCGTGTCGTCCAGACATCTTCTCCATGAAAATATCCGAATTGTCTGCCCGCAATTGAAGAATGAAGAGGGATATAATGAAACACCGAATAAACCTCCCTGGATTTGAGAAAATCAATCAGGGCGGTGCGTTCATTTAGGTCGGCGACTTTGATATAATAGAGGTGCGCGTTGTGAACACACTCTCCGGGAACAACAGGTCTGGTAATGCGTCCCTCTTTCTCAAGGTCAGCGAAGGCGTCATGATACATGTTCCAGGTATTCATGCGGTCAGCGATAATTTTCTCCGCTTCCTCAAGCTGCGCATACAGAAATGCCGCGTTCAGCTCTGAAGGCAGATACGAAGAACCGAGGCTTACCCAGCCGTATTTATCGATTTCACCCCTGAAAAACTTCGCCCGGTTTGTCCCCTTTTCCCTGATTATTTCCGCATTCTCAACATAGTCTTCCCGGTTAACGAGAAGGGCCCCTCCCTCACCGCACTGAATATTTTTCGTTTCATGGAAGCTGAATGTCCCCAGGTCCCCGATAGTCCCGGCGCTCCGGCCCTTATAGGTCGATAATATTGCCTGGGCAGCATCCTCAATCACATGGATCTTTCGCCCTTTTGCCGCGTCTGCAATACTGTCCATTTCACACACGACACCGCCGTAGTGAACCGGCACGATGGCCCTGGTTTTGTCTGATACCGCGGCACGGACACACTCCTCGTCCATATTCATGGTATCAGGGCGGACATCGACAAACACAAGGCGGGCGCCCCTCATGACAAAGGAATTTGCCGTGGACGTGAAGGTAAATGAGGGCATAATCACTTCATCACCCTCCCTGATATCCGCGAGGATCGCGCATATTTCCAGGGCGTGGGTACAGGACGTGGTGAGGAGCACCCGGGGGCAGCTGAATTTCTCCTCAAGCCACCTGCTGCATAACCGGGTATATTCTCCATCACCGGCGAATTTATTTTTTTTGATTACTTCGTTGATATTGCCGGCTTCCTTCCCGGTCACCGCCGGTCTGTTAAATGGTATCATCTGTGATCTCCTTCATGGGGCCGGAATTTTTCTCCGGGCCGAAAACAACAAACTTCAACAACGCATAGAGCACCAGCGGAATATAGGTCAGCGCGATGATCTGCCCGAGGTATGCGTTGACTCCGAGTATATCGCACAACACCCACAGGGAAATATAATTCATGCCGAAGGTAAGGACATATACCAGAAGGAACCGGAATATCCGGCTGTTATCGTGGGTTTTAAATACAAGCACGGAATATGTCTTAAAATTGAAAAATATACCAAAGATATAATCAACACCCAGCGCCACCGGCTTGTTCTCAGTTAGCCAGAACACAAGGGCATACACGAAATAGCCCACCGCGGTGTTCAAAACACCTGTCAGCACAAACTTCAGGAACTGGACATCAACGATTTCTTTTATCAGCCTTCGCACCGGTTTTTTCCCGTATAACAAATTGAGGAAGATTATTGATATTAAGATACGCCCGTCCGAGATATTCCCCTATTACTCCGAGAGACATAAGGATCATGCCCCCCACGACGAGGTTGATTACCACGATGGATGTCCAGCCCTCCACCACGTTGGTGCTGAAAAAATATTCTGCTACATAGTATATTCCCAGCAGTAATCCGACAATCGCGATACATACTCCCGAGAGAGAGGCAAACCGCAGGGGGCTCACCGAAAAAGTTGTGGCAAGTTTCATAAAGACTTTCAGGGAGCGGATAAAATTATAATTGCTGTGCCCCCTGAACCGTTCATGGTGGGCGACATCCACCTGAGTTACATTTTTTGTGACCTGCAGCAGAAGTCCGTCAACATAGGGATAGGGCCCTTTATAACGGACCAGTTCATCTACCACTTCCCGCCGGATTATCTTAAAAGGTGAAAGATAAATTCCGGAGGGTTTTTTTATCAGTATTTCAGCAACCTTGCCGTTAAACCAGCTTCCGGCATTTTTCCACCATGCCTGCAGTTTTGTCCTGAAATTCGCGTAGCAGATATCATATCGCCCCCCAAGGCCATCCACCAGGGCCGGTATATCAAAGGGACTGTGCTGAAGATCATCATCCATAATTACCACGAGGTCGCCGGTGACATTGTTGAGTCCCGCCATGAGGGCATTGTCCTGACCGAAATTCCTCATGAGGTTTATCCCGATAAGGGTTTTATTTTTCTTTCCGGTTTCTGAAATCCGCTCCCAGCTCGCGTCGCTGCTGCAGTCATTCACCATGATTATCTCATGGGGACAGGTCTTCAGCGCAGTATTTATTTGCGACACCACTTCCGCGACACAGTCTTCACTGTTATAAACCGGTATAACAATACTTATCTTTTTTTTCATTATCAGAACCTGAAATTATGATGAAATACCTTCTTTAAAAAATAAAAATCACGGGACAGGGGAAAGCATATCAGCACCCAATATATTTACAAATCCCGGCGACAATAGGAACACAATAGCAATTTGTCAATCACAGTACAAGAACATTACCGGAATAGTCAGGACCACCCGCTCAGCGGGTGGCCTGCTCTGGCCCTATAAGGGCTATTAC
>ENA-UPTA01003625-UPTA01003625.1-activated-sludge-metagenome-genome-assembly--contig:-NODE-3625-length-15065-cov-7.103797_pt1 | contig 15065 bp, 8 predicted proteins | sample MGYA00238184_ERZ773361 | MGnify/ENA primary metagenome ERZ773361 (study PRJEB29100, sample SAMN05720205) | activated sludge metagenome | isolation source: anaerobic digester from wastewater...
CGACCACGATAGACCGTTCCCACACGCGACGTAGCCTGTTCCACGGCATCCCGGTCGGACCCGAAATACACATCATGTTGAACCGCGTTGGTCCCGCGCGACCAACTCAGCGCAGCGGCGGCATCCACATCCACCGTGGAGCGGTCCACCGGCCGGGGATTTCGGGCCAATGACGCGTCCTCCGACCCGGCCATTACCCAGTTGCCGATGAACTCCGCACACGCCTGGCCTCTGTCGATCCAACTCGCAGGACCACCGCCGGCCTGGTTGATGAACGCGACGTAGGCATTGGTCACCGTGTTGTGAATCACAACGGGATCGGCCAGAGCTTCCGTGAGAACACTGTCTGTGCCGCCCTGAGATGCGAATATCGCGGCAACTTCCCACGGTGCCTGGATAGCCGTGAGGATAATGGGTCTATACGTTATGACAGGATCCCTGAGACCTGGTAGATACTGTTTTCCTTTCGGTGTGACTCGTAGGAACGTGTTATCGCTCATTGTGATGATCGTCGGAGGCAGGTCCAGGATATTGGCGGCACCCATGGCCCCGTTGTCGCTTTGTCGGAAGCCGCCTTCAAAGGAGACGTATCCGAACCAATCGCCGACATTGATCACCATGTTTCCGCCGTCGAGCCACGCCTCGATGCGCGAGCCGTCCGGCTGAAGATTTGGGAAGGGATAAAGAACGCTCGGCATGCATCCATTCAGCCAGATGATGTCCATCTCTCCATCATTTGTGTTCTTCCCCACCCAGGCCCCAAATTCGGGAAACTGGCCGTCATCAAACTGCTGGATATCCTTGAACAGATAACCAGTCTCGTTGATGATGGTCGCAACGTCTCTGGACTGCGTGGGGACATCATACCAGCCCTCGGTATTGGGTGCCCCGATGTAGAACGCCATGTCTGTCGCCATGACCGTCGTGATGGATGCAGATACGACAACGAATGCTACTGCTGCCTTCTTCATGATTCGTCCTCCTGATCCCAACGTGTTCTCTTGCGAAAACCTACTCACACCGGCGGAATCCGTCTCCTTGGCACGCACTGCGGCCCTGTCTTGGCCACGCCCATAGAGGTCGATCCAAGCACCCATACCGCATACGTCAGTGAGATCGCCCGCCGGAAGGAAAACAATTCTGAAAGGCCCCCAGAATCCGTGTGTGGCGTGCATATCACAGCCTCCCAGTTCAAGAGCCTGGCATGAACAGCGGCTCGGCATGAGGGTTGTCAACGCCAACAATAGGAGAGCGAAAAGACCCCGCTCCCCACCGCTGGCAATGATCTCATTATACCTTTCGCGGCCCACGCGATCCTATACGTAGAAGTACGTATTTTCAGGGCAGGGTCTCCGAGAATACTCCCGTTGTCCCGGAATCTCGCGCGCCGCCCAGGAAATCGGCCTGGATGCTCTTGCCTCTGAGACTTGACGGCAGCGGATGTCCATTCCGTCTGCGTGGGGGTGCCCTAACTCCTTACACTACAAACTGTTAGGTCATGGGCGTGCTCGAATCCAGCACAACCCAGCGAAGTACCTGGGCTATCATCTTCGGAAGGGGCAAAAGGCAAGTGCGGAGTCTGCAAATGTGCACATCATCTCCATCTTCCATACAGGCGACTGGCTCTATGATAGCACGCTCGGGCAGGACGGCAATGTGCGCTACCAGAAGACAACGTAGATGACGACGTAGGCCGCTGCGACCAGGGCCCACCAGAGAATCAGGTTCTTGTACCATGGACTTGGACCCGTCTTCTCCTCGGCGGGCAGAGAGATCATATTCGGCTTCCAAATCCACTGACTCACCTTGTCATGCGGGGGGGCGGCTCGAACATAACTCATCACGATGTGAAAGAGGACGACGGGGATCAGGAGGATGCCCGCCAACACGAATGAATTGACGTCGACATGCAGCACCTTCAGCAGGGCCGGTAGCAGGGTCATGGGGATGCACAGTAACAACGTGGTTGTGGCCGAGAAGTTGTTCGAACGCGACCATAGCAAGGCCGAGACGAATACCACCACGATGGGGACAGCCATGAAGAACCAGCATTCCTGGAAGTAGCCGAACAGCGTTTCCCATCGACCGACCACAGGGGTCCACAGCACTCCAATTACGAGGACTACCGCGGCGGTGTAACGGCCGACGCGAATCATCTCTCGTTCGGTGGCGGCCGGCTTCCATAGACGCTGGTAGAAGTCGATAGTCAAAACGGTCGAACAGGAGTTGACCAGCGAATCGATGGTGGACATGATCGCGCCGATCAGGCCGGCGAAGACCAGCCCGCGGATGCCGTAACCCAAGGGACCGATCAGATGACTGACGATGCGGGGATAGGCTTGGTCGGGGTTCTCCAGATCGGGGAACAGCCGGTAGGCAATCACGCCCGGGAAGCAGACAGCCAGAGTCAGGAGGATTCCCAGGAATCCGGCGAAGATGACGCCGGCACGGGCGTCCCATTCGCTCTTGGCGCCCAGGACCCGCTGGTTGATGTATTGATTCGTAGCATAGTACCACAGATGGGTCGAGACCGTCAGCACGAGGATGCCTGTCCAGGGCAGTTCAGGATGGTTGGCCGGCAGAATCAGGTGAGCGCGGTCGCCTGTGCCGCGCATTGCTTCCCAGCCCCCCACTTCATGCAGACCCAGGAAGAACACCAACAACCCGCCCCCCAGCAGCAGGATGGCCTGAAGCAGATCGGTCCACACGACCGAGGCCAGTCCGCCGGCGATGGTGTAGGCCCCGGCGGCCGCCGCCAGGACGATGACAGCAAGCCACAGATTGACGCCGAAGATGGTGTGCAGAGCCAGGCCACCGGCAAACAGAACCCCGGCCAGATTGATGAAGATGTAGGACAAGATGGTGAGCACTGCAAAGGTGAATCGGCTGGACGGCCCAAAGCGGTGTTCCAGCCATTCGGGCATCGTGCTGATGCGCTTTCGGAGGTAGAACGGTACGAAGAAGACAATCATCACCGTCATGGCGGGGAAGACGCTCCACTCCCAATTCGCCACGGCGACGCCATAACGGTACGCGAACCCGACCTCGCCGATGAATTGCTCGGTTGAGACACTCGATGCGATCAGCGACGCGCCGATGGCAAACCAAGGCAGCTTATTGCCGGCCAGAAAGTAGTGACGAGCGGACTTCTCTTCTCTGCGGGCGATCCAGAAGCCGACGAGGACAACCATGCCCATGTATAGAATGAAGACCACATAATCACAAAGGCTCAGTGTCACAGCATGACTCCTTGCGGAATGTGGGAAGGCCACCGTATGTCCCTGTCGCCCATCCGGCTCGGACCATTCTGAACCAGAGCAGACAGCCATTCTGCGAGACTATCCGGCAATGTGGAAACCGCCCTCCAAGGCGATCTTGTCGCTACTATGCCCGATGAGCACCTTGAACTCGCCGGGTTCTACCACTCGCTCGAGATAGCGGTTGACGAGGGACAAGTCTCCGGGTCCCAATTCAAAATGCACATCGGTAGATTCCCCTGGTTTCAGCCAGACCTTTTCGAAACCCCGCAATTCCTTGACGGGTGTCGAAACCGTGCTGATCGGATCGTTCAGATAGAGTTGCACGACGTCGGCGCCGGCTCGCTTTCCCGTGTTCGTCACGGTGACGTGGACATGGGTCTTCCCGCCCGGGCCCGTCTGCTTGGGGCTGATTCGCAGGTTGCTATACTCAAAGGTGGTGTAACTCAGGCCATGGCCGAAACAGTACAATGGAGTTGGATCCATGTCGACATAAGGCCGGCCCCAGGCATTCTCAAGCCAGTACTTCTTGGAGGGAGGGTAATTGTAGTAGACAGGCAATTGCCCGACGTGTCTGGGGATGGTGATGGGCAGGCGCCCGCTCGGGTTGTAGTCTCCGAATAGAACATCGGCCACGGCGGCGCCTCCTTTCTCTCCGGGGCACCACGCCTCAACGATCGCCGGCACGTGTTCGGCGATCCATCGGATTGCCAAGGGCCGCCCGTTGACCAGGACGACGACCGTCGGCGTCCCTGTGGCATAGACAGTCTGAACCAGTTCCTGCTGCATTCCGGTCAGCTCCAATGTTGCCGCATCATACCCTTCTCCCACCGTGCCCTTCCCGCCCGGGGTACGCCATTCGTTTTCGCCCACGACCACGATGGCCACATCCGCTTGGGCCGCGGCTTGCCGCGCCTGCTCGATCTCGTTCAGATCATTACCCACGACATCGCATCCCTGAACGTAACGGATGCTTGTACTGGGACCTAACTTCGACCGTATGCCTTCCAGAATAGTCACGATATCCTGGGTCACATTGATCGATGTGTAGTCGCCCAGCAGATTCTTCTCGTGGTCGGCATTTGGGCCAATGACGGCAATCGACCGAACATCCTTGCTCAAAGGAAGCAGTTGATCTTCGTTTTTCAGCAGGACAATGCCTTCTCTGGCGGCTCGATATGCGACCTCCTGGTGATCCTGGGCGTGTACGATTCCTTCGGCCCGTTCTACATCCACAAGAGGACGCTCGAACAGGCCCAGCCGGAATTTCTGTCTCAGAATCCGTCGCACCGCACGATCGAGGAGGTCCTGAGATACCAACCCTTTTTCGACACTCGCCTTGAGCGGCTCCTGATACGCGGCTTCGTACGAGATCCCTACATCGACGCCTGCCTGGAGGGCCAGGATGCCGGCTTGTTGCTGATCTTGTGCCAAGCCTTCATAGACCAACGTGCTCAAACCGCCGCCTTCGCATAGCACCAGGCCCTCAAAGCCGAATTCGTGCCGAAGGATACTGGTGAGGATATGTGAGGAAGCGTGAGTCGCCATGCCGTCGATGGCCGGATAGGTTGCCATAACTCCCAGCGCACCACCTTCCTTGATTGCCGCTTCCCACGGGGGCAGGAACACACGGCGCAGCGTCCATTCCGAAATCTCCATGGCCCCGCGCTCCAGTCCGCTTACGGGCTGACTCTGCCCGGGGTAATGACAGAATCCGGCGACGCATTTGTCCGGGGCGGTCAGATCATCCCCCTGGATCGCCCTTACAATCCTCTTGGCCATACGGGAAATCAGATAGGGATCTTCACTGTAGGCCTCCTGGTTCCTGCCCAGACGTGGGTCACGTATCGGCTCGATGACGAGGGTGAAGAGTTGATGGATGCCGACCGCTCGGGCCTCCCGCGCCGCGATCTCATAGATCTTCTCGACCAGATCCGGATTCCAAGAGCTTCCAATCGCCAATCCTTCGGGGAAGATCGTTGCATCGGCGCACATCAGCCCATGAGTCCCCTCTTCCGTTTGAAGCAGGGGGATCTTCAGACGTGTCTCTTGGGTGGCAACCTTCTGGAGCGCGTTGAAGAAAGCTGCCTGCTGTCGGGTCCCTTCGGTGAGAACGTGATTGGCCAATGTGAAGAAACCGCCGCCCGGTCCCATGCTTCTCTGTGCGTTTCCCTGCGTGAACTCCCTGGCGAACTCCTGGCTTTCTTCATGGGTGCGGCCGAAGACATCCAAATAGGAACAGGGCATGTTCATCTGCCCGATCTTCTCCTCGAGCGTCATTCGTTGCAGCAGATCGTCCACTCTTCGGTGCAGAGGTTCTGCCGGATTGAGGTAGACCGGTTGCTCGGCATGCGAAAGTGACACCATGCACAGGATGAATGACAAGGCGAACATCGTTCTTGAGATCAGTGCCATTGTAGTTGTCCCTTCCAGCGGTTCTGGTATTGTCTCTCTGATTCTGAATAGAGCTTCCTACCTGTTGATGTAAAATCTCTCCAGCGTCGAGGAGGGTCATTGTCTCCGAGACAACGCAGCAAATGATCGATAGCCATATGGTAAAGGGCAGAAGCCCTTTCACACAAGGGCTTTCTTGGATGGATCGAGCCGCTCCGCGCAAGAGGTTTCTCGTCGTTTCAGGCACGATGAATGCCGACGCCCAGGGCGTCGAGGCCTCTGCTGTGCACGGAGATCAGACGGCGTTGCAGCCGGATCTGCCCCTTGAGCTACCGGACAAGCACGGCGGTTGACAATCCGTTCCGAGGACTGTACGTTCGTGTGCGCCGGGATGTCACATACGATCGCAGTGCTTTGGTGCAAGGGGCCGCCACATGATGCTCCGGACGCTCATCTATGCTGTTGCTGTCGGCGTGAGAATCGAGGGTATCACGGTGACCAACACGATGAATCGAATCGAGAAGCCCTCTATGGGAAATCCGCGTGGTAAGTGAAACGAGCCGAAGGAGATCCCGCGTCGAGAATTCGTTCAGTGCTGCCGGAGCACTGGCACGCCAGGCGGCTTTGTGTTTCAGTGGGGCCGGCGAATGAATACTCCAGACAGCCGGGAACAGGCCGATAGTTGAGGATAGCAGACCATGAGACGAAGACCGTTCATTGACGCGTTGGTTCTTGCAGGTGCGGCGTTGCCGCTTTGTTGGGCGATTCCAGTGATGGCCGGGCAGTTGCCGGAAGTGAAGGTCACCAACGTTCGCCGCGTGTTTCACAACGGAGAACACAATGCGTTCACGGACCTGGTGCGATTTCACGACAAGTTCTACCTGACGTTTCGTAGTTGCCCAGACGGCCACATGGTGCATCCCACCGCGTCGATCATTGTCCTTTCCAGCACTGACGCAAAGGAGTGGAAACAGGTACATCGCTTCAGCGTTGACAAACGAGACACCCGCGACCCGCATTTCCTGGTCTTCAAGGACACGCTCTTCGTCTACACCGGCACGTGGTACTGCGGCGAAACATCGCCGAGATCGGCCGATTACGACCTGAATCAGCACCTCGGTTATGCTGCCTGGTCCAAGGACGGCGCCCAGTGGAATAGCCCCATTCTATTGGAGGGGACGTTCGGCCACTACATCTGGCGAGCCAGTGCGTTCGACGGAAAGGCGTACCTCTGCGGCCGCCGAAAGAAGGGTTTTGCGATGGCGCCAAGAGGGGAAGGTCCGATGGTCGAGTCGGCGATGTTGGAAAGTGACGACGGCCTGATCTGGCGAACCCGTGCTCTATTCCAGCAAGTCGATGGCGATGAGACCGCGTTCCAATTCGAGCCTGACGGTAGCATCGTCGCCATTGGGCGAAGAGGCAGAGACAACGCCCAACTGCTGAGGTCGGAGAGGCCCTACACGCAGTGGGAACGCAAGGATCTGGACCGCTACATTGGAGGGCCGCTGTTGACGCGCTGGGGCGGCCGCTACGTGGTGGGGGGGCGCAAGACCATGCCGGACCAGGGGCCGGTTACCTCGATGTGCTGGCTCGTGGACGATCGGTTATCCGAATTCGCCGAACTGCCCAGCGGCGGCGACAACTCCTACCCAGGTTTGGTCGAGATCAGTCCAAGCCATGCGATCGTGTCCTGGTACTCATCGCACGAGAGAGACGCAAACGGTAGGGCCATCACTGCCATCTACTTGGCGGATCTTGAGCAATCCGCAGAGGCCGAAGTCGACCCACACGCCGACACCCGTCTCAAAGCCGACGATCCATTTGCCTGCCAGGAGGGGGCCGTCGTGCGTGGCTCGACATGTGCGCGGCAGTTGGCGCTGCTGTTCACCGGCCATGAGTTCGCGGAGGGAGCCGAAGCCATCCTGGAGGCATTGGCCCGTCATGATGCCAAGGCGTCTTTCTTCCTGACCGGCGACTTCCTGCGAAACGGTCAGTTCGCACCGCTGGTCCGGCGGATGTTGGCCGAGGGCCATTACGTGGGTCCGCATTCCGACCGGCACCGGCTCTATTGCACGTGGACGCCGGACCATCGGACCCTGCTGACACGGGCTGAATTCGAAACGGATCTGAACGACAACCTGCGCGAGCTGGGGCGTTTCGGTGTCGCCCGGACTCAGGCACGGCTCTTCCTGCCCGCCTACGAGCATTACAACCGCGATATCAGCGACTGGGCCCAGATGATGGGTCTGACGCTGGTCAACCTCTCGCCCGGAACCCGTTCGGCGGCGGACTACACGGCCGAGAAGGACCGCAATTTCGTGTCTTCGCAGGCCATCCTGGACAGTATCCTGAGATGTGAGTCGCAGGACCGGGCCGGGCTCAACGGTTTTCTGCTGCTCATGCACCTGGGCGCCGGCCCCGAACGGATGGACAAGATGCACCTGTACTTGCCTGAGTTGCTGAGCCGCCTCAAGGAACGCGGCTACACGTTTGAGCGCGTCGACCGGCTGCTGGCTCGTCATCTTCGCGCCAGCCAGGTCGGCTACCCTGTACGAGGCCCGAAACTCGCGGTTGTCCTTGCCTATGAGCCTCTGCCGAGGCAATTCGACGTTGTCGAACCGGACTCCGGACGGTCCGTCCTCCAGGGAAGCACAGGCCGAGTGACAGGAATGCGCTGGGGCCGATTCAAGCACGTTGCGGAACTCGACTTCACGGCGCTTCGTCAGCCTGGCCGCTTCCGCCTTCGCATTGGCGGATCCGTCTCTCTGCCCATCGTCGTGGATGACGCAGTCTTCCGGCCACTGCCGGACCTCCTGTTGGAGTTCATGCGGCAGCAGCGTTGTGGATTCAATCCATGGCTCAATGCCGCCTGTCATCAACTGGACGGACGCACCGCGTATGGACCGCTCCCGGCCGGCACGGCCATTGAGGTCCGGGGTGGCTGGCACGACGCTGCCGACCTTCTGAAGTACCTGCTTACTTCGAGCAACGCCACCGCCCAGATGCTGCTCGCATGGGAGATGTGCCGCCGCACATCGGAGACGCCCCGGTCGTTGCTCTTCGACGACCGATTCGACGCCCTTGGTCAATCCGGCGCCAATGGCCTCCCCGATCTTCTGGACGAGGCCCGCTGGGGTCTGGAGTGGATGCTGAAGCTGCATCCGGCATCGGGCCAACTGTATCATCAGGTGGGGGACGACCGTGACCACTGCGGTTGGCGGCTGCCGCAGGATGAGCGCGCAGACTACGGTTGGGGCCAAGGTGGCTACCGTGTGGTGTATGCGGCCGACGGCCGGCCTCAGGGGCTCGGGCGTTACCGGAGCGAATCCACGGGTGTGGCCAACCTCGCCGGACGCTACGCCGCCGCCATGGGCTTGGCCTTCCAGATCTGGAAGGACGACCCCAACCAGGCAGGATTCGCGCGACGGTGTCTCACGGCGGGCGAAGAAGTGTACCAACTCGGCCGGGACCGGGAAGGCGTTCAGCAGGGCAACTCGTATGGGGCGCCTTATCGTTACGCCGAGACCACTTGGACTGATGACATGGAGTGGGGGGCGGCGGAACTCTTTCGGGCCACGGGGAACCGTAGCTACCTCGATGACGCCAAACGCTATGCAGACTTGGCGAGATCAGAATCCTGGATGGGTCGCGAAGAGGCCAGCCACTACCAGTTCTATCCCTTCTTCAATGCCGGCCATTTCCGCCTGCACGGCGTCGTTGACGTGGAATTCCAAAGGCTGCTGGAAGGCTGGTATCGTGAGGGGATCGAACGCTGCCGTACCGCCGGTGAGGAGAACGCATTCGGAGTCGGTGTTCCGTTCATCTGGTGTTCGAACAACCTCGTGGTGGCTCTGGTGACCCAGTGTCTGCTCTATGAGCAGATGACCGGCGACGACCGGTATCGTGAGTTTGCCGCCCGGCATCGCGATTGGCTGCTCGGCCGAAATCCGTGGGGCACCACTCAATTCATGGGGGTGGGCATCGTGTGGCCGGAGAATGTGCACCTGATGATGACGCGTCTGACGGGACGTACCTTGCGAGGCGGCTTGGTGGATGGCCCCGTCTACGAACGCATCTTCAACTCTCTGAAAGGCGTGAGCATCACAGAACCCGATCCACTGGCCGAATTCCAAGACCCGCGCGCGGTCTATCACGACGACTGGCAGGATTACGCCAGCAACGAGCCCACCATGGACGGCACCGCCTCCGCTATCCTGATGTGGGCGGCGGTCCAGACAGCCCGGTAGAATCGGATTCCGTAGAGGCCAACAGGTTGTCGGGTGGCAGGCAAACGCTTTCACCGGGTCGTGGCGCAAACCAGACAACTTGAGATACCTGCGCTCGGATGACGTCTGCACCATACAGGCAAAGGTCGTGTTACATTTCCTGCGCCAAGGAATTCTGCAATCCTGCAGTTTGCTGCGTTGACAAGGACAACCTGCTCGCCGAAGGCAGGACGAAGGGCTTCCTCATCGTGATGACCTACGGTGCGACCGTGGACCGCCTGGGACTGGGGGGCGCCGGCGCGGATATGCCAACCATCTACGAAACCGAGAGATACAGCATGGACTCATACAAGCTCACGGTGCCCAATGGCAAGTATACCGTCCGTCTGCACTTTGCTGAGACCTTCGAGGGCGTCCTGGGGCCGGGCGAGAGGGTGTTCTCCGTCGGCGTGCCGGGCCAGGAGACGCTGAAGGACCTCGACCTGTACAAAACCATCGGGCCGCTCAAGCCTCTGAGCAAAGAGTACAAAGGTGTGTCCGTGGAGAACGGCCAGTGCCTACGCCATACGTGAGAACACAGACTGCCAACCGACGGCACGGAAGAGTTCCGCGTGGCGTGCCAAATCGCTTGCACTTTCTCCGCTTTGCCCCCACAATAGAGTATCATGAAACTGCCGGACTTCGCGAACAGAGGAGATGTTCCATGAATCGCAGGCAATCGCTACGAATTGTCTCTTGCTCGGTCAGCCGTCCTTTCAAGCGTGCGTGTTGTCACGGCGCCGTCTTGCTCGCGCTCTGCGTCCTGGTTTCGATCCCGACGACGGTGCGCGCCGACGATCTTCGCTTGGCCACGTTCGACATCGACGTCACTCCGCCCATAGGCAGTATGATGGCCTATGACCCGGTGCAAGGGCAGGGGGAACTCGGCCTGCGCGGACGAGGTGTGATCCTGCTGGGCGCCGGTGCCCCGATCGTCTTGTGTGCGATCGACTGGATTGGGATCAGCAACGAAGCCCATGACGTGTTTCGACAGAGACTGGCGGAGGCTGCGGGCACCACGCCGCAACGCGTGGCGGTCCATACAGTGCACCAGCATGATGCCCCGGATTGCGGTTTTGCGAATGAACGACTGCTTCGCGAGCGTGGCTTGCCGTTGGGCCCGTACGAGAGTTCTTTTGCCCGCGCGGCACTCGAACGGCTGGCGGCAGCGGTGAGCACAGCGTTGAAGGAGAGCGAGCCTGTTACGCACCTTGGCCTGGGGCAGGCTGAAGTCCGGGAGGTGGCCTCCAACCGGCGCCTCCTCGGGTCGGACGGCAAGGTGCGTGCCACACGATGGACCACGACCACGGACCCCAATCTGCGTGCTGAGCCGGAAGGGACCATCGATCCCATCGTCTCGCTGATCAGCTTCTGGAACGGCGAGCAGCCGCTCGCGGTGCTCAGCTACTACGCGTGCCATCCGCAGAGTTACTATCGCACCGGCGTTGCAAACCCGGATTTCCCCGGCATCGCGCGCTTCCTCCGGCAGTTGCAGGTGCCCGACGCGCTGCACATCCATTTCAACGGCGCCGGCGGCAACATAGGCGCAGGCAAATACAACGATGGCTCGCACATAACGCGTTGGCTGTTGGCCCAGCGACTTGCGGACGGGATGCAGCGAGCGTGGGAGGCGACGAAGAAGTCTCGGTTGGCCGCGGAGGATGTGAATTGGAGGGTCGTGTCCGTCGCGCTGCCTCCGGCGACGCATCTCAACGAGGCGGAACTCGAAACCGCCATGCGCGAATCGGACAAAGCCCTCCAGCCGATTGCGACGGCGCAATTGGCATGGCTGCAGCGATGTCAGGCAGGACACCAGATGGATTTGTGCTGCCTGTGCCTCGGCCGGGCCCGGGTGCTCCACATGCCCGGCGAACTGTTCGTCGAGTATCAGCTCGCCGCCAAACAGATGCGGCAAGACTTGTTCGTTGCGATGGCGGCCTACGGTGACTACGGCCCGGGCTACATCGGCACGGCTATCGCCTACGAACAGGGCGGTTACGAAACCGGCCCTCGCGCTTCCAGCGTTGCCCCCGGCGCCGAAGTCGTGCTCCTGGAAGCCATGCGAGAACTGCTGCATGACGACTGACTGAATGACCGCCAGCGGCGCCTTCAGGTGCACACGACTGTCACGGCCTGGGGGCCAACCAGCGGCAGACATCACACGAATCTATAGGAGGTGCCCAGATGTCCACGCAGCGATTCAGCAGACGCAACTTCCTGGCGGCGACAGCCACGGCCGTTACGATAGTCCCCAGGCATGTTCTGGGGGGATCGCAACACACTCCGCCCAGCCAGAGACTGAACATCGCCGGCATTGGAGTAGGCGGCATGGGTCGGAGCAATCTCCGCGAACTGGAGACGGAGAACATCGCGGCCCTGTGCGACGTGGATCACGAATATGCCGCCGAGACGTTCAAGCGGTATCCGCAGGCGAAGGTGTACAGTGATTACCGCGAGATGCTCGACGTGGAGAAGGGCCTCGATGCCGTGATGATCGCCACGCCGGACCACACCCACGCAGTAATCGCGATGGAGGCGATGCGACGAGGCAAGCACGTGTACTGCCAGAAACCCCTGACCCATGACATCTGTGAGGCCCGGCTGCTTGCGAAGACGGCCCGAGAGACCGGGGTGATCACACAGATGGGCATCCAGGGCCATTCGGGCGAGGGGGCCCGGCTGATCTGCGAGTGGATCCGGGACGGCGCCATCGGGGAGGTCCACGAGGTCGATGCCTGGTGCAGCCTCACGTACTACCCCTTCGGCCACGCATACTGGAGCTCGAAGTGGAATCGACGTCCCGAGGATGCGCCGCCGGTGCCGGCGACACTGAACTGGGACCTGTGGCTCGGTCCCGCCCCGCAGCGGCCGTATCACCCGGCATACCATCCCGCCGTGTGGCGATGCTGGTGGGATTTTGGGTGCGGAATGATGGGGGATCGCGGCGTCCACACCCTTGATCCGGTGGTCTGGGCACTGAAGCTGGGGTACCCGACGAGCGTCGACGCCACATCCCTGGACCTGAATCCGGACACGCATCCGCTGGCGTCCATTGTGACGTACCAATTCCCGGCTCGCGAGGGTTTCCCCCCGCTGACGCTGACGTGGTACGATGGCCTGCGTCCCCCGCGACCACCCGAGCTGGAAGACGGCAGGCAGATGGGCCATGCGGAGGGGGGCGTGTTGTTCAAAGGTACAAAGGGCAAACTCGTGGGTGGCGTCTATGGCGAAAGCCCCCGGCTGATCCCGGAGCGCAGGATGCGAGAGTATAAGCTGCCGCCGAAGTCGATCCCGAGGGTGGAGGGCTCGCATGAGCAGGATTGGATCCGGGCCTGCAAGAGCGGCCGACCGGCGGGCGCCGATTTCGAGTATTCCGCACTGCTCACGGAGATCTGCCTGCTGGGCAACATTGCCAAACGGATGGATACGAGGATCGAGTGGGATGGTCCCAACATGCAAGTGACGAATCTACCCCAGGCCAATCAGTACGTCCGGACCCTGTACCGGGAAGGCTGGAAGCTGTGAACAGGCAAGGTCACAGGCTTTCGCCGTGAGTGTGGGTCTTGCCCTGGGTATCATGGGAGTGCTCGTATGAACCTGCACTGGATCGATGGGAAGTTCTGGTCCGCCGTCGCATCTGTGGTCGTTGTGATCGCACTCGGTGGCATGCTGTGGGCGGAATCGAGTTCTGTAGCAACCATCGCGGCGAAATCCATGCCGGCCGATGAGGCGCCGGGGCCCCGGCCGTATGAAATGATCTGGGCCGACCGCAAGCCGCCGCACGTACCCTTGGTCAATTTCGACTCACTGGAAGGTTGGCAAGTCGAATGCAGGGACGGGGCCGTCGCGGACTTGATCGGCTCACAGAGGCAGCGAGTGTGGGACTCGCCGGTGGCGCGGCTTGTCTATCGGGGCACATCGAATGCGAGCACCGTGATTCTGCGCCCGCCCACTCCAGTTGCAGTCCCGGACGATGTGTCCGCGACGACGCTCTGGGTCTACGGCAACAACTGGTCCTGGGCGCCCGAGCCGGGGACGCCCCGCGTCACGATCTCGCTCTTGATCCTGGACAAGGACGACTCGGCACACACGCTGTCTCTCGCTCAAGTCGGCTGGAAGGAATGGTGGCTCGTCCACAAGGTCCTGACAAGAGACCTGTCGGCCAAAGGGCCGCTGCGTTTTGCCGGCATTTGCATCACCGGCGGCAGCAATAAGGAGGACCGGGAGCTGTTCTTCGAGGACCTCGTGTTTGTCAGAGAGAGCCCTGCCCCGCTGAGTTTCGAGGCCCGACCCAAGCGGGGCATCGATCCGTTCCCCGGCCAGTCGCGCGGCGCCAACACCGGTCCGGGCCGACTGCCCTTCCCCACGCGTGAGCAGACGATCCTGCCCGAGAACCATGCGACGACGTTCTCCACGAAGCTGGAGCGGGCGGGCGACGCATGGCGATTTACGTACCAGGATGCTGATACGCAATTGCAGTACGAGCTGAAGCCGGGCGAGAGGTTCTGGGATCCCGTGCTCGTCAGGCTAAACGGAACGCAGGTAGCCAAAGCCATGGTGGAGGCGGGGCTGAGGTTCTTCTCGCCCCATACGGAGGTACGACTGATCGAGGCGCAGTCCGCCGACAACGAACTCAAGGGGGCCTGGCAGAGGGAGGTGAATGGCGCCGTGGTCGTCGTCCAGTCCACCGTGCGCCTCTGGCAGAAGAGCTTAGTTGTGGACTGCGTGTGCACGGGCGGATTGCCCGCAGGGTTTTCATATGGCTTCATCGACAATGTCGAAAATCCTGAATTTCTGCCGTTGCCCTACCTGAACTACGGGGGGCATCACCTCAACGTGTTGATGTCGAAAGGCAAGGTCCCGTTCTTTGCCTCGGTCTGGATGGACTGGTACCGCTCGAACGCCTCGGAGCCGTATGTCGTGGACAAGATCGACGCGGGCAAGGTCCACCTCAACGGCGGCGTGCGCTACATGCCGAGGACCGACGGCGTGCGCAACGACCTCTTCGAGCGGTTCTTCGTGACGTTCTCGCCGGTCTTCGAGGAGACGCTGCCGACGGTCGACAATCCCCCCGCCAAACGCGGGCGCGAGGCGGCCACGCGTCTGTGGCAGGAGAGCTGGGGCCCGGAGAATTACGCCCGGGAGCATG
>ENA-UPTA01003626-UPTA01003626.1-activated-sludge-metagenome-genome-assembly--contig:-NODE-3626-length-15062-cov-7.084294_pt1 | contig 15062 bp, 13 predicted proteins | sample MGYA00238184_ERZ773361 | MGnify/ENA primary metagenome ERZ773361 (study PRJEB29100, sample SAMN05720205) | activated sludge metagenome | isolation source: anaerobic digester from wastewater...
TAAAGAACGGGCAAAATACCCTATTGGCTACCGGATTGATGCCGAAAAATGGAACGATGAAGACCAGATCGTAAAGAAAAATAATTTCAATAAAGACGGTGTAAGTTATGCCGTTATAAATAGACGTATTCAGGATATCAAGGAGCAGTTGCCCGAAATTTACAATGAGTTTGAAAGCTATGGGGTTATTGTAACACCAAAAAGTGTTTGGCAGGAATTAACCGACCGGATACATGAAGCGGACGGCCTGAACTCCAAAAAACAGATAAAAGGAAAAACCATTCAGGATTATTTACAAGAATTTATTGAAGATGAAAGCATAAATAAAGATTGGAGCGACAACACAAAAAAGAAAATAATCACTTTAAAAAACCATTTGGCAGCTTATAATCTTAATACAGTTTTCGGATCAATAGACCATAAATATTTACAGGGGTTTATCGAATTTTTAAGAACGAAAAACAACCACAACAACACAACGATAAAAAAATACATGAAGTCTTTGTATTGGTTTTTGAATTGGGCAACCGATAAGAACTACAATACAAATATTGACTTCAAAACATATTCTTACAAGTTGAGGGGAACTAAAAATTCAGACATTCAAAGCAATATAATTTTCCTTTCATGGGATGAATTAATGAATTTATACAGTTTAGATTTAAGCGAAAACACGCGATTAGCACAAGTAAGGGATGTTTATTGTTTTTGTTGCTTTACCGGTCTTCGATATTCAGACATTGCGAACTTGAAAAAAAGCGATTTTAAGACTGATGACAATGGAAGTGTTTTCATTGAATTTACGACTATAAAAACCGATGACAGTTTAACCATAGGTTTGAATAAATACGCGCTTGCATTGGCCGAAAAATACAAAGATATTCCCATGATTGGCAATAAGGCATTCCCGGTATTGAGCAACCAAAAATACAACGATTATTTAAAGGAATTGGGGCAACTTGCCGGATTAAACAGTATTGAAAAGCGAATTGAATACAAAGGCAACAGGCGAATCGAAATAACTTTTCATAAATGGGAGTTACTCACTTCGCACACAGCCCGGAAAACCTTTGTAACAAATGCTTTGATAATGGGAATACAACCGGATATTATACGCGAATGGACAGGCCACAAAGACCATAAAACAATGGAAGCATACATAAAAATAGTGGAAGCACACAAACAAACAGCAATGAATAAATTTAATGAACGATGAAAGATTACACAGCGATAGTTTTACAGGGAATTGCAGACCCGGCAAACCGAAAGAATATGGAAGCGTTTTATATTTCGGAATGCAAGAAAGCCGAAAGGGATGAATTTATAATTCCTGAACTGTTTTTTGATAGTTGCATTGCTAAAATTGAAATTTTCAAAGAATATTTTGAAAGTAAAAAGTTTGAGGAATTGCACAATTTAAATGAAGCATTAGTTGCATTGAGACAAGGGCGATTTAAACACAAGGATGAGGATTTAAAGAATAAAACCATAGAACAATGCGACCATGAAGAGGAACAAATAATATTAAACCGTATTAATGATGTTCGCAAAAACTTTATTCATCAAATTCAATACCCAGCTTCAATTTTTCATCATGATTTTAACGGTCATTTAAGCTATGCTGATGTTTTAGAAATGGAAGCGGCAATAATTGCAGCAAAATTGAAAGCAGGGATTAACCCGGCGACCTCATCAACAACCACCAACCCGAAAGTCAAAAGACAACCGGCGGCGGAGCGATACCCGACCTTTGAAAGTATGTTTGTAGATAGAAACAAAGTCTCAATAGTTTTGGAATTATTGCAGAATAATGAAACCGACTATAAACATTTGTATAAAATTGGGGCAATAACACAAGCTTTGGTTAATAGGAATATTTTAAAAAAGGGAATACCCAAAACTTACAGAAACCCTTTGTTTGCAAAAACATTAGGCGTAACGGCCTCAAAAAGAGCACTTACAAGCTCCGGCAACGACTATGAAGAATATTTAACAGAATTTGACCTATTATTTAGTAAACTTTAGTTACTTTTTGCCTTTATATTGCTAATAAGCAAAAACGGCAAAACCGCAAAACCCTGTACAATAATTTAGCCGCAAAATGCTAAATTAAACAATATGCAGGAAAATAACATTACTTTCGACAGCATTCCCGGAGCAGTTTCCGAGATACTAAAAAGAGTGCAAAAAATTGAAAACCTTATTGAGTTTTCGCAGTCAACAACCCCAACAACTGAACAGCCCGATCCAGAACCATACATTTATGGTATTGGCGGACTTGCTCAATTCTTAAAAGTAAGCATTCCCACCGCTCAAAAAATTAAGAACTCCGGCAGAATACCGTATTCACAAGCGGAGCGAACCATAATTTTTAAAAAAGTGGATGTATTGGCGGCATTGTCGAACACTAAAAAGAAAGGGGCGAAAAATGGAAGCAAATAAAAAAGCCCCAGCCGGGCAGCAAGGGGCAACACTTCAGGACAAATATACAAAAAAAACAGCATTCGCCAAACTCCGGGAATTACATTTACAGGACAAGCGGCAAAAATTCCCAAACGTGCCGGAATACGCGCGTATAACTCCCAACTATACCGATAAAACGGCCAACGGATTAACCCGAATGATTATTGAGTTTATCAACTTGAAAGGCGGCCAGGCCGAACGAATAAACTGTACAGGGCGAATAATAGACAAGCGGCAAACCGTTTCTGATGTTTTGGGGCGCGTCCGTACCATTGGCAGCATGGAATATGTAAAGACGGCGGGAACGCGGGGAACGGCGGATATTAGCGCAACAATACGCGGCAAGTCTGTAAAGATTGAAGTTAAGATTAACCGCGACCGGCAAAGCCCGGAACAGTTGAAATATCAACAGCATATCGAAGCAGCCGGCGGCCTGTACTTCATTGCAAGGGATTTTGAGAGTTTTTATACATGGTATAACTTAAAATTTGGCTGCAATGGATGACAAAAGATATTTTAACGTTCCTGTACAGTTGCTTCAGGGCTTTATAAGTAATACCCGAAAATGCCAGCAAGATATTTTCGATTATGCGATTTACAACCATGCTTTTAACCACATAAGCGAGGGCAAAGAATTAACACGAATAAGAGCAGCATTAAATTATTACGGAGTTAAGGCAGGAAACGAAAACGCAACACTATCAAACGGCGAAGACCTGTTTAACTCCATACCTGAAGACAGTCCGAAAGTTGGCATAAACAAAGATGTATATTTCGATTTTTACAAGAATGAGAAAACCGACTTCGTAAAGGCGTGTTTTTTGGCGTTTTTAGCCCTTAAAAGTATAATCAATAAGAAAGCATATTGCAGGATTACCAACGCTTATTTGTGGGCAAGAATGGACGGAAAAACACATTCAGTTGATAATATCGAAGACCTTTCGCCGGACATTCAAAGATTTGCGAATGAATACCAGATGAGGAAAATTAAAACAGAACTTCGTAATAATTGGAAACTCGTTTATTATGGACGATATACGCGCGGATGCTATTATAGTTTTACGCTTCAGCTTGATGAATTGGTATTTCAGGCAGAAAAAAAACGAAAATCAACTATTGATAAAATGTACAAAGACCAGGAAAGACAGGCAGTTTATAGGGCAATGGAACGACTTTACAAAGGCAACGGAAACAGCCCAAAAAACGACCATAACACGACCTATAATAAAGGGATTTCAGAACCTTTTTAAAATTATGAATAATCTTTTCAAAAATAACACGACCTATAGAAATGTATTTTAGAAATGTATTTTAGAAACTTATTCTATAAATCTATTTTAAAATGATGTCATCAAAAAAATTGATGACTGACAAAAAAAAAGAATGAATGAAATTAACTTGAATTTGATGAAAAACCGGAACAACATAAAAGCAGAAACGAAGCAAACAGACAACCGGCGGCGCGGCGAAAGTTTGCCGGATGAATGGGGCGGAATACTCCCGGAATGGGAGATAAAAACAAGTTTATGGGGCGATGACTTGCCCCAATGGGATTTAACAACGGAATGGGGGGATATAAAAACAGATTGGGGCGATTTACTCCCGGAATGGGGGGATGTTAAAACTGATTATTAAAAATCAAATTCCCTAAAAATTTAGGTTTATGGCAAAACTACCAACAAACCCGGTACTATTCGATGAGGTTATGAAACTCACTATAAACGACCTGAAGCGATTGGGATATTTAACCGGCAGACAGCAAGGCAATATTTTATGGACAAGGAACGGCGAAGAGAGGGGAAGCATTAGTATTTATGTTCATATTTACAACGAACAACCCCACATAATACTGAACTACAAATTCAGGGATCAACCCCGCGAATACAAAATTTATTTTACAACCGTTAAATCAAATTTGGGCAAGGGCGAAATACTGTACTTTATTTGCCCGGAAACAGGTTTTCGTTGTCGAACACTATATTTATTAAATGGATATTTTTTGCACCGTAAAGCCTGTACACATGGGATGTATTCAGGGCAAACACAAAGCAAGGCGTGGGGGTATGCAAAGTATGTAGATTTACTATTAAAAATTGATGACTTAAACGAACTTATCAATAAAAAACACTTCAAAAGAAAATATTACGGCAAACCAACACGCCGGTATTTGTATTTAACACGAAAAATAAATCAAATTGAATACAAGTTGCTTTGCAATAATTTGAATTTATTATGAATAATTAAATCAAATTTTTATAGTTTTGCTTCAAACATTTATTGATATGAAAAATATTGCCGTAATAATTGCATTTTTTTTTGTCTGTTCACTTAACCTTATTGCACAAGAACCAATATCTTATTCAAAAGTAATCCAAACCGATAGTGTAGGAAAAGATGTTCTTTTTTCAACAATTCACGAATGGTTCGCAATGAATTACAATTCCGCAAATGATGTTATACAATTAGCTGATAAAGAAGGCGGTACAATTTTAGGAAAAGGACTTTTTTCTTACAGTCTTGGTAAGCTAATGTACAATTGTTACGATGGCACAATAAGCTATACAATTAAAGTTACTATAAAAGATAATAGGTATAAAGTTGATTTATTGAATTTTACTCATAAATCTTGTCCAGCATGTAATGTATCTTGTTCTATGGGTTTAATTACAACAGCAGAACAATACACGGCAAGTTCTTTTGACAATAAAGCCATGACAAAAATTTGGGTTGATGCAAAGGTTAAGATTGAAAATTATGCAAATAGCATTTTCTATTCTCTTGAAGAAAAAACTAATTCAATTAAAACCGAAATAATTGACAGTAATTGGTAAAATAAAATCTCAATAAAGAGGGAGTAAACAGTCTATTTGGGGTGCAATTACGGGGTGTTGATAATTATTAAATTTTGCAACCAACTAATTATCAACTATTTATATTTTATCTTTGTAGCCCCACCAGGAATCGAACCTGAATTTAAAGTTTAGGAAACTTCCGTTCTATCCATTGAACTATAGGGCCTTTTCTACGACACAAAAATAAAACAATTTATCAAATGCTACAAAGAGAAACCGTAATTAAAACACATCGCGCTGCCAAACCTCCCATGCCTTATCGGCCTGTTCATACAACATCACTGTGCCATTAGCAGTTTGTGCACCTTTCTCTCTACATTTCTTAATAAACTCAGTAATTTCAGGATTATACACCAGATCGATGCAGGTGTGTTTTTCGGAGATATATTCATAGGGAATATCAGGAAAATTGTACGACAAAGGGTGCATACCGACCGGACTTGCATTCACAATGAGAAGATTGTCAGCCATAAGCTTTGCATTCAGCGAAGTATACGAAACGGTTTCGTTACCTGATGGGTGACGTGAAACAAAACGGCAATGAATTCCCATTTCTTTCAGTACAAATGCTGTTGTTTTGCCTGAACCACCAGAGCCAAGTATCAGCGCTTTTTCAATTCCGGAGAAGTTGAAGCCTGAGAAGAGCTTTCGTAAACCATCAACATCTGTATTGTAACCTTTCATATGATAACTCTCTTCGTTTCGGAATATGCTGATGGCATTTACTGTTCCTATTTTCAAAACCGAAGCATCCACTTCGTTAAGATAGGGAATTACAATTTCTTTATATGGGGTCGTCACATTCAAACCCACAAGGTTTTTATGACTTTTTACAAGATTATGCATTTTTCCAATATCGGATAGCGGAAAAGTCTGATAACTTGCATTATCAATACCCAAACTTCTGAACTTTTCTGTGAAATAAACTTTTGAATAGGAATGCCCCAACGGGTAACCGATCAAACCAAATTCTTTTTTATTCTCCATCAGGTTTCTCCTTTTTTGAAGCATAATATTCCATAATCCAGACACAGGCAATACCAAAAATCATTATTGCAATGGCAACAAACATTTCAACGTTCAATTCAGGAAGTTTCCATATGTAGCCTGAAACTTTTTCAATGCTGCCATACTGTTTCATTACAGCGTCTTTCCATGGCCAAATAATTAAAAGCGACCCTAAGATAAACCCTGATATTCCTGCGATGGTCTGATTTCTGAATTTACGAAACACCCACGATAACACATATGAAAAGCCTAGCAAACCTACTGCAGCTCCGATTATGATTGGAAGAAGTATCTCAAACCGAAGCTGAGTAACTGCCTTAATCATAACCAGCTCATAATTTCCAAGTAATACCAGTACAAACGACCCTGAAATACCTGGCAGAATCATACTACAAGCCGCAATTGCCCCACAAAGCAACAGGTAAAAAACATTGGTATTTTCGCTGGCCGGCGTCATAAACGATATTACAACAGCAATTGCAGCTCCAATTAAATATGTTGTAATAACTGAGAATGACCATTTTTTAATGGTAATACTGACAAAAACTACCGAAGCCAATACCAAGCCGAAGAAATATGACCATAAATAAACCGGGTAGTTGGCAAAAAGATACTCGAATAACTTGGCAACAGAAATTATTGCAATTCCAATCCCCAAAAACAACCACAGCAGAAAAAAGAAATCGATATGTTTCAGGAGCCCACGGAAATCTCCCTTAAATAGCAATTTCAGTGCAGTGAGATTAAATGATTTTATAGCATTGATTAGGCGCTCAAAAATACCTGTTATAAAAGCAATAGTGCCACCCGAAACACCCGGTATCACATTTGCCGTACCCATGGCAAGTCCTTTTAGAACAAGTGTAATTGCATCTTTTGGTTTCATAGTTTCGAAATTGACCGCGAAAATAGTAAATTTTAGCATTATTGCTTATCTGCATTCTAAAACTTATTAATGAATGCTGTGTGTTTATCAACAGTTATTTTTTTGTTACAATTATCTTTATGCGTTGCCACTAAGTTTTATAATTTTGAGCTTTATTTTAATCCCTATTTATGAATATGGTTGATATTGAAAGATTCGAGTCTCTGAGGGAAAAGCTTACAGGAATGTTGTATTGCGACAATGTGATGCGCACTCTGTACGCCACCGATGCTTCGGCATATCGCGAAAAACCCATTGCAGTTATTGTTGCTGCTAATAAAAACGATATAAAAAACGCAATTCTATTTGCTCGTGAAAACAATCTTTCAATCATACCCCGCACAGCGGGCACATCGCTAGCGGGTCAGGTAGTTGGCAATGGGATTGTCGTTGACATTTCGAAGCATTTTAATGGGGTGATTGAGCTGAATGTCGCTGAGAAATGGGTAAAAGTTGAGCCTGGTGTGGTTCTTGACGAATTGAATAAAATACTTGCTCCCCATAAGCTGTTTTTTGCTCCCGAAACCTCCACTTCAAATCGCTGCATGATAGCTGGTATGGTTGGAAACAACAGTTGTGGAGCACATTCTCTTATTTATGGAAGTACCCGCGACCACACCCTCGAAATAGAGTGTTTGTTAAGTGATGGCAGCGAAGTTGTTTTTAAGAGTTTGACACGTTCAGAGTTTTTCGAGAAGTGTGAATTGCAGAACCTTGAAGGCAATATTTACAGAAACATTCGTGATATCCTTTCCATTCCCGAAAATCAGAAAGAAATTGAAAATCAATACCCCGATAAGGAGATTAAACGCCGTAATACAGGTTATGCCATTGACCTGTTGCTTGATACAGAAGTTTTTGGAGAGTCAGAAGAAAAATTTAATTTCTGCAAGCTTCTCGCAGGGTCTGAAGGGACTTTGGCTTTTACTACCGCTGTAAAACTAAATCTCGTTGACCTGCCGCCAAAACAGAAAGCGCTTGTATGCATACATACCCACACCCTCAGAGAGGCATTTGAAGCCAACCTGATAGCATTGAAATATCAACCTGGTTCAGTAGAATTGATGGACAAAAAGGTGCTGGATCTTACAAAAGCCAATATTACCCAAAGCAGAAACCGCATTTTTGTTGAGGGAGATCCTGAAGCAATTCTCATTGTGGAATGGGCACGTGAAGATATGGGAGAAATCAAAAACCTGGCAATGGCCATGGAAACTGAAATGCGCAATTCAGGTTACGGCTATGCTTTCCCGATGATAACCGGTAGCGATATCCCAAAAGTATGGGAATTGAGAAAAGCCGGCCTGGGGGTGCTTTCAAACATGCCCGGAGATATGAAGCCTGTCCCTGTAATTGAAGACACTGCAGTGGCGCCCAGACTCCTCCCCGACTACATGCGTGAGTTTGAACAAATTCTTCAGAGATTGAAACTGAGTTGTGTATATTATGCTCACATAGGTACCGGAGAGTTGCACTTAAGACCTGTATTAAACCTGAAAGACGCTGCTCATGTTGAGATGTTTCGTACAATTGCCTTCGAGACTGCTTTGCTTGTAAAAAAATACAAAGGGTCGCTGAGTGGAGAACATGGCGATGGCAGGCTCAGAGGTGAATTTATACCTCTGGTTCTTGGCGACAAGGTTTATGAAATGCTTAAGCAGGTAAAAAACGCATGGGATCCGCACCTGGTGTTTAACCCTAACAAAATTGTGGACACTCCTGCCATGAACACTCAACTGAGATATTCTCCAGGAAAGGCTACTCCGGAGATTAACACAGTTTTCGACTTCTCCTCAACCGGTGGCATTTTGCGCACCGCTGAAAAATGCAACGGCTCTGGCGACTGCCGCAAATCATCGCTGATTGGCGGTACATTGTGCCCAAGTTTCCAATATACTCGTGATGAAAAACATTCAACCAGAGCGCGTGCCAATATTATCAGAGAGGTACTTACCAACTCCACCCAAAAGAACCCGTTCGATTCGAAAGATATTTACGACGTTCTTGACCTCTGCCTTGTATGCAAAGCCTGTAAATCGGAATGTCCTTCCGGTGTTGATGTAGCAAAACTAAAAATGGAGTTTTTACAGCATTATTACGATGCTCATGGGATTCCATTACGGACCAGAGCTATCGCATACCTTCCGGTAATTCACAGGTTGTTCAGTCCATTCAGCGGTGTTGCAAACTTTTTCATGGCAAATGCTTTTTTTTCAGGAATACTGAAATCTATCATCCGCTTTGCCCCAAAACGTGAATTCCCGTTAATGCATAAACCATCCTTAACACACTGGACTAAAAAATACTCCGGCACACTAACGCCTTCATCGCCCAAAAAAACAGTATATCTTTTCAATGATGAATTTACAAATTACCTGGATGCCAACACAGGTATTGCCGCTATAAGGCTACTTACTTCGCTTGGGTATGAAGTTATTATACCGAAAACAGTCGAAAGTGCACGTACCTGGCTTTCGAAAGGACTGGTAAGAACTGCTAAAAATCGTGCAAACAAAAATATTGCCCTATTAAAGGATTTAATTTCTGCTGAAACACCACTCATCGGTCTTGAGCCTTCTGCTATACTGGGTTTCAGAGATGAGTATCCTGATCTTGCCTTTCCGGAGTTGAAAGAAGCGGCAAAGCAGCTGGCCAAACATTCGTATTTGTTCGAAGAATTTATTGTTTCTGAAATTGATAATGGGAATATATCATCTGCTATGTTTACCGACGAGGAAAGAACAATTGTTTTTCACGGCCACTGTCAGCAAAAAGCACTCACAACAACTGCTGCAACACGAAAAGCTTTAAGCCTCCCCTGTAATTATAAAGTTAGTGAAATTCCCTCAGGTTGCTGTGGCATGGCGGGGTCGTTTGGATATGAAAAAGAGCATTACGAAACCTCAATGGGGATAGGTGAAATGGTGCTTTTTCCCAGTATTAGAAACCGGCCTGAAGGCTCTATTGTTGTTGCTGCAGGTACCAGTTGCCGTTGCCAGATTAAGGATGGAACAAGTGTACAGGCATTGCATCCGGCTGAAGTTTTGTGGATGGCCCTTAGAAGATAAATAAGAAGAATTAACTCGTTGATTAAATTCCCAGTCTGCGCAAAACTGATTGAAATTTACCTAATGGATTTTCGGAGTGACAGTACCGTATTTGGCTTAGGCTCTGTTCCAGGTTCCATTTTATTCTTGCGATATAACTGATTGAGTTTAATGCCATATTGTTGCGAAATAGAGTACATGGTTTCGCCATCAGAAACGGTATGAGTCGAATGTTCTTTGTCGGCTTTATTTCGTTTTGGTTTCAGATAAATTCTGTCGCCGGTTGTAATACTGTCACCTTTCTCTATGTCGTTGTACTTACGTACCTGCCAAGGCATCATATCAAATTCACTACATATTTTTTCGATGCTTTCATTGTCGCCTGCAAGAATAAATGGAACATTATTTATATAGTAAATATCTCTCCCATAAGGATTTAACGTAAAGTGTTCTTCTGCAGGTTTTGATTGTGTTTTTTTACGGTTATTGTGAGGTTTAATCAAGCTTCCCTGAGTATCGTAACGATATAGCTCATATTTCTCAATCAGATTAATCAATGCTTCGGCATATGTGGGCGATGTTGCATAACCCGCTTTCTTTAAGCCTTTTGCCCATTCTTTATAATTAGTTTTATCTATTTCGAATAAAAAACTGTATCTACTGTTCGTTTTTAAAAAATCGCTATGGTCTCGAAACGATTCATCTGCACTTTTGTATTTTCTAAAGCACTCATTCTTAGCATCATCATCCGCATATATTTTTTCTCCATTCCATGTATGGCATTTAATCCCAAAATGGTTGTTCCCTTCTAGGGCAAGGCGTGAATTTCCACTCCCCGACTCTAAAATTCCCTGAGCCAGTGTAATGCTTGCAGGTACGCCTGAACGCTCCATTTCGCGAACAGCCATGGCAGCATACTCCTCAATATACTGGGCCGTGGTTTTCTGTGCAAACAACACAGTGGGTAGAGCAATTAAATAAACTATTCCAAAAAGCAAATTCCTCATGAGAAGACTTTGTATTGTGCAAAAATAGACCGAACATGTAAACTGTTATTACCATGTTAATGTTACTTTTTAACACGGGTTCGTTAATATTGCGAATCTCAAACAAATTTAACTGCATCCACAGCATCCGCAACTATACTTCTCAATGAGTACTTTTCCGGTCATTTCGATTGGTGCTTGTATTTCCATCAGGTGTAGAACTGTTGGGGCAACATCTGCCAATATTCCTGAAGTAACCCGCTTCACCCGATTGCTTATTACAATTATCGGAACCGGATTCAACGAATGGGCAGTATTTGGGCTACCATCATCATTGGTAGCATAATCGGCATTACCATGGTCAGCTATTATTACAACCTCATAATTGTTTTTTCTTGCAGCAGCAACAACTTCCCCGACACATGTATCAACCGCTTGCACTGCCTTAAATATTGAATTATAAACGCCTGTATGGCCAACCATATCTCCATTTGCAAAATTCAGGCAGATAAAATCATTTTCATTTTTATCAAGTTGTTCTATCACAGCATCTTTTACCTTGTAAGCACTCATTTCGGGTTGCAAATCATAAGTTGCCACTTTAGGAGATGGTATCATGATGCGGGTTTCTCCATCGAATGCATCTTCCCTGCCCCCGCTGAAAAAAAATGTTACATGGGCATATTTTTCCGTTTCAGCAATCCTGAGCTGCTTTAAACCATGTTGCGATAAAACTTCTCCAAGGGTGTTTTGTACGTTTTGTTTATCGTAGATAACATGCACATTTTCAAACGACTCATCATAACGCGTCATGGTATAGTACTGCAATGGAATTGTCTTCATACCTGCTTCAGGCATGTCCTTTTGTGTAAGGGCAATGGATATTTGCCTAAGTCTGTCGGTGCGGAAGTTAAAACAAATCACTACATCGTTATCCTGAATTACAGCGACAGGTTTTCCGTTTTCATCCACCATAATGATGGGTTTAATAAATTCATCTGTAATGCCATTATTATATGATTTCTGAATGCTTCCGATTAAATCTGTGCTATATTCTCCTATTCCGTAAATCAAAGCGTCGTAGCCTTGTTTAATCCTTTCCCATCGTTTATCACGATCCATTGTATAATATCTACCTGCAAGGCTGGCAACTTTCACTTTGGTGCCTTGAATATGTTGAAGCAAATCCTCGGTAAATCCTTTGCCGCTCATAGGGTCGGTATCGCGTCCATCCGTCAGCGCATGAACGAATACTTTATCAAGGTTATAATCCCGGGTAATATCACATAGCTTAAACAAATGTGAGCTCATAGAATGCACACCACCATTACCAATGAGTCCGACAAAGTGCACAGCTTTATTATGGGCTTTAGCATACGAAAAAGCTTGTTTTAGTATCGGATTATTGCTGATAGCATTGCTTTTCACCTCCTTGTTTATTCTTACCAGGTCCTGATACACTACACGCCCTGCGCCAATATTCAGATGCCCAACTTCACTATTGCCCATCTGTCCTTCGGGAAGCCCCACGTTCTCTCCCGATGCCAGTAAATATGAGTTGTGATACGACGATTTAAGCTGATCGATATTTGGTGTCGGAGCTGCGGATATCACGTCACTTTTTGTACCATCGCCGATACCCCATCCATCGAGTATCATGAGTAAAACTTTTCTGTTCATTGTTTAGTTTTTTAAATTAACAATGGCTTGTTATGAATGTTCAAATTCAGCCGCATGCAAATGTCATAAAATTCCGGTATTTTTACAACAAAACATTACTTTATGAGTACACGACTTGTTAATTTTCTAATCGTCATATTACTGGTTTCGCTGTTCACTCCAGAATCGCAGGCACAACAAAATCTTGAAAAACTACTGAAGAGTCCTATTCTTAAAAATGCTTCGGTAAGCATGCTGGTGGTTGATGTAACCACGGGAGATACACTGTTTAAAAACGATCCGTATCGCAGCCTTACCCCTGCATCAACGCTTAAGCTATTTAGCACATCGACAGCACTTGAGCTTCTCGGTAAGGATTTTACATTTAAAACCGAAATAGGATATTCCGGTACTATTGATAGTAACGGCACGCTAAACGGCGATATCTACATTATCGGTCATGGAGACCCTTGTCTTGGGGCAGAACGTTTCGGAGATTTCTATTATAAGCCCGATACATTTCTAAATATTTGGGTAAAAAGCATTCAGGACGCAGGTATTAAAAAAGTGAACGGTAGAATCATCGGTGACCCATCTGAATTTTGCTTTCCGTTCCAGCAAGGAACATGGCATTATGGTGACGTGGGCAACTACTACGGGGCTCCTGTGAGTGGTCTTAGTATTTACGAAAACACCTACAATCTGTTTTTTGCCACGGGTTTTTTTGACGGAGACAGCACAAGGTTGCTGGGGCAAGAACCGGTAATTCCGGGCATGAAATTCATTAATAGAGTGATTTCGAAAAGCACAGGAGGCGACCAGGCATACATTTTCGGCGGTGCCGAAAGTAATAACCGTATCATCAAGGGTAGTTTGCCTACCAAGCAAAACAAATTCAAAATCAAGGGAGCCATTCCCAATCCCCCCCTTTTTGCAGCTCAGGAATTGCAGCAGCATCTGATTGGTAAAGGGATTACAGTGAGTGGTGATGCAGTGGTCATCTCCGAAGGAAGCAGAAACCCCATAATAAAACCGCTATTCATAAGCAACTCGCCTGTTCTGAAGCGCATTTGCGATGCTACCAACTTATGGAGCCTGAATTTATATGCCGAAACTTTGGCAGTGCAATGCGGGTTAACTCTTAAGTCAAAACCTGATAATAGCTATGAGAGTATTAAAAATTTCTGGAAAATGAAGGGTATGAACACCGAAGGTCTATATATTGTTGATGGTTCTGGACTATCGGGGTTTAATGCTGTAAATGCAGCACAGCTTGTGTTTCTGCTGCAATACATGAAAACGAAATCATCTCTGTCGGAAGAATTCGAGTCGACCCTGCCTGTTGCCGGAAATTCAGGAACATTAACAAAATACTGTATGTACGGTTCTGCAAAAAACCGTATTCATGCAAAAGGTGGCAGCATGACCCGTGTGAGAAGTATGGCAGGTTATGCTGAAACGAAAACTGGCAAACAATTGGCTTTTGCAATTATCATTAACAATTACGACGAAAAAGGAGAAATAAAAGCTCTCATGGAAGAAATATTGAATGCAATTGCTGAAATGTAATTATTCTAACTATATAATATTGTGGTTATTATGAGTTATAATTAAATCATTAGTTTAACCCGTTGTGCATTTAGGCCAAATTTAGTTTAATTTTTATTGATGGGTCTATCAAAAACAAATTTGTTGAGGAATTGAATAAGAGTTAGTGAGGAAATTTTAGCAAGAATTCGAGTTTTAAAATCCTCAAACGACTTGGCATAGTTTCTTCTAAAAATGAACTGGTCACACAGCTGGGAGAATAAAGTTTGTTCACCTTAATGTTATTTTTTTGTGTTCACGAATGCTTCGCATTTCCATCCTTTTTCTGGCTTTTCTGAAAATGTATGGTTGGGCTATAAAGTTGATCTGGTTTTTCTCATAGGGGTTTGCAGCTTGAAATTACCCGAATTGAAAAGGTCTAATTGTATCTCAGCCGATAAGTACCCCCTATCCCCGTGCAAGGTGCAGTCAGCCATTTGAGCTTTAATATCTTTTAAGTAATGAATATCATGCACAGAGGCAGGGGTTAAATCGATACTTTGAAAAACGCCATCAATTGAACATACGCCATGAA
>ENA-UPTA01003637-UPTA01003637.1-activated-sludge-metagenome-genome-assembly--contig:-NODE-3637-length-15040-cov-8.405873_pt1 | contig 15040 bp, 14 predicted proteins | sample MGYA00238184_ERZ773361 | MGnify/ENA primary metagenome ERZ773361 (study PRJEB29100, sample SAMN05720205) | activated sludge metagenome | isolation source: anaerobic digester from wastewater...
ACCCGATCAACGGCCTGAAGCACATCGACGTGATGAAGGCCTTCAACGACGATCCCGACACCGACGCCGTGATCATGATCGGCGAGATCGGCGGACCGGACGAAGCCGAGGCCGCCCGCTGGTGCAAGGCCAACATGAAGAAGCCGATCGTCGGCTTCATCGCCGGCGTGACGGCGCCCCCTGGCAAGCGCATGGGCCATGCCGGCGCGCTGATCTCCGGCGGTGCCGACACGGCCGATGCCAAGCTGGCCGTGATGGAAGAATGCGGCTTCATCGTGACCCGCAACCCATCTGAACTGGGCAAGCTGCTCAAGGCCCAGCTCTGAACCAGCAGGGCCACCGCAGGCCCGGCCGGGCCATTGCGGTTACCCACAATTGAAAGCCGGACTCCCAGCATGGAGAATCCGGCTTTTGTTTTGGGTCCGCCGCCCCGCGGACCCCAGCCGGAGGCGATTCGTGGAAGCACTCATGACACCCCAATTCTGGGTGGCGGTCGGACAGATCATCCTGATCGACATCCTGCTCGGCGGCGACAATGCGGTGGTCATCGCGTTGGCCTGCCGACAGTTGCCCGCCGCGCAACGGACCAAAGGCATCATCTGGGGAACGGTCGGTGCCATTGTCTTGCGCGTCATTCTCATCGCGTTCGCCCTCACGTTGCTCCAGATCCCGTTTCTCAAGCTGGTCGGCGCCATCCTGTTGCTATGGATCGGTGTGAAGCTGCTGGCACCGGCGGACGACGACGAACATGGCAACATCCAGGCCAGCGACAAACTCTGGAGCGCCGTAAAAACGGTCATCGTCGCCGACCTCGTGATGAGCGTGGACAACGTGATCGCCATTGCTGGCGCGGCGCAAGGCGCCGGCCAGCAACACCAGATGCCCTTGGTCATCTTCGGTTTGCTGGTCAGCATTCCCATCATTGTTTGGGGCAGCCAACTGGTGCTCAAGTTGATGGACCGTTTCCCGATGATCATCACCCTGGGTGGCATGTTGCTGGGATGGATTGCCGGCACCATGGCTCACACCGATCCCGGCATCGCGGCCTATCTTCCTGCCGGGAAGGTTTGGAACTACGCATTCGGTATCGCGGGCGCATTGCTCGTGCTGGGAATCGGCAAGTTGATGCAAAAACGCAGTGGAAGTTGACGGTGCGAACCTGACTGCAGGTGGACCGGCTGCACGGAGGAATCGGCCGTTCCCGGCATCCTGAACGCCTTTCGCTGTCAAAAAGTTCCGGAAATGCAGGGCGCCGCGCCTGGCGCGCCTTGCGATCGGTGAACCAGTCTGCTAAGTTGCGCCTTTCCCGGCCCACCTGAAGCAGGACGATGTGCCGGCCCCGGCATCCTGGTGTCCGGGCTCAGAAGCAAGAAGTCAAACAAGCTTGGGCATGGCGAAATCATCGAAGAAGAAATCGGCACTCTGGCGCTCCGCCGCGTTTGAGTACCGGATTGGCGAGCCGCTGGGGCGGGCCGATTCCATGACCGAGTTGATGTACAAGATTGCCAACGAGGAGGCTCCCGACGCGCGCGTGTTGCGCCCTGATCTGCCGCCGCGCCTGGTCGCCGTGCAGGCTCGTGCGCTTCGAAAGAAGCCCGAAGGCCAGTCTCCGGGCGGCGAATCGATGGCGGTCGACTTGCTGTCTGCTTTGTCGGACCACGCGACCGACGCCGCGTCCGACCCGGCCCCGACGGCGCCGCCGACCGCTACGGGGTTTCAGGAAACCCTCATGATGAACGACCAGGACGGCACCGGACGCGACCATAATGGCGCCCAACTGCCGCGTCGCCCTGGAAAATGACCGATGCCGACCGCGAGCCGAATCCGGATTTGACCATGAACTATGACTATGCGGCGCTCACCGACACCGGGCGCATGCGGGAAAACAACGAGGACTCCGTGGCCTTCGACGCGGTCGCCGGGCTTGCGGTTCTGGCAGACGGAATGGGCGGCTACAACGCCGGCGAAGTCGCCAGCGGCATGGCCACGGCCTTCATCACATCGGAGCTCGGAAAATGGCTGACGCAGGCCGGCGAGCAGGTTCCGTCCCGGGACGTCAGACGCGCCATGGAAGTCTGTGTAGACAACGCCAACACCTCGATTTATGTGTCGGCCGAGAACAACCCGAAGTACAGCGGGATGGGAACGACCCTGGTTGTGGGCGCGTTTCTCGGCTCGCGGTTGATTCTGGGCCACATCGGGGATTCGCGGTGCTACCGATGGCGCAACAACACCTTGTTGCCGATCACCCGCGACCATTCGCTGCTGCAGGAGCAACTCGATGCCGGCCTCATCACGCCTGAAGAGGCCGCCGTGTCGCCGCACCGCAACCTGGTCACCCGCGCGCTGGGCGTCGAGGGGGCGGTCGAGCTGGAGGTGAACGAATTCCGGGTTGAAGCCGGCGACACCTATCTGATGTGCTCGGACGGATTGTCCGACATGCTTTCCGATTCTGTGATCGCCGCCGAGTTTTCCCGAAACGGGGAACTGCAAGCCCTCGCCGCGGCCCTGATCGCGACCGCCAATGAGGCCGGCGGACGGGACAATGTTTCAGTTTTGCTGATCAACGCGAGCGAAAGTACCAAAAAACCCGGCTTTATCGGTCGTTTGCTGGGAAAATAGCGCAATTGCCGGTTTGAATTTGAACAAGTCCAGGAACAGGAGTCGGCCATGCCGAAAGTGATCGTTTCGATCGACGGTGTTGTCATCAAGGAAGTGCAGCTGACCAAGGATCGCACGACGCTGGGTCGTCGGCCCTACAACGACATCGTGATCGACAATCTGGCGGTCAGTGGTGAGCATGCCGTCATCCAGATCGCGGAAGGCGAAGCCATTCTGGAAGACCTCAACAGCACCAACGGCACCTACATCAACGGCAAGGCGATAAAGAAGCAACCCTTGCAGAACAACGACAGCATCGAAATCGGCAAGTACAAGATCAGGTTCCACTCGGACCAGACCGGTGCTGGTTTTGACAAGACCATGGTCATCAAGCCGGGCAGCGCCCCTGGCGCGGGACCGTCGCCCACGGCATCCCCAGCGCCCGCCGCACCTGCGCTTGGGGACACCACCGCCGGTGGAACTGCGTCGATTCGCGTGCTCAGTGGTGCCGCCGCCGGTCGCGAAATGGCCTTGGTCAAGATCGTCACCACGATCGGCAAGCCCGGCGTTGCGGTGGCGGCCATCACCCGCAGGCCGGCTGGTTTTGTCGTGGCCCATGTGGACGGAGCAGAAAGCCCCACCGTGAACGGCACCCCAATCCAGGCCGACCCCGTCTTTCTCAAGAACGGGGATCTTCTGGAGTTGGCGGGCATCCAGATGCAGTTTGTGCAGGCCTGACCGCTGAATCGCCATGGCGGGCGCCCGCACAGCCCCTCGAGCGGGGGAGCGGGTGGCCACCTTGATCAGGCACTGGCCTCGTGTCGCCATCAGCCTGATTCCCGTCCTATTCGCGCTGCTTCATGCCACCGGAGTTCTTGAGCTGGGACTGCTGCACCGGCTCGACCACCTGATCTATGACGCGCGTCTGCGCGCCTCGATGCCTCGAACGCTGGACGAGCGGATCGTCATCGTCGACATTGACGAAAAAAGCCTGGCCGAAGTTGGACGGTGGCCCTGGCCACGCGACCGGATGGCCAATCTGGCGCACGAAATTTTCGCTCGACAGGAGGCCTTGGTAGCGGGCTTTGACGTCGTGTTCTCGGAACCGGACGACAGCTCCGGTTTGAAGCGGCTTCGTCAGCTTTCCCGGGAAGACCTGCGCGATGAGCCGGGGTTTGTCGAAAAGCTCCGACAACTGGAGCACCGGCTGGACCATGACGCCCTTTTTGCCCAAGCGCTTCAGGGGCGTCCTGTAGTACTGGGCTTTTATTTCACCAGCGATCGTGAAGGCGGCAGCTCGGGCGTGCTGCCCGAGCCAGTGGGTGTGATGAATCCCACTCAGCGACATCCCGCGCGAATGACCACCTGGAACGGCTACGGTGCCAATATCGAGGTGATTGCAGGTGCCGCGCCACATGCGGGCTTTTTCAACGCCATCGCGGATCCGGATGGCGTGGTGCGCTCCGCGCCGGTTCTTGCCGAATACAAGGGACGTGTCTACGAGTCCCTCGCACTGGCCCTGTTTCGACGACTGATCGGTTTTCCGGACATTGAACTCGGACCCGAGGGTTCTTCGCACCCGACCGATGCGCTCCCAAGCCTCGACAGCGTCCGCCTGACGCAGGACGGAAGCCGGCTCGCGATCCCTGTCGACGATCGGGCTGCCGCCTTGGTCCCGTTCAGAGGGGCCGGTGGTCCGAAAGGTGGCTCTTTCAGGTACCACGCCGCCGCCGATGTGCTGGCGGGGCGCCTGCCAGCCGGACTGCTCAAGGACAAGATCGTTCTGTTCGGAACCACCGCCCCGGGGCTTTTGGACCTGCGCACCACCCCGGTCAGCGAGGCTTATCCCGGGGTTGAAATCCATGCCAACCTGATCTCCGGGCTATTGGACGACCGGGTTCTGGTAAAGCCCGACTATGCGTTGGGCTACGACGTGTTCGTTCTCCTGCTCGTCGGGATAGGGCTGGCGTTCGGACTGCCGTGGTTCGCCGCTGTTGGGGCCATGGTGGTCAGCGGCGCCGCGATCGGATCCGTCGTCGCGCTGAATTCATGGCTTTTCCTGGGCCACGGCCTTGTGCTGCCTTTGGCTTCAGCGCTTGCAATGGCCGTGGCGGTTGTGGTGCTGAACATGGGCTACGGCTTCTGGGTGGAAAGCCGAACCAAGCGAGAACTGGCCCATTTGTTCGGCACCTATGTGCCGCCGGAACTGGTCGAGGAGATGGTCAAGGATCCGGACCGTTACACCATGCAGGCGACCGCCCGGGAAATGACCGTCATGTTCTGCGACATGCGCGGATTCACGCGGCTGTCCGAGCGCATGGATCCGGGGCAGGTGCAGCGCCTGCTCAACGAACTGTTCACCCGGTTGACCCGCATCATCCGCCACGAACGCGGGACCGTGGACAAATACATGGGCGACTGCATCATGGCCTTCTGGGGCGCGCCGGTGGAGTCCGGCGAACACGCGTGGCAGGCAGTCCGGGCGGCGTTGGCGATGGTGGAGGAGATTCGGGCCATCAATCAAGAACGGGTGGCTTCGAACGAGTTGCCCGTTGCCCTTGGGATCGGCCTGCACACCGGGCTGATGTGCGTCGGGGACATGGGTTCAGATGTTCGGCGCAGTTACACCGTCGTGGGCGATGCCGTGAACCTGGGTTCGCGGCTCGAAGGCCTGACCAAGACCTATGGCGTTGACATCATCGCCAGTCACGCGACCCGGAAATTGGCGACAGGGTTCCGTTGGCAAGAGTTGGACCGGGTACGGGTCAAGGGTCGGGAGCAGGTCGTGACCATCTACCGCCTCTTGCCCGAAGGAGACGATGGCGAACCGGCCGGGTCGGCTGGATCCACCGCCTGGGAGGAACTGTTGAAGAGCTACAGGGCCCAGGACTGGGAACAGTGCGAACTGTGTCTGTTAAACCTGATCCGCCTCGATCCCCGAAATGTTCTATACCATCTCTATGCTGAGCGCGTTGCCAGACGAAAGTCGCTGCCCCGGATTCACGGCTGGGACGGTGCCACCGACATAGAGACCAAATGATTCCTGGAAAACCATGCGCATTCGGGTGTTAGGCTGTTCCGGCGCCATCGCAAAGGACTGTCGGACCACGTCGTTCCTGATCGATGACGACACGTTGATCGATGCCGGCACGGGTGTCGGTGACCTGACGCTGGACGAAATGCGGCGGATCGAGCGCGTGTTTCTGACCCATTCCCACCTGGACCATGTCGCCGCCTTGCCCTTGATGGTGGATTCCGTGGGTGCGGCTCGAGGCCAGCCGCTGCAAATCCACGCCTTGCCCGACACCATCGGCGCATTGCGGGCCCACATCTTCAACGACCTGATCTGGCCCGATTTCAGCCGGATCCCATCCGAAACAGATCCCTTCATCCAGTTCCGGGAAATCGCTATCGGACAAGCCGTGCCTGCCGGTGCCAACCAGGTCGAGGTGTTGGCGGCCACCCACACCGTTGCGGCTGCGGGCTTTTCCGTATCAGCCGGCAAGGGATGCTGGGTGTTCACCGGTGACACCGAAAGAAATCCGGCCCTGTGGGCACGCCTGAACCAACTGGACGTTTCAATGTTGGTGATCGAAACGGCCTTCAGCAACCGCGAGAGTCAACTGGCGCAGCGCAGCTTGCACCTGTCGCCCCAGGTGCTCGCGATGGAGCTTGAAAACTTGGATGCAACCAAGCGCTTCCCGATCTACATCACGCACACCAAACCCGCCGAAACCGAGCTGATCATGGCGGAAATTGAGCGATTCGACCGCGCCCAACCTGGCGGCCGACACGTGGCACACGACATCCACTGGCTTCGCGCCGGCGATGTCTTCGTGATCTGATCAATTCTGCAATTTCCCGTCGCAATGCATCGCGCTTGCGGCACGCCTACCCGCGCAGGATCCGGTTTTCGGCCAAGGCCAAGGCCTCCGCCTTGCCTGACATCACCAACGTGTCCCCCGACGCAAGAACCGTTTGGTCATCAAGGACCAGCGCCGTCGCCCCGGTGCGCCGTAGCGAAACCACCCGAACGCCCAAACCGTTCAAAGCGAGGTGGCCGACGGTCTTGCCGACGCACACTGCGCCCACCGGCAGCGTCAGGCTTGCCAGACGCTCATGTTCATGCTCGTCGACAGTGCTGTCATCGGCACCGTGAAAATAGCCTCGCAACAGGTTGTACCGGGCGTCGCGCTGATCCTGGACGATCCGGATCACGCGGCGCATCGGCACGCCGATGAGCGCCAGGGCATGGCTGGCCAGCATCAATGAACCCTCGATCGCCTCGGGGACCACTTCGGCGGCGCCCGCGGCCTGAAGTTTTTCGAGGTCCTTGTCGTCCTGCGTTCTAACGATCACCGGAACCTGCGGCGCATGGGCATTGGTGTGGGCCAGAACCTTCATGGCACCAGCCACATCGAGATAGGTCACGACCACGGCGCTGGCTCGCGCCAGTCCTGCTGCAATGAGCGCCTGCAGGCGGGCCGCGTCACCGAACACGACCGAATCGCCCGCCGCAGCCGCCTGGCGCACCCGGTCGGGATCCAGGTCCAGCGCCATGTAAGGGATGCATTCTTGCTCCAGCATGCGGGCCAGGTTTTGCCCGCAACGCCCGTAACCACAAATGATCACGTGCTTGTTCACGTTGATCGACTTGCGGGCGATGGTTGTCATCTGCAACGACTGCTGCAACCATTCGCTGGAGACCAGTCTCATCACGATGCGGTTGCTGTACAGGATGATGAGGGGCGTCGCCAGCATGGAGAGCACCATGCTGGCCAAAATCGGATTGAACAGTTCGGGGGGCACCAGCCCGTTTCGTCCGCTGAGCGTCAACAGGACGAAGCCGAACTCGCCCGCCTGGGCCAGATACAAACCCGTTCGCAACGCAACGCCGTTCGTCGCGCCCAACGCCTTGGACAACGCTGTCACCACGACCAGCTTGAACAGCACCGGCAGGATCAGGAGCAACATCACCAGCGGCCAGCGGGCGAGGACCAAGCGCCAGTCCAGCATCATCCCGATGGCGATGAAAAACAGACCCAACAGCACGTCGTGAAAAGGCCGGATGTCGGTTTCGACCTGCTGTTTGTATTCGGTCTCCGAGATCAGCATGCCCGCGATGAACGCGCCCAGTGCCAGGCTCAACCCGGCCAGTTCGGTCAGCCAGGCCAGGCCCAGGGTGATCAGCAACAGGTTCAGCACGAACAACTCTTCGCTCTTGCGCCGGGCGACCAGCGTGAGCCACCACCGCATCACCCGCTGCCCGCCCACCAACAAGACGGTGATCAACAAGACCGCCTTGACCGCCGCCAATGCAAGTGCGATCAACAGTTTCTCAGGCGACGATCCGAGGGCAGGGATCAGGACCAGCAAGGGAACCACCGCGAGATCCTGGAACAGCAGGACCCCGACCACCCGTTTGCCGTGCTCCGAGTCGATTTCCAGGCGCTCTGCCATCATCTTGACCACGATGGCCGTGCTGCTCATCGCCAGCGCGCCCGACAGTGCCACCGCGGCACGCCATTCCATCGTCCACCATGAGGGCGCCCATGCCGCGAGGATCACCGATCCCAGCGTGACGAGCAGCATCGTCACCACCACCTGGAACAGGCCCAGCCCGAACACATGCCTGCGCATCGCGCGCAGCTTGGGCAGATTGAATTCGAGGCCGATGACGAACATCAGGAACACCACCCCGAATTCGCCCAGATGCCGGATATCGTCAGCGCTGCGCGCCAGCGCCAGCGCATGCGGACCGATGACCACGCCCACCGACAGATACCCCAGCATCGGCGGCAACTTGAGGGAACGGCAGGCGACGACGCCCAGCACGGCGGCCAGCAGGTACAGCAGCGTGAGCTCCAGGGACGTCATGCCCCGATGCTAGCAAGTGGCGAGCCGGTGTGCCCCCATCCAAAACCCGCGCGCCGGACGCATCGATAGAATCCGGCCATGAATCCCGATCCAGCCAATACCCTGCGATTGGCCTGCGAAGCTCTCGACATCGAGGCCGAGGCCGTAGCCGGTCTCAAGACCCGTTTGAACGACGGTTTTGCGCGGGCGGTTGGCATGATGCTGACCGTTCGAGGGCGGGTTGTCGTGATGGGCATGGGAAAGAGCGGCCACATCGGACGCAAGATCGCGGCCACCCTGGCGTCCACCGGGACACCGGCCATGTTTGTCCACCCTGCGGAAGCCAGTCACGGCGATCTGGGCATGATCAAGTCGGTCGACCTGGTTCTGGCAATCTCGAACAGTGGCGAAAGCGATGAACTGACCGCCATCCTTCCCGTGCTCAAACGCCAGGGGGTCCCGCTGATCGCCATCACCGGCGGAAACAGTTCGACATTGGCCCGCCATGCGGACGTCACGATCGACAGCGGCGTCGACCGGGAAGCGTGTCCGCTCAACCTTGCGCCCACCGCCAGCACAACCGCGCAGCTCGCGTTGGGCGATGCGTTGGCCGTGGTCCTGCTGGACGCCCGTGGTTTCAAAGCGGAAGATTTCGCGCGCTCCCACCCCGGTGGCACGCTGGGGCGCCGCTTGCTCACGCATGTCAGCGACGTGATGCGCCGGGGCGAACAACTGCCCCGCGTGCTTCCGTCGGCTCCATTCACGACACTGATGCGGGAAATGAGCGCCAAGGGTCTGGGCGCAGCGGCGGTGGTCGACGCGGACGATCGGGTGTTGGGCATCTTCACCGATGGGGACCTGCGCCGTCTGGTTGAAAAAGGAACCGATCTGCGCCAGCGCACCGCTGGAGAAGTCATGCATCCGAAACCCCTGACCCTCCGCGACGATGCCCTGGCCGCCGAAGCGGCCAGCCTGATGGAACTCCACCGCATCACGAGCGTGCTGGTGGTCGATGCCGAAGACCGGCTTTGCGGCGCCGTGAACAGCAACGACCTGATGCGCGCCAAGGTGATCTGAGCATGCGAGCCATCCGACCGGTTCTCCGGTTTCCACCCGAACTTCTGCTGCACGCGCAGGGCATTCGCGTGGCCTTCTTTGATGTCGACGGAGTGCTGACCGACGGCGGACTGTATTTTTCGGAGCAGGGTGAATCGCTGAAACGATTCAGCACACTGGACGGCCATGGCCTGAAGCTGCTGGCCTTGGCTGGCATCACACCGGCCGTGATCACCGGGCGGGACTCCAGGCCGCTGCGATTGCGCCTGGAGGCGCTGGGGGTCCGGCACGTTCGATACGGCACCGAAGACAAGAAGCCGGCAGCCCAATCCATTCTGGACGAACTGGAACTCGGTTGGCATCAAGCCGCCGCCATGGGCGATGACTGGCCCGACCTTCCCGTCATGCACGCCTGCGCCCTGGCCTGTGCGCCACCGGGCGCCCACGCCCAAGCAAGGGATCTGGCGCACCACGTCACGACGGCGCCGGCAGGTTTCGGCGCGGCGCGGGAGTTCTGCGATCTGCTCCTCGTTGCCAGCGGCCACTACGTCAGCCTGCTGGAACGTACCACCGGAACACAGGCATGAAACGCCTCTCGCTGCGCCTGTTCTGGGACCGTCTCAGCATTTACCTGCCGATTGTTCTCATGGGCCTGTTTGCCCTCGCGACCTTCTGGCTGATTCGCAGCGCGCCAGCCGCGATCGAAACGTTGCCCGGAAAACCGGTCCGACACGAGGCGGACTATTTCCTGCGCAATTTCTCCATCAAGGCCTTCGACGTCCAAGGCAAGCTCAAGAACGAGGTCTCTGGCGCCGAGGCGCGGCACTTCCCCGACACCGATACCCTCGAGATTGATACGGTCCGGATGCGAGCGATCGGAGAAAACGGCTTGCCAACCGTCGCGACGGCCCGTCGGGCGGTCTCCGATGCCACCGGCGATGACGTCCAACTGTTCGGCGATGTCCATGTCCAGCGCCAGCAGGCGCCCGGCAAGCCCGGAACGGAGCGCGGCCCCGCCGTATACCGCAGCGAATACCTGCATGTTCAATCGGACCTGGGTAAGGCGACGACGCATCTGCCGGTGGTGATCTCTCAGGGGCAGGACCGATTCAGCGGCGATGCCATGGCATACGACGACAACACATCGGTGATCGAACTGACCGGTCGGGTTCGCGGGGTGCTGTCCCCGCAGAAGGCTCCCTGAATGCCGCACGGCGATCGATCCCGACTCGCGTTCATCACCGGGGCATCCAGCGGCATCGGACAAGCGCTGGCTGCGCGTTTTTACGCGGCCGGCTATCGCCTGGCACTGGTCGGCAGACGCACCGGGGAGATCAGTTCATGGGCAACCCAATGCGGAATGGCCACGGATCGCTTCTCTATTTATAGCAGCGACGTGTCGGTGATTGACAGCGTCGTCACCGCCGGCCGGGCTTGCCTGGCACAACAGGGCGTTCCGGATGTTGTCATCGCGAGCGCCGGTATCAGCGTGGGCGTGGACACCGCCGTGCGATCCGATCTGGATGTGATCAGCCAGGTGTTCGCCACCAACAACATCGGAACCGCCGCCACGTTTCACCCGTTCATTGTGCCGATGAGTACCCGGGGCTCCGGCACCCTGGTGGGCATCGGCAGCGTGAACGGCATCCGCGGGCTGCCGGGCCACGGCGCCACCTGTCCCAGCAAGGCCGCCGTCATTTCGTACTGTGAGAGCCTGCGCGGCGAACTGCGGTCCGCGGGTGTCAAGGTCGTCACCCTTTGCCCAGGTTACGTCGATACGCCGCTGACGCGGGACAACCAGTTCCGGATGCCGTTCCTGATGCCGGCGGACCGGTTCGCCGACAAGGCCTTCGCCGCCATCGAAGCGGGCGTGAGCTATCGCGTGGTTCCCTGGCAGATGGGCGTCGTCGCAAAAATCCTGCGAATGATGCCCAACAGCGTGTTCGACCGCGCCATGGCGGGGCGGCCCCGCAAGCCCCGCAAGACGGCCGAATAGGCACTCCGCGACCGTCGCCAATCCCCATCGCAAAGGGCTCCCAAGGAGCCCTTCGACGTCAGCGGAGGTTTTGGCTCTCAGTAGTTGTCGTTATACCCGCCACCACCGCGTCCACCCCCACCGCCGCTACGGCCACCGCCGCCGCGCGGCCCGGACCCGTACGGGCTACGGAACCCGCCGTCATTGCCGCCGCCGTAGCCGCCTCCATCGCGACGACCCCCGCCCGCATCGCCGTCGCGACGGCCACCCCCATAACCGCCACCCCCATAACCACCGCCGCCAAAACCACCACTGCGCGGCGGACGAGACTCCATCGGCCGGGCTTCGTTGACCACCACACTGCGCCCACCCAGCGGCTGGCCGTTCATGCCATTGATCGCCGCCTGAGCTTCCGCATCACTGCCCATCTCGACAAAGCCGAAGCCTTTGGAACGACCGGTGTCGCGCTCCATCATGACCTTGGCGCTGGTCACGGCCCCGAACTGGCTGAAGGCCTGCTCAAGATCGTTGTCACGGACGGAATATGGCAGGTTGCCAACGTAGAGTTTGTTGCCCATGCGAGGGACTCCTAAGAACACAAGAAAAAGCGACCGAGCCCATTCACATTCCACACACCCGGGCAACACCGGAAAAAAGCAAACGAGACCGTTTCATCGCGACGGCAAATAGCCGAAATGGATCGGCCGGCGAAATTATGCGCCAGACCTGCACCAAGCACCTTCGGGTTTTTCCGTGATGCACGCTGGAAAATCCAGATGCACAAGAAAAAGGGGCCCGATCGGGGCCCCTGGATTGCTGCAAATTGGGAGCCGGCAGATGAACCGGCCACCCTTTCGCGCGGCGGTTCTCAGTAGCCGCCACTACGGCCACCGCCGTAGCCACCACCACCGCCACCGCCACCATACCCGCCACCACTGCGGCCACCGCCGTAGCCACCACCGCCGCCAAAACCGCCACCGCCACTGCGGGGAGGACGCGGCTCCATCGGCCGTGCTTCGTTGACCACCAGATCGCGGCCACCCATGTTCTGGCCGTTCATGCCTTTGATGGCTGCCTGCGCTTCGGCATCGCTGCCCATTTCAACAAAGCCGAAGCCCTTGGAGCGACCGGTGTCGCGCTCCATCATGACCTTGGCGCTGGAGACGGCGCCGAACTGGCCGAAAGCCTGCTCAAGGTCGTTGTCGCGGACGGAATACGGCAAATTGCCGACGTAAAGTTTGTTGCCCATGGAGGACTCCTCTAGATACTCGAAAAACGCGATGGAGTCCGCTAACGCAATCAACAAACCAATGAAGAATGCCCACGACGCGAAACTGACCGAAACACCGCAAACAAGCCTCGCCAGACCGGCGAAGCAGCCCCATTATGCGACACAAAGTCCAAAACGGCCAATACCTGTCGTAACAATGCACTGCCAGGATCGGCTCCCGGCTTCGAGCCTGTGTTGCGCGCGGCCCTGCGCCCTTGAGCCTGGACGCTTCACCACGTGACCTCCCGATCCGGCGTCGAACTGATCCGGTGGACGGTCAGGTCCGCGCCGTCGAATTCCTCCTCCTGGCTCAGCCGCAGGCCCGTCGTGGCCTTCAGCACCCCATAAACCACCAGTCCGCTGACCACCGCCCAGCCCACGCCCATGAGGGTGCCGATCACTTGAGCCCCAAAACTCACGCCGCCCAGGCCGCCCAGCGCCTTGGTACCGAAGATTCCAGCGGCCAGGCCGCCCCAGGCACCACACAAGCCGTGAAGGGGCCAGACCCCCAGCACGTCATCGATCTTCCATCTGTTCTGGGTCAGCGTGAACATGACGACAAACAGAGCACCGGCCACAGCCCCGACGAAGAGTGCACCAAGTGGGTGCATCAGGTCGGAGCCTGCACAGACAGCCACCAGACCCGCCAACGGGCCATTGTGAACGAAACCCGGGTCGTTCTTTCCGGCCACCAGCGCAGCCAGCGTACCCCCGACCATGGCCATGAGGGAATTGACCGCCACGAGGCCGGATATCTTGTCCAAGGTCTGGGCACTCATCACGTTGAAGCCAAACCAGCCAACCGTCAGCACCCAGGCGCCCAGCGCCAGGAACGGGATGTTCGACGGCGGGTGAGCCGATACGGCGCCATCCTTGCGGTAGCGGTTGCTGCGCGCACCAAGAAGGAGCACGGCAGGCAGCGCGATCCAGCCGCCCACCGCATGCACCACCACGGAACCGGCGAAATCGTGGAATTCTTCACCGGTGACCCCCTTGATCCAGGCCTGAACGCCGAAATGCTGGTTCCACGCAATGCCTTCAAAGAAGGGATAGATGAACCCAACGATGACCGCCGTCGCAACCAGCTGCGGCCAGAACTTGGCGCGTTCGGCAATACCGCCCGAAATGATGGCAGGAATGGCAGCCGCGAATGTCAGCAGAAAGAAAAACCGCACGAGTTCGAACCCGTTCTTTGTGGCCAGCTGTTCGGCGCCGACAAAAAAGCTGGTGCCATAGGCCACGGCAAACCCGACGGCGAAATACACGACGGTGGACACTGAAAAGTCCACGAGGATCTTGACCAGCGCGTTGACCTGGTTCTTCTTGCGCACGGTCCCCAGTTCAAGAAAGGCAAAGCCCGCATGCATGGCCAAGACCATGATGGCGCCGAGCAGGATGAACAAGGTATCCGCGCCCTGTTTGAGTGCTTCCATACATTCCTCTTTGGATGTGGTGTACTGTTTTGGTGCTGTTCGTGCCGATAGATCGGCTTCGCACCAAAAACAAGCAAATTTCGCGCCAATTACGGGCAACAGCGCCCAGCCAGACCGATTCCGGTGAGCCCTTCTCGGCTTTCACACCCCACCGGTTAGAATTGCCGGGTCATCGGGGAGTAGCCTCCCTTCAATTCCGAAAGGGGTTTGCGTCAACAGACTTGTCCGGCCAACGGCGGACATGGCGCAAGCGGTCCTGTGGCTTGGCGAGACCGTTGACTGCACAGCCTCCTCACCCTTGTCCGGGGTGGGCCGGAGATGCTGTGTGGTCAATGGTTGTTCACCTGGGTCCGGCCCGCCCCGACACGTCATGGAAGCCTTTCTCGTCTCCACCGGCATCGTCGCCCTCGCCGAAATGGGCGACAAGACGCAACTGCTTTCGCTCGTCCTCGCGGCCCGGTTTCGGCGACCGTGGCCCATCGTGTGGGGGATTCTGGTGGCCACGCTGGCCAACCATGCCCTGGCCGGCGCACTGGGCACCTGGGTCACGACGGTGCTGGGACCCGACGTGTTGCGCTGGGTGCTCGGCCTCTCATTCCTGGCGATGGCCGCCTGGATGCTGATCCCTGACCAGCTTGACGCCGACGACGCCGACAACAAAGCGCCCCGATTCGGTGTCTTCGGCACCACCCTGGTTGCCTTTTTCCTCGCCGAGATGGGCGACAAGACCCAGATCGCCACCGTGATGCTGGCTGCGCAGTACCAGGCATGGTTCTGGGTCGTTGCCGGCACCACTCTGGGCATGATGATCGCCAACGCACCCGTGGTCTGGTTGGGCGAAAAAATCAC
>ENA-UPTA01003639-UPTA01003639.1-activated-sludge-metagenome-genome-assembly--contig:-NODE-3639-length-15039-cov-8.504405_pt1 | contig 15039 bp, 10 predicted proteins | sample MGYA00238184_ERZ773361 | MGnify/ENA primary metagenome ERZ773361 (study PRJEB29100, sample SAMN05720205) | activated sludge metagenome | isolation source: anaerobic digester from wastewater...
CCAGAGCATTATTGTTGAACTGGTTTGCCAGCAGGTTGGTTCCGCTAATGGAGATACCTGCAGATACCTCCGGCGGGCTGCCTATATTGGAAATATATGCGCCATAAGGGTCTGCCTCTGCATAAGTCATGTTATTGGATGCAGTAACATTAACCAACCGGATGGCGCCGTTAGAAATAATTCGCAGACCAACACCATAGTTGTTATCAAACCGGCTGCTTAACAAGGTGATATTCTTGTAGCCAGTAAAGTCGGCAACATTAACAAGGTATGCGCCTCCTCCTCGATAACCTTCTGTAAGGTCGTTACTGCCATTATGATCAATATCTAGGTCGCTTTGATAAGGAATACCTGTCTGCATCTCTGAATTACCAGCAATAACATTGGAGAGGGTAATATTTCCCAGGGTTTGAGCCCATAATCCAGTAAACCGGTTGTTTTCAAACCGTGAATCAAATATGGACACATTATTGAGTTCAGAGTAATTATTTATCAGGTAGGCACCATATTGCCCATTTTCAGATGCTGATGCTCCCCTTATAAGCAAGGGGCCATATGTACGGATATTGATGCCTAAGCCCAGGGGAGCAGTGGTCAATGTGTCAATCAGTGTGATGTTGGTATTTCGATTGAACTCGTTGTTGTAATAAGAATTGGTGATGGTGACACCCGCTGTGCATTCAATGCAGCTATTCTGCAGGTAAATCCCGCTGAACTGACCAGCTAGGTTGGGGTCAGGGTTAGGTGTGGCATGGGCATTATCATTCGCCAGGATGGAATTCAGCGAAATCCGACCAGAAGCAATTACTACCAGACCAGAACCGGTATTGCCACTAAACCTGCTTCTGACTACTGATACAATCCTGGCCCCGCCTCCTAAATAGGCGCCGTTGCTGTTGTCAGTGCCGCCATTGTTGGATGCGCTGACGTTCATCAGGCTGATGGCTCCTTCAGTCTGGATGATCAACCCGGTATCGCCGTTATTATCAAAGTAAGAATCGCTCACCGTGACATTTCCAATACCCTGGATCTGATTGGGCAGGTTTGCACCGATTGCCCCGTTATTGGAGGCATTTAATTTCGAGAGGATGACATTTCCAGCAGTGGTGATTTCCAACCCTGTCCCGGCGTTGTTCAAGATCAGGTTCTCACCCAGTGTGCTGAGAAGGCTGACGCCAACGGTGCTGCCGACCACATTTTGCAGCCCCACCGCCCTTGGTCCCTGGTTGCCGATTGCATTGATATTGTTGACGGTGATATTTCCGAAAGTAGTTGCGATGATGCCCGCATTGGCATTATTGTTGAAGGTGGATTGGATGATACTGATCCCTTTTGAAATGTCAAGTGAACCCAGGTTGTTGATGTCTGCGCCCCAGTGGTTATTGCTGGCTGTCAGGCTGCGAATATATACAGCCCCGTTGGTATCGACATTCAAGCCGATGGTGAAATTTCCCGAGTTGTAACTGATATTTGCGCCGACAATCCTCACACCGGCTGTTCCGGATGTGTTATCGATCAAAATGCCACCATGCAGGTAATGCTCGTCAGGTTCAGTATCCGGCACTCCTGACAGCATGTTCATAATTGCAGTGACGTTATTAAGGGTTACCGATCCATGGGTAACAATTTGTAAACCGGTATCCCCATTCCGGTTGAACATGTTTTCCCCAAAGGTACTGAGGAGCTGCACATTCCTCACCAGGGTTCCGTCATTGTTAATGTCTGCACCCATCAAAGTGTTGGCACTTGCGCCGACCTGGTTGAGAATCACCGCGCCTTTCGTGCGAATAACCAGGCCGTTCCCCTGGTTATTGTCAAACCGGCCTTTCAGAACCGTCACACTTCCCAAACCGCTAGTATTATCGAGGTTTATGCCTGTTCCAGCCAGGCTGCCGGATGCACTGACACCCTCCAGGCGGATACTTCCAGAGGTCAATACTTCAGCGCCAGCACCAGCAGTACTTCCATCAAATCGGCTGTTATAGATAATGATGCCAGCAGTCCCAGTCTTATTTTCCAGGATCGCACCTCCAGATTCATTACCGGTAGCGGTCAGACCATTAATCACTATCAAATTCTTTGAATTTGCCAGGATCCCATACCCTGCAGTATTTCCAGAGGCAGAATTGTTACCCAGGGTGTTTAATATCCGGATTGTTCCTGTTCCGCTCAGGTTGTTCAGGTTCAGGCCATCACCATTCAGGTTATCGTCTGCAGACACTTTGTTAAGCAGGATATTACCGGGTGTGATGATCACCAACCCGCCTGCATCATTCTGGGAAAATGAACTGTCCAAAACCTGCACGCTTCCGGTAGCCTGGATATCCGCTCCGTCCTCATCGTTTTCTGTAATGGCAACCTTTTCGAGTTTGACGCTGCCGGTATGGTTTTCCACCTTGATACCGTCTGAAGTACTGCCGGTTACGGCAACATCATTTAAGGTCAGGTTTCCGATATTATCCGTAACAAGGAGTCCACCAATCAGGCTGAAGCCGCTCAGGGTCAGGCTTTTCATGTTGCTAATGGTGAAATTGCCGGTGATGATCGTATCTTCCATTACATCATTTCCGGAGCCTGCCCCTGAGATGATCAGCAACGAAGGAGCGGTTTTTAACCAGCTGCTGCCATCCAGGGTGATGCCTGGGACAGTTGCCGAAGCAGTGTCATAGTTCCCTGCTTCAATGAAAACTTTGTTATTGTCCGGGGTCCATCCTTTACTTGCCAGGTAATCCAAGGCAGCCTGGATCGGATTTTCACATGCCACCACATCATCTTCGGAAGGGTCACAATCAGAGGCTGTAAACTCATATTTGACACCGTTTTTGAAGAAATAAGGGTCGGGATCTTTTAAAGCTTCCAGGGCAGCATTGGATGCCAGCGGCACCGGGTCTCCCTGCGTGTTGAGCACAACCAGTTCAGTTGTTTCAGCAGCAGGTAGACTAAGTGGAGAAACATTTACCGATTCAACAGGCTCTGTTTCAACTGACTCTGGCGAAGAAACCTGACTGTCTTCCTGCAGCCCGGGTTCTGGCTGGGTGACAGCAGGCGGTTCTTCAGGAACTTCACCTTCCGCGAGGACAATTTGAAAATTTAGCAGTGAGAAAATGAGAGTAGAAGCTAATACCATCAAAACTAATCGTTTATAGTTTCTCGTGTTCATGAACGGCTCCTAATAATACATTCCTGTGCTTTTATTTCCAGAGATATCAACTGCCTAGGGCAGGTTTTTCACCAGGACAAAGGTGCCTGGTCGGGCACTTGCGGCGCATACCTGGTCCCCAATTGCCTGGCTTTCAAACGCAGACCAGATCTGCTCTCCTTCTCCCAGGAAGGCAATAATGTATTTGGCGCTGGTACTGGTGAAGCAAATAGAAAAGGTAAGCGCTGATTGCAGTGCGATTTCTTCAGCGCTAACAGCAGCAACTTTTATCCCGGGAGATTGCCAATCTGTCTCCAGGGCGGGTTCAATAAGAGGATCACCTTTCGTAAGATATGTAACCGAAATTTCTACCAGCGGATTGTCAGCATATGGGAAGAATAAACGGGTAAGCATTAACGGTGGAGTGGATTGTTCATCCTGGACAAGCACCTGCGTGGGCAGATCTGTCAGGAATGTGCCGGATGGATTGTTCCAATCCAAAATCACAGTTCTTATTTGCATTAAGGTGTTGAGCGAAGCGCCGGGTAATCCTTCTGGTTCCTCGCAGGTTTCGATCCTTCCTGACCTTTCAGATCCAAATAACCAGTAGCTTCCGATCCGGTTGTAGCAGGAAGTAACCCGTTCAGTGGAAAAGGTGTAATATTCCGGCCAAAAAGCCCTGAGACCAAACATACCGTTGCTGTTGAAGCTGCTGTTCATAATGAGGATATCACCCTGGCTGGCAAATAAGATAATGCCATCACCGGTGTTTTTGGCTGCCGTGACATTGTTGATCGTTATCGGCCCGGATGCAAGGATACCTGCACCGGCGACGCCTGTACCTTTATTGTATGAGAAGTTACTGCTACTGATATAAACCGATGTTGCGTTTAAAATCTCAAGCCCGATCTGGCTGTTGCCGTTCATGGTACTTGAGTCGATGGAGATGTATTCACGGGCAAGCAGGCTGGCGCCTGTTATGTTGTTGTCGAAGGTGCTGTTTCTAATGGAAATTGATCCAGACGTTGTCCGGATGCGGAGCCCGTAGCCGGTATTGTTTGACAGGTTAACCGTATCCAGGTTCACATCGCCAGAATGGTCGATGATCTCGACGCCATTGCCTGTACTGTTTGAAACATGTACATTGTTGATTGCAATACTGCCACTGGAATTGGATATAAGCACTCCGCCCAGGATATTCAGGCTGCTCAAAGAAAAACCGATCTGGGTATGGATGGTCAAACTGCCGCTTAACTGCACTGGAGAAAACGGGTTATCCCCTGCGAGACCACTCAGTTGAGCGATATTGTTAATGGTAATGTTTTCATTGAAATTACCCGGCTCAATCCAAATAATGCCGCTTCCCTGCCGGGCAGTGAAATCATCAACTGCTGCCTGGATGCTCAAATACTGGCAATCCCCATCAACAACACCGTCCACGGTATCGTCAATGCAGGTAAACCAGGGATCGAGTATTGCCAGGCGCTTGACTTCCAGCGATGAGGTTAACGGGGTGTAGGTGACAGTATTCACCTCTTCCGAAGAAGCGGTACCCAGCCCTTCCAGTCCGGCCACTGGTTCTGCTGTTGGCTGAGCTGGAGGAATCACCTCAGGAACCTCTCCTTCTGCAGATACTGGCAGTGCAGGAAGGAGCATGAATATCAAGCAAACCCACAGTAGTTGAGCAATCCTATTCATCAGATTGTCTATTCGAGGAACCGGTTATTGAGGGAAAAGGATATTGTTAAAGGTACTGCCAAGTTGTTTTGACCTTGATGAAATTGTACCTAATTTAAAGGCTAGTTGCAACCGGGATATTTCGTGTATGGAGGAGATCAATTACCCTGGGGTTGGCAGGTCTTTACCCAAATCGAATCATCACGTACAATCAAGGCATTACAAATATAGGAGAAGTAGATCATGGCATGTTCACACCAGAAGCACATCATCAAAGCACCGGCTGCGCCAAAACCCATAGGTCCTTATTCTGCGGCGGTTAAAGCTGGCCCCTTCCTGTTCTGTTCAGGGCAGCTTGGTCTGGTGCCTGAAACAGGCAACATTATTGAGGGCGGGATAGAAGAGGAAACCCGCCAGGCTTGCAAGAATATCAAGAATGTCCTTGAAGCTGCTGGTTCCAGCCTGGAAAATGTGGTGAAAACGACTGTTTTCTTACGGGATATGAACGAATTTGCCAAGATGAATACGGTTTATGGTGAATTTTTTAGCGGGCAAAGTCCAGCCCGTTCTGCTGTCCAGGTTGCTGCTCTGCCGAAATTTGCTGCTGTTGAAATTGAGGTGATTGCCCTGGCTGCAGGAGAATGAAAACCTGCCTTCACAATCTGGTAAGAACCTGAAAATGACATTATCTGACAGTCAGGTGCCTGACGCGAGTAACAATTTGCCCTATGTTTCGGTTATAGTTCCCTGTTTTAACGAGGAAAAAACCATAGCCGGATTATTGCATTCTGTTGCTAGCCAATCTTACCCTCTGGACAGGGTTGAAGTGATCATTTCAGACGGTATGTCAGAAGATAACTCCCGCCAGAAGATATTTGATTACCAGCAGGCCGAACCCCGTTTGCATGTGAAAGTGATCGATAACCCTTTGCGGGCGATCCCGAACGCGTTGAACCTTGCCATTAAGAATGCAAGCGGTGAAATTATCCTGCGGCTGGATGCGCACTGCATCCCAGCCAAGGATTACATTGAACGCTCAGTAATGGGGCTGGAAGATGGCTCCGGCAAGAATGTTGGCGGTTTGTGGAAGATAAAACCCGGTGCAGATAGCTGGATCGCCAGGTCGATCGCTGCCTCGGCATCAAATCCGCTAGGGGTAGGTGATGCCCGCTACCGTTTCAGTGAAAACGCTGGCGAGGTAGATACGGTACCATTTGGCGCATTTTGGAAGGACTATCTCGAAGAACTGGGCGGATATAACGAAGAACTGCTGACAAATGAAGATTATGAGTTGAACACGAGGATCCGTCAGCGGGGAGATAAAGTCTGGTTCGACCCGAAAATTCAATCTGAATACTTTGCACGGCCAACTCTGGGTGCATTAGCAAAGCAGTACTGGCGTTATGGTTACTGGAAGTATAAGATGCTTAAGAAATTCCCAGGTTCAGTGCGCCTGCGGCAGGCAATCCCGCCCTTATTTGTCCTGGGGTGGGTAGTTCTCCTCATTGCTGCGTTATTCAGTGTTTTCTTCAGGATGATGCTGGCAATAATGGTATCATTATATATTCTGATATTGGTGCTGGCTTCCCTGCCGTCTGCCATCAAAGCGAGGGATGTATCTTTGCTCGCTGGAGTTCCGCTGGCAATCGCCACTATGCATTTCTGTTGGGGAGCCGGGTTTTTACGGAGCATGATTAAGTGAATCAACATCCAGGGTTGTGGCGCCTGAACAGAAGTGAGCAAAGGTCCATCCTGATCGCAGGTGACCTGTTCTTTGCTTACCTGGGTATGGCAGTATCCCTGGTTCTGTGGGCAAGCCGGGACTGGCTGAACATCTCTTTTGAATTTTTCCGAACAAGGGTACCGGGCTGGTTTTTACTGCTCCCGCTGTTATGGGTTTTGCTTATGGTGGAATTGTATGACTTGAGGAGAGCCAGCCACCGCCGCGAAATATTCAAAGGTGTTGCAGTGGCTGCGGGTGTGAGTGTTATTCTCTATCTCCTGGTATTCTTCCTTTCTGAACCGAACTCGTTGCCCCGCCTGGTAATTGCATATTTTATAGTTTTTTGCACCTTGTTGACTTTGCTGTGGCGGCTGGCATTCGCCAGGCTCTTCAGCACCCCGATCTTCATGCGCCGTATGCTGATTGTTGGTGCAGGCCGGGCTGGATCAACCTTGGCTGAAGTTTACGCCAGGGCGAATCCGAAACCTTTCCTGGTAGTCGGACTGGTGGATGATGACCCGCTCAAGCAGGGGACACATATCGCCGGTATACCGGTTCTCTCAAGCATTGATTCTTTGCTGGAAGTGATTGATACCCAGAGAGTGACTGACCTTGTTTTTGCCATCTCCGGCGATATGCGTCCGGAGATCGTAGAAACAGTTCTCAAGGCAGAAGAGGCTGGAATTGAAGTCCATACGATGCCGGCTGTCTATGAAGAGATGCAGGGGCGCATCCCGGTACAGTTGTTAAATTCCGATTGGCTGCTGCGCTCTTTCTTGGATGAGGCCCACATGGGAGATTTTTACGAATTTGCCAAGCGCCTGATCGATATCCTGGGCGCTTTAGCTGGCCTGGCATTTTTTATCCTTACCTACCCGATCATTTCGCTCGCGATCCTGGTTGATTCCGGAGCTCCTATCATGTACCGGCAGGTGCGCTCAGGCCGGAATGGCAGGACTTATACCATCATTAAATACCGGACCATGATACAGGATGCAGAAAAAGACGGTCAGCCGCGTTTGACCACGGAAAACGATGAGCGCATCACCCGGCTGGGGAATTTCCTGCGAAAAACCCACCTCGATGAGTTTCCCCAGTTTATCAATGTTATCCGGGGTGATATGAGCCTGGTAGGCCCGCGTGCTGAACGGCCTGAAATCATCAATGATCTGCAGCGAAAGATTCCATTTTACCGGGCCCGCCTGCTGGTGCGACCGGGGCTTACCGGCTGGGCTCAGATCAACCAGCGCTATGCTGCCAGCCTTGAAGATATGATCGTCAAGCTGGAGTATGATCTTTACTACATTAAACACCGCAACCTGATCATGGATATATCCATCATCCTGCGCACCTTTGGTTTACGAGGACAATAGTGAATCAGAAATACAAACCCAATATCCGCAACCGCTACATTCTCATAGGGGATATAGGTTTACTCTTAATCTCCGTTTTCGGTTCATATGTGCTGCGGCTTGAATTGGGCCCGGCTTTCACGTTCTACCTCCCTTCCGCATTCTGGATGCTGGGCATTTCACTCTTGATAAAGCCAATTGTTTACTCATTTTTTGGTTTGTACCGCCGGTTGTGGGTGTATGCCAGTGTTCAAGAGCTAAAGCAGATTATTGTTGCAGTCACTTCGGCTTCATTGATGGTAGCCATCCTGACGATTGCCTTCTTCAGCTTCGGTTTCTTTACCGGGTTTCCACGTTCTGTACTGATTATTGACTGGCTGCTTTCCATATTCCTGGTAGGCGGGCTGCGATTTTCCATGCGGGTGGTGGCGGAAAATCTGAGTGTGGCATCGGTGACTCCGAAAATTGCCCATACACGCCGGGCTCTTATCATCGGTGCAGGTGATGCTGGCGCGATTGTGGCCCGTGAAATGCAGAAAAATCCGCAGATCAACCTTTTACCGGTTGGTTTCCTGGATGATAATCCTGCTAAGCAAAAGCAGCAGATTTATGGCATTCCGGTAATTGGGACAATCGATGATCTTTCCAAAGTGCTCGACAGCCATCGGGTCAGTGAAGTGATTATCGCCATACCCAGCGCACCCGGAAATGTCGTCCGCAAGGTGGCGGATGTTTGCCGGGTGAAAGGTGTCCCGTTCCGAACGATGCCTGGCATTTATGAGCTGCTGGGTGGAAAGGTGAACATCAACCGCCTGCGTGAAGTCGAGATTACTGACCTGTTAAGGCGTGAGCCAACCCAGGTGCAGGATGACAAGGTCGGAACTGTGATTTCAGGCAAAACGGTCATGGTTACTGGTGCAGGGGGTTCAATCGGCAGCGAACTCTGCCGGCAAATTTCACGCTGGGGGCCTTCCGAGCTGTTGTTGCTTGGCCATGGTGAGAACAGTATTTTCGAAGTACTGATGGAGTTGAAGGAAAATTATCCTTCCCTGCCTATCCTCCCGATCATTTGTGATATCCGCGATTACCCGCGTTTGAACGCCATATTCCGGCAGCACCGTCCCCAGGTGGTTTTTCACGCCGCAGCCCATAAGCATGTTCCTTTGATGGAAGTGAATGTGGAAGATGCGGTTTCCAATAACATTCTCGGGACAAAGAATGTGGTGAATGCTGCCATCGAAAGCGGTGTTGACCAGCTGGTGATGATATCCACCGATAAAGCCATCCGTCCAGTAAATGTGATGGGGGCTACCAAGCGGCTGGCTGAGCTGCTGGTACTGGATGCTGCCAACCGGACAGGAAAGGAGTTTTCTGTTGTTCGGTTTGGCAATGTGCTGGGCAGCCGGGGCAGCGTAGTGCCGCTGTTCAAGCGCCAGATTGCCCGGGGAGGGCCGATTACCGTTACCCACCCTGACATGAAGCGCTATTTCATGACCATCCCTGAAGCTGTTTACCTTGTCCTTCAGGCTGCCAGCCTCTGCCAGAGCGGCGAGACGTTCGTCCTGAACATGGGACAGCAAGTCCGTATCATGGACCTGGCTGAGGACCTTATCCGCCTTTCCGGCTTGCAGCCTGGGAAGGATATTGAAATCGTCTTCAGCGGGATCAGGCCGGGAGAAAAACTAAGCGAAGACCTCTGGGATGATGGGCATCCATTTATCTCTACTGACCATCCTGACATTTACAAGGCGGACGGACAGGAAGAACTTTGCGGCGAGAATCTGGCAAAGGTTGTCCAGGAACTGGTGCGGTTGGCTGAAGAAGGGGATGCCGACACCATTATGCAGATGTTTGATGAACTGATCCCTGGGGCTGCGGTCCGTTCCACACCGCCGCCGGAGTATACGGCTTTCTAATGGCAGAAGTAACCCGTCAGGAATGGGATGCATTCCTGCAGACTTACGAGGATGTTCATCTCCTGCAAAGCAGTGCCTGGGGGGAGCTCAAATCTTCATTTGGATGGAGCGCTGTTAGAGTGATTAACGGAACATCAGGCGTACAAATCCTTTTCCGTAAAGTGTTTCCGGGTGTATGTTTTGCGTATGTCCCCAAGGGGCCGGTTGGTGCGGCAGATATCTCATTGTTTGCTGAAATTGATTCTGTTTGCCGGAAGAGGGGCGCATTCTTTATCCGGCTTGAGCCTGACCTTCTGGAGGATGGGGTTTCCGTTACCTGGCCGGAACAGTATATCCCGGTCAACCGCCCAATTCAGCCTCGCAGGACGATCCTGGTGGACCTGCAGGGGGCTGAAAATGACTGGCTGGCGCATATGAAACAGAAAACACGCTATAACATCCGCCTGGCACAGAAAAAAGGCGTGACAATCACTTCGTCTGCCGATATCAGCCTGTTTTCAAAACTTATAGCGGTTACTGGCGAACGCGATGAGTTTGGTGTGCACGTTAATGAGTATTACCAGAAAGCTTTTGACTTGTTTTCAAGTGCAGATAACTGCAGGCTTCTGGTTGCAGAATTTGAAAAAGAGCCGCTTGCAGCAATTATGGTATTTGCGTATAGTAAGCGCGCCTATTATCTCTACGGCGCTTCAGGCAATGACAATCGCAACCTGATGCCGAATTACCTGCTGCAATGGGAGGCGATGCGCTGGGCTGCCAGTAAAAACTGCCAGAGTTATGACCTGTGGGGCATTCCGGACGAAAATGAAGAAATCCTGGAAGCGCAGTTCACCAGCCGCAAGGAGGATTTATGGCCAGTATACCGGTTCAAACGCGGGTTTGGTGGCAGGGTAGTGCGCAGCACCGCACCGCTGGACAAAGTTTATAACCCGCTGCTTTACTCAATATTCAACCGGTATACAAGCGGATAATGATCTTAAGGATAGTATGGCAACGCAATACTGCTTAAAATGCGGAAACCTGTTGACACAAATTACGCTGGATGGGCAGATACGGGAGATGTGCCTGCAATGCGGATGGGTATATTATCCCCAGTGGAAGGTCAGCTCCGGCTGCCTGGTAGAGAAAAACAATGCCCTGCTTCTGGTAAAACGGGCAACCGAACCCTGGCTGGGATGCTGGTATCTACCTGCAGGGTACGTTGAAATCGATGAAACACCAGTGCAGGCAGCTATCCGTGAAACTAAAGAAGAAACTGGTTTGACCGTAAATGTTCAATCGTTGTTTGGTGTTTACCCTTTTGATGATGACCCGCGCGGCAAAGGGATATTAATTCTCTACAGGGCAGAGGTTACCGGCGGAAGATTTACCAGCAATCTTGAAATTTCAGAAATCGGTTATTTTTCACCATCAGCCATACCGGAACCCCTGACCGGGGCTGGGCATTCTGCCGCAATCAATGATTGGATCATGAACTCCCATGAATGACGCCGAATGGAATGACTTGATCAGCCGGCTGCCTGGTGTCCACATCCTGCAAACAGCAGAATGGGGAAAGGTTAAGGCCGCATACGGCTGGGAAGTGATCCGTAAAATCTGGACAGATGGGCAGGGGACTGTTTCAGCCGCTGCCCAGGTCTTACGCCGCAAAATCCGCATCGCGGGTATTCCCTTTCCATACTGCATTTTGTATATTCCGCGCGGCCCGATGCTTGATTGGAATGATAAAGAATTGGCTTCGAGGGTCCTTTCAGACTTAAAACAGCTTGCACGGGCTGAACATGCTTTACAGGTTAAGGTTGATCCCGAGACAGTTGTCGAAACAGCTTTACCGGATGGGCTGCCGGGAGCAGATATAGCACCAGAAGATGGTGTGACTTCCAACCTTCGAGGGCAAGGCTGGAGATATTCTTCAGAGCAGATCCAATTCAAGAATACGGTAGTTATCAGCCTGGAAGACAGCGAGGAAGCCTTGCTGGCACGCATGAAGCAAAAAACTCGCTATAACATTCGCCTTGCACAGAAAAAAGGCGTGAGCATAAGGCAGGCTGATAAAGCAGACTTTCCCGTCATGTACAGGATGTATGCAGAAACTTCTTTGCGTGATGGTTTTGCCATCCGCAGCTCTGAATACTATTATGAAGTGTGGAATACATTTTTCCAGGATGGGCTCGCTCATGGGCTGCTGGCCGAAGTCGACGGCGAGTCGGTTGCTGGATTGATGCTTTTCCATTTTGCAGGCAAGGCATGGTATTTGTATGGTATGTCAACCGACAGACACCGTGAAAAGATGCCAAATTACTTGCTGCAATGGGAAGCGATCTTGCTGGCGAAAACCCTGGGATGCAAAGTGTATGACCTGTGGGGTGCGCCGGACAGGTTCGATGAATCTGACAGTATGTGGGGGGTATTCCGTTTCAAAGAAGGGCTGGGTGGTTCGGTGGTGCTCACTTGTGGCGCTTGGGATTACACCCCTTTTCCTTTCTTGTACCGGCTGTACAACAAGGTGATCCCTGCGGTAATGGCTGCATTGCGCAGAACCGGAAAGCAACAAACAATAAACCAGTTGTCACAGTAAACAAAACCATTAGCTTTCAAGCAGATTTGCAGCAAGCCCCTGTCAGATTTCTAATGCTATAATGCAGTCAATGAACCTGGATATCCGCACAGCAGTTGTCACAGCCGTAGTTTTGATCGTGATAGGCACATTCCTGGCCGTCGCTTCGGGTGTGAAGGCGATTAAACAGGGGCAGCATCTCCTCTATTACCGCAAGCGCCAGAAGATCATGAGCCATGGCTGGCGGATGATCCTTTTCGGAGTTGCGCTGGCTGTTGCTGCTTTTCTGGTCTGGCGGTTTGGTGAACCAGCGGTTTACAGTGTTTTTCCGCCAACCCCCACCATTACCCAAACACCAACAATAACCCTAACGCCAACGATAACCCTAACGCCAACGATTACCCTGACACCCACCATCACAGAAACGCCTTCCGTATCACCGACACCCTTCATCCCTCCTGCCCTGGAAATCGAGTTCAGCGGGGTGGTGACACCTCAGCCTGATGCCGCTTTTAGCCCCATCCAGTTTGCCCTGAAACTGACCGATTTCAACCAGCCTGAAGAACCTGCAACCGAATTTGAAAATCCAGTTGGGGAGCTTTTCGGTACATTTGACTATAACAATATGCTGGACGGATCCCAGTGGACTGCATTATGGTACCGGTTGAATGACATGAAGCTGATTTGTTATGAAACTGCACCCTGGAATGGGGGGGTAGGCGGATACGGCTATACCAACTGCAATCCGCCTGCTGATGACTGGCAGCCAGGTGAGTATGAAGTACAGATGTTTGTAGGAACCACCTGGAAGGTTTCGGGCAGGTTTACTATTGCTGGAACACCTCCGACACCAACATTTACTCCCACACCATCGCGCACACCGACAGTCACCCGCACACCGACTGTAACCCGGACAGCCACCTACACCCGCACGGTAACTCCGACCTGGACTTCAACCCCTACATTAGGTCCATCACTTACACCCACACCAAAACCGCCGACAGCGACATATACAAAAACACGAACACCGCTGCCAACTTCCACCATGCGCCCAACACTGACACCCAAAATAACAGACACCAGGTGGCCTTCCCCTACACCTTAGGAAGCCGGATCAAATAACTGGCAGGTTAGTTACCGCCAGGGCTTTGGCAATATTTGCCGCCAGGCGGGCATTATTCTTAAGCAGTGCGATATTGGTCTGCATGCTTTTCCCGCCGGAAAGTTCGCTGACTCTTGCCAGCAAGAACGGGGTAACTGCTGCGCGCGATATCCCCTGTTCCTCAGCTTCTTTGAGGGCAATACTGATCCAGCCTTCGACAACTTCAGCCGGGATGGCCATATCCGCCGGGGGCGGGTTGCCGACCAGGATACCGCTTTTCAACCCCAGCGCCCAGTGGGCTGAGGTAATTCGAGCAATTTCCTGAGGTGTTTGGGCATTGTAGTCGACCGGTAGCCCGCTTTCTCTGGAATAAAAAGCTGGAAGTTCATCGGTTTGAAAGCCGATCACAGGAACCCCCCAGGTTTCCAGGTACTCCAAAGTATCTGGCAGGTTGAGGATCGCTTTTGCGCCGGCGCAAACCACAACAACAGGGGTTTGGCTTAGTTCCGGCAGGTCAGCCGAAATGTCTGTGGGATACCCGCGGTGCACGCCGCCAATCCCTCCGGTGGCAAACACCTTGATATTCGCCATGTGGGCTACCGCCATGGTAGCCGCAACAGTCGTACCGCCCACAATCCCTTTCACCAGGGTTGCCCCAAAATCCTTGCGGCTTACCTTGCGCTTTTCAACCGACGGATCAGGAAAGGCAAGGACATGGATCTGTTCCTGATCCAGGCCGATATGGATAAACCCATCCAGCAGGGCGATGGTCGCCGGCACCGCCTCAAGGGCGCGGATCTCCTCTTCCACAGCCAGCGCAAGCTGTTCATTTTCTGGGTATGGCAGCCCGTGGGTTATAACGGTCGATTCCAGCGCCACAACCGGGAAGTTGTGTTTTACTGCATACGAAATGGAAGGATGGATACGTAGGTATTTGTTCATGTCAGGTTCCTTATATTGATCTTTTGTTCCCAGTTTGGGAAGACCTTCTTGAAATATTTAGCAAAAGTGGAAAGAAAATGCACCCAGTAGGGAGAAAGGCTGCCCTGGCAGGACGCCTGCCTGATCGCAGCCCGAAGCTCATCAGCAGAATGAAAGTCTGGCAGCTGCATAACCGCTTTTCCCACTTCGATGGCGGCATGGGAATCAGAACCAGCAGTTCCAGGCAATGCATGATCTTTCGCAAATTGTTTAGCTGCCTCGTTGTGTTGTTTATGCATCGTCCGGGAATTGAACACCTCGATAGCATCAAGGTTCTCCCGCAGGGCAGCCAGGGTTTCTTTACTCCAGCCTGAGCGCATGATGTCAAAAGGATGCGAGACCGAGATGAATGCGTTCTGCTCTAACAACAAGCTGATTGCCTCAACAGGTTCGAGCCCCGCAGGCACTTCCCGGCTGACAAAAGCAGCCAGCAGCTCGCCTTCGGTAGTTTGGATCTCCTCGCCAACAATGATCATTTCAGGCGACAGTGCTTGTGCAGCAAGAGCTCCCTGGATGGTGTTGTGGTCTGTTACCACGATCCGGTCGATCCCTTTTGCCCTGGCAATCCGGATCAATTGTGCCGGGTGCATCA
>ENA-UPTA01003646-UPTA01003646.1-activated-sludge-metagenome-genome-assembly--contig:-NODE-3646-length-15017-cov-8.576728_pt1 | contig 15017 bp, 13 predicted proteins | sample MGYA00238184_ERZ773361 | MGnify/ENA primary metagenome ERZ773361 (study PRJEB29100, sample SAMN05720205) | activated sludge metagenome | isolation source: anaerobic digester from wastewater...
CCGGAAGCACCGGCAGCCGCAGCCAGGTCACAGGCGGCAAAGGGGCCGCACAGGCCGCCAGCAGCGCGGCGGCGACGATCAGGACGAGCGTACGGATCATGGCGTTCCCCGGATCATGACCTTCTCTTCAGGGATCCGCGGTCGCACGCCCGCGGATCAGCGCATCGGGCTGCTGTTCGAGCTGCTCGGCCAGCGCCCGCACCGCGCGCGCCGCCCGGGACACGTCCTGCAATGCGCGCTCGGCGTTCTGGCGCACGCCGCCGTCCTCGGCCACCGCCTCCTGCAGCACGCGCGCGACCCGCCCGATCTCGGCCGACGCCTGACGCAGTTCCGTCAGCGCGGCAGGCGCCTCGGCCGCCAGCGACTGCAGCTGCGCGGCCGCCTCGGCCGCGCGCCGCGACGCCGTCCGCACGTCGGGCAAGGTCTGCTCGACCAGCGCGCCGCGCGTGTCGTCGATGGCCCGGCGTGCGTCACCGAGCACGCCCCGGGTCTCGCCCAGCACGCGGCGACCGTCGCCGGCCAGTTGCGGCAGCTCACGCTGCAGGCGCTCGGCGAGCTGCTGCACGGCACCGGCCGCGTCGGCGGCACGGGCGAGCGCCGTCATGGCCTGCGGATCCGACACCATGGTGCGCACCGCCCGGACCGACGTCTGCAGGTCACGCACGAGTCCCGCCAGGTCGACCCCTTCGAGCTGGGCCTGCAGCGACTGCATTCGATCGGGCGCCGACGGGATCAGCGGCGGCCCGGCCCGGGACGCGACGGCAGGGACCCGGGCCTGATCGGGTGGCCGGGCCGGCGACTGCGATCCGGACCCCGCTCCGGCCGGCATGGCCACCGCGCCGGGCACCGATGCGAAGTCCAACTCCACGATCGAGAGCCCCGTCAGCAGGCTCGGGCTGGCCAGGCGCGCGACGAGGCCTTGCGCGATCAGCGGCGGCACCACGGGCGCGTCGCCCACGGGCGGCTCCACCAGCAGCCCGCGCAGCAGCCCGGTGTCCAGCGACAGGGTGACCGGGACCAGCACGCCGCCCGGCCCCGGCGGCGCCAGGCCGATGTCCTCGACACGGCCGACGCGCACCCCGCGGAACACCACCGGCGCCCCCTGCTGGAGCCCCTGCACGGATGCGGCGAACCGCACCCGCGCCGGCTCGGTCCGCGTGAACCAATGGCCGCCGACGAGCACCAGCGCCGCGACGAGCAGCACGGTGCCGATCAGGGCGAACACCCCCACCCGCCAGGCGGCCGGATTCATGCCTGCTCCCGCGCGGGCCGCATGCCCCCGAAGAACGCACGCAGCGCGGGCGGCCCCTCGTGCAGCAGCCGGTCCAGAGGCCCGATCGGCGCCCCGCCGCTCTGGTCGTCGAGGAACAGCACCGTGTCGGCGAGCGCACGCGCGCTGTCCACGTCGTGCGACACCATCACGATCGCGGTGCGGAGATCCCGGCTCAGGCGCATCAGCAGCGACCGCACACGCTCCGCGTTGGGAGGATCCAGCCCCGAACCGGGCTCGTCCAGCAGCAGCAGCGACGGATCCAGCACCAGCGCGCGGGCCAGTGCGGCGCGCTTGCGCATGCCGCCGGACAGTTCGGCCGGAGGTCGATCGAAGGTTTCCGACAACCCGACGAGCGCGAGCAGGAAGCGCGCGCGGTCACGCCGTTCCGCCTCGGGCCAGCGCGTATGCAGGCGCATCGGAAACATCAGGTTCTCGCCGATCGACATGGAACTCCACAGCGCTCCGGTCTGGAACATCACACCGAGGCGACGTCCGATCTCGGCACGCACCCGCGGATCCGCGGCGTGCGGGTCGTGGCCGAACATCCGCACCTGCCCGGCCGCGGGACGCTCGAGTCCGACCAGATGACGCATCAGTGTGCTCTTTCCGCCGCCGCTCGGTCCAACGACCACCAGCACTTCGCCACGCCGGAGCGAAAACGCCAGGCCACGATGCAGCAGACGCCCGCCGGCCGCGATGTCCAGCGCACCCACCTCCAGCAATGCCGCCTCGTCCATGGTCAGTAGCCCAGGCTGGTGAACACGACCGTCGACAGACAGGCGGCGCCGATCACCCAGACCAGCGCCCGCACGACGGCAGCGGTCGCGGCCCGTCCCATGTCCTGCGCGCTGCGTCCGGCGTACAGGCCCTCCCGGCAACCCGCGAGTCCGACCAGCCCCGCGTAGACGACGCCCTTGAACAGGCCGATCCACAGGTGCGTGAACGTCAGCGCGCGCGTGCACTGCGCGAAGTACTCCGCGGACGACAGGCCGTACGACAGAACGGCGGCCGGCCAGCCGGCCAGCACGCCGGCCAGCGCACCGAACGCGAGCAGCGCAGGCGCCGCCAGCAGCAGCGCGGCCAGCCGGGGCAGCACGAGGTGCTCGACCGGATCGACGCCCAACACCACCAGGGCGTCGATCTCCTCGCCGGCCTGCATGCTGGCCAGCTGCGCGGCAAACGCCGAGGCGACGCGTCCGGCCAGCACGATCCCGGTCATCAGTCCGGCCAGTTCACGGACCATGCCGACGGTGACCACGTCGGCCAGGAACCCTTGCGCGCCCATGCGCTCCAGCTGAGCACCGCCCATGTACGCGAGCATCAGCCCGATCAGCCCGCAGGTGAGCACCACGATCGCCAGCGCGCCGGGGCCGGCCTCGTCGAGTTGTCGAAGCACGTCCCGGCCGAGGGGCATCGCACGTCCGCGCAGCCAGCGCGCCGCCGCCAGCAGCACGCCCCCCACCAGGGCGAGCGTGCGCACCCCGGGCCATCGGGCGGACCCTGCGGGCGGCACAGTCGGCAGCGGCGGTGCGGCGGCGGCGGCGGCGGCCGAGTCGGGGCGCCCGGTCAGCTGCAGCAGTCCGCGCAGCCCCTCCGGCAGCGCCGACAGATCGGCGCCCAGGCCCCGCCCGCGCAGGTCTTCGACGAGCGCGAACACCTGCGCAGCCAGCGCCGCGTCCCATGCGGACAGCGCCCGGCCGTCCAGGAGCACGTCCGTGCCGGGCGGCACCGGCGCGTCCGGCGCACCGGGCACCCGCGCATCCAGCGCACGCCGCGCGCGCGCCAGGTCGGCCGCGTCGCGCAACCGCACACACGGGCGTCCGTCCGGTGCGACGGACCACACCGGGTCAGATACGACGTTCATGGCGGGCGGACATCGGTCGAAGCCGGCAGGCACGGGCGGACAAAGGGGGGGATGGCGGCGAGTCTACCGGCTCGATGCCGACGCGGGCGCACGCCCCCACGCATCTCGGGAGCGCTCTTGCGAATCCCGGCCCGGAAATGGTCAAGGGCTCAGGTCCTTGTGAGACCTGAGCCCTTGTTCTCTTTGGTCGGGGCGGCGGGATTCGAACTCGCGACCCCTTGCACCCCATGCAAGTGCGCTACCAGGCTGCGCTACGCCCCGAAGAAAAAAAGTATAGCACGTGCGACGCGCACGTCCGAATTGCGCATCTCAGCCCGCCGGCGCCGGCGCTTCGTCGGAGGATGCCTCGGCGTCGTCGGCCGGTGCCGGAGGGGCGGGCAGCGTGCCGCCCAGCAGCACGAACGCCGCAGTAAGCTCGGCGCGGATCGCGTCGACATCGGCCGCCGGCAGCTCCACCATCCGCACGACCGGGGCGGCGGGCTCGCCCGCGTCGCGTCCGCGCGCATTGCCGACACTTTCGCCCAGCCGGTTGCGGGCGCCGCTGATGGTGAAGCCCTGCTCGTACAGCAGCTCGCGGATGCGGCGCACCAGCAGCACCTCGTGATGCTGGTAGTAGCGCCGATTGCCGCGCCGCTTCATCGGGCGCAGCTGCGTGAACTCCTGCTCCCAGTAGCGCAGCACGTGCGGCTTCACCCCGCACAGTTCGCTGACCTCACCGATCGTGAAGTAGCGCTTGGCGGGAATCGGCGGCAACACCGCCTTCGCTTCGGTCTTGGTCTGCATCGGAGGGGAGGCGCTCCGCGTCAGGACGCGTCGCCTTCGATCTGGGATTTGAGCTTCTGGCTGGCGTGGAAGGTGACCACGCGCCGTGCGGAGATGGGGATCTCCTCGCCGGTCTTGGGGTTGCGCCCGGGGCGCTGCGGCTTGTCGCGCAGCTGGAAATTTCCGAAGCCCGACAGCTTGACGCTTTCGCCGCGCTCGAGCGCACCGCGGATCTCGTCGAAGAACGTCTCGACCATGTCCTTCGCTTCACGCTTGTTCAGGCCGACGCGCTCGAACAGCATCTCGGCGAGTTCGGCCTTGGTGAGCGTGAACTGGTCGGCGGTCGAATCCGCCTCGGTCGTGTGCTGCTCCAGATGCCGATCCATGGCGGGATCGAGACTGTCGACCATCAGCGGCTGCCCAGCTGCGTTCATATCCGATCGGGGACTGTGTTCAGGCGCCGGCCCGCAGGCGGGCACCGATCCGATCCCCGACCCAGGCGACGATTCCGGACATCAATTCGCTGACTTCGGCATCGTTCAAGGTGCGACGAGTATCTTGCATCCAGAATCGGATGGCAAGGCTTTTTTCCTTATTTTCCAATCCCTTACCGCGATATTCGTCGAAGATTCCGACGTTTTTCACAAGCGCGCCGTGGGGATGTTCACGCACCGCGGACGCGATCTCGTCGAGCACCTGCGCCGCCGGAATCTGCTGGTCGAGCACCAGCGCCAGGTCGCGGATGACCGGCGGAAACTTCGACACCTCGCTGAACACCGGCACCGCCCGGCGGGTCAGCACGTCGAGTTCGATCTCGAACAGCACCGGCGCCTGCGGCAGGTCGAGCTGAAGCTGCACGGCCGGATGCAGCGCACCGATCCAGCCGACAGGACGCCCCTCGGCGACGATGCGTGCGCTGCGTCCCGGATGCAGCGCCGGATGCTCGTCGCGCTCGAAGCGCAGCCCGGCCGCCCCGGCGAGCGACTCGAGGTCGCCTTTCAGGTCGAAGAAGTCGGTGGCCCGCGTGGCCGTGCCCCACTGCTCCTGCACCTGCGGACCGTAGGCCAGCGCGGCCAGCATCTGCGGCTGGCGCACACCGCGCACGCTCAGCGGACCGGAGGCGACCGTCTCGTCGGCCGCGAACACCCGGCCGACCTCGAACAGGCGCACACGCGACGCCTTGCGGTTGAGGTTCGCGCGCAGCGTCTCGATCAGACCGCTCCACACGGTCGTGCGCATCACGTCCATCTGCGCGGCAATCGGATTGAGCAGCGGAATCGCCCGCCGACCGCTCAGCAGGTGATCGAGCTTCGACTCGACGAAGCTGTAGTTGATGACCTCCTGGTAGTCGCGCGCCGCGATCGCGCGCTTGAGGTCGAGCACGCTGCGCTGCGCCTCCGGGCGCGCCCGCATCGGCGAGGCGGCCACGGGGGCCCGCAGCGGCAGGCGCTCGTAGCCCCAGATGCGCGCCACCTCCTCGATCAGGTCCTCCTCGATCTGCAGGTCGAAGCGGTAGGACGGCGGGGTCACGACGAAGTCGGTGCCGGCACGCGCGAACGGCAGCTGCAGGCGCGTGAACGCGTCGGCGATGTCGGCGTCGGACAGGGTGACACCGATCACCTTCGCGGCACGGGCGGTGCGCAGCGACACCGGCGTGCGCTCGGGCAGACCGGTGATCGTGTCGTCCACCGGTCCCGCCTGACCGCCGCACACCTGCAGGATCAGCGCACTGATGTATTCGAGGTGCGCCACCGTGGTCTCGCCGTCGACGCCGCGCTCGAAGCGCTGCGCCGCGTCGGTGGAGAAGTTGTAGCGCCGCGCCCGCCCGGCGATCGCCTGCGGCCACCAGAACGCCGCCTCGACGTAGATGTTGGTGGTGGCCAGCGACACGGCGGTGCTGTTGCCGCCCATGATGCCGGCCAGGCTCTCCACCTGCTGCGCGTCGGCGATCACGCCGACCTGATCGTCGAGCTCGATCGTCTGCCCGTTGAGCAGTTCGAGGCGCTCGCCGGCGCGCCCCCAGCGCACCTCCAGCCCGCCATGGATCTTGTCGAGGTCGAAGACGTGGGTCGGGCGTCCCAGCTCGAGCATCACGTAGTTTGAGATGTCGACCAGCGCCGAGATCGACCGCTGCCCTGCCCGCTCGAGCCGCTGCCGCATCCAGTCGGGCGTGGGGGCATTGGCGTTCACGCCGCGGATCACGCGGCCGGAGAAGCGGCCGCACAGATCGGGCGCATCGATGCGCACCGGCAGACGCTCGTCGAGCGTCGCCGCGACCGGCGCCATCGCCGGCGCCGTCAGCGGCGCGCCGCTGAGCGCAGCCACCTCGCGCGCGATGCCGAACACGCCGAAGCAGTGCGCGAGATTCGGCGTGAGCTTCAGCAGGAACACCGCATCGTCGAGCTGCAGATAGTCGCGGACGTCGGCGCCGAGCGGCGCATCGGCCGGCAGCGCCATCAGCCCGCTGTGGTCTTCCGACAGCCCGAGCTCGCGCGCCGAGCACAGCATGCCGTTGCTGTCGACGCCGCGCATCTTCACGGGCTTGATCTCGAGCCCGCCGGGCAGCGTGGCGCCGACGAGCGCGCACGGCACGCGCATGCCCGCGGCCACGTTGGGCGCGCCGCACACGATCGAGCGCACGCCCGCTCCGGTGTCGACCTCGCACACGTTGAGCTTGTCGGCGTTGGGATGGCGGGTCACGGACAGCACCTGCGCGACCACCACCTTGTCGAACGGCGGCGCCGCGGCGCCCACCTCCTCGACCTCCAGACCCGCCATCGTCAGGCGATCGGAAAGCTCTTCGGTGGTCCAGTCGGGATTGCAGTAGGCACGCAGCCAGCGCTCGGGAAACTTCATGCTCGGATCCTGTCGGCCACGGGGGCCGCAAAAATGCAGGGCGAAAATGCAGGGGGCGGAATCGGGGCGGCGAGACCGCGACGCCGCGCTCCGCGTGTCGGGCGTTCGGGCGCGCGTCCTAGCGGTTGAACTGCTCGAGGAAGCGCAGGTCGTTGTCGTAGAACAGGCGCAGGTCGCCGACACCGTAGCGCAGCATCGCCAGGCGCTCGATGCCCGAGCCGAACGCGAAGCCGATGTACCGCTCGGGGTCGAGGCCGATGTTGCGGATCACGTTCGGGTGCACCTGGCCCGATCCCGACACCTCGAGCCAGCGGCCCGCCAGCGGCCCGGTCGCGAAGCGCATGTCGATCTCGGCCGACGGCTCGGTGAACGGGAAATAGGACGGCCGGAACCGCACGTCGAGCGCGTCGGTCTCGAAGAACTGCTTGAGGAAATCGGCGTAGACGCTCTTGAGGTCGGCGAAGCTGATGTTGTCGTCGACCCAGAGCCCCTCGAACTGATGGAACATCGGCGAGTGCGTCGCGTCGGAGTCGACCCGGTAGGTCTTGCCGGGCGCGATCACCTTGATCGGCGGCGCGTGCATGCGCGCATACCGGATCTGCATCGGACTGGTGTGCGTGCGCAGCAGCAGGCCGTGACCGTGGTCGTCGCGGCCTTCGACGTAGAACGTGTCGTGCATCGAACGCGCCGGATGGTTCTCGGGCGTGTTCAGCGCGGTGAAGTTGAAGAAGTCTTCCTCGATCTCGGGGCCGTCGGCCACGTCGAACCCGATCGAGCGGAAGATCGCCTCGATGCGCTCGATGGTCAGCGTCAGCGGATGCAGCCCACCCTTGCCCAGGCCGCGCCCGGGCAGCGTCACGTCGATCGACTCCTGCGCGAGGCGCGCATCGAGCTCGGCCTTGGTGAGCGCGGCCTCGCGCTCGGCCACCAGCGCGTCGATCGTCTGCTTGACCTGGTTCAGTTCCTTGCCGACGCGCGAACGCTCTTCGCCGCTCAGCTTGCCGAGCGCCTTCATGCGCTGCGTGACGGCGCCGTCCTTGCCGAGGAACCGCGCCTTGGCGTTGGCCAGCGCGGCCGGGTCGGCCGATGCGGCCACTGCCGCGCGGGCGTCGTCGATGATGTCTTGCAGGCTCGAGTCCATCTGAATCCGGTTGTGCGGGATCACGTGAAAACGGGGCCGTCAGGCCCCGTCGGTGTCGCGGACGGGGCGCCGCGCGCGGCGCCCCGTGCCCTCCGGGCAGTGCCCGTCAGGCCGTGCCGAGCGAAGCCTTGACGCGCGAGACGATCGCCGCAAAGGCGGCCTTGTCGTTCACGGCCAGATCGGCCAGCACCTTGCGGTCGAGACCGATCTCGGCCTTGTTCAGGCCGTTGATGAACTTGCTGTAGGTGATGCCATGCGAACGCGCGGCGGCGTTGATCCGGGTGATCCACAACGCACGGAACACGCGCTTCTTGGTGCGGCGGTCGCGATACGCATACTGGCCGGCCCGCATGACCGCCTGCTTGGCGATGCGGTAGACGTTGCCGCGGCGGCCGCGGTAGCCCTTGGCCAGGGCCAGGATCTTCTTGTGGCGCGCGCGTGCGGTGACTCCACGCTTGACTCGAGGCATGGTCGCTCCTTTACGCGTACGGCATCATGGACTTCACGGACTGGACGTTCGTATCGTGAACGGCCGCGCTCCCGCGAAGCTGACGCTTGGACTTGGTGGTCTTCTTGGTGAGGATGTGGCGCTTGAACGCCTGTCCCCGCTTGATCGTGCCACCGGCACGCACGCGGAACCGCTTGGCCGCGCTTTTCTTCGTCTTCATCTTGGGCATGATGTCCCAGACTTCCTTTCTAATGCCTCATCGGGTGCCCGGCAACGACGCCAGGACTTGAACGACCCGCTCGGCTTGTCATGGCGTGGTTCCGCCTGCGCGGACCCGCCTGCCTGCGCCCGGAACACCGGGCACGGCGCCGCCCGGGAACCCTGTGGATTCCCGGACCCCGGCGGGACTGGCCCGCCAGAACCGTCTACTTCTTCTTCTTGGGCGCGATGACCATGATCATCTGACGCCCCTCGAGCTTCGGAAACTGCTCGACCTGCCCGATCTCGTCGAGATCGTTGCGCACACGTTCCAGCAGCCTGATGCCGAATTCCTGGTGGGCCATCTCGCGCCCGCGGAACCGCAGCGTGATCTTGGTCTTGTCGCCGTCCTCGAGGAAGCGCTGCAGATTGCGCAGCTTGACCGCGTAGTCGCCTTCGTCGGTGCCGGGCCGGAACTTGACTTCCTTGACCTGGATGATCTTCTGCTTGAGCTTGGCCTCGTGGGCCTTCTTCTGTTCCTGGTACTTGAACTTGCCGTAATCCATCAGTCGGCACACCGGTGGCTGCGCGGTCGGAGCGATCTCGACGAGATCGACTTCCTTCTCCTCGGCCAGCCGCATGGCATCCCGATAACTGACGATTCCGAGCGGTTCGTTGTCGATGCCGACCAGACGAACTTCAGACGCCGTGATTTCGCCATTCAGGCGATGCGAACGTTCAGTAGCTATGCTGCAATCCTCTCAAAGTAATCGACACGGACCGACGCGGGCATGTTCCGCATCGAAGGACACTAGGCGTCCTTCACGGGCATTGCCCTGCGGGTGGCGATGTCGTCGGACAGACGACGGGCGAACGACTCGAGCGGGATCGCTCCGAGGTCGAGGCCCCCACGCGCGCGTACAGCCACCGTCCCTGCCTGCCGCTCCTTGTCCCCGACCACGAGGATGTACGGAACCTTCTGCAGGCTGAACTCGCGGATTTTATAGTTGATTTTCTCGTTGCGCAAATCGGTCTGGACCCTAAACCCTTGTTTTTTCAACGATTGCGCAACGGCGACCGCGTACTCGGACTGGGCCTCGGTGATGTTCATGACCACCGCGTGCACCGGCGCCAGCCACATCGGCAGCGCACCGGCGTGATTCTCGATCAGGATCCCGATGAAGCGCTCGAGCGAACCGACGATCGCACGATGCAGCATCACCGGCGCGCGCCGACCGTTGTCCTCGGTCACGTACTCCGCGCCCAGCCGTTCGGCGGTGTTGAAGTCGACCTGCATGGTGCCGCACTGCCACTGCCGGCCCAGCGCGTCCTTCAGCGTGTACTCGATCTTCGGGCCGTAGAACGCGCCATCGCCGGGCGCGATGGTGAACGCACAGTCCGAACGCCGCAGCGATTCCATCAGCGCCTGCTCGGCGCGGTCCCACAGGGCGTCCGACCCGACCCGCTTGTCGGGCCGGGTGGCGACCTTGTACAGGATGTCGGTGAAACCGAAGTCGCGGTAGACCGCGTGCAGCTGCTCGGTGAACGCCACGCATTCGTCGAGGATCTGGTCTTCCGTGCAGAACACGTGACCGTCGTCCTGCGTGAAGCCGCGCACGCGCATGATGCCGTGCAGCGCGCCGGACGGCTCGTTGCGGTGGCACTGACCGAACTCGCCGTAGCGCAGCGGCAGCTCGCGGTACGAACGCAGGTCCGACTTGAAGATCTGCACGTGCCCCGGGCAGTTCATCGGCTTGAGCGCGTAGTGCCGGTTCTCGGACTCGGTCGTGAACATGTTGTCGCGGTAGTTCTGCCAGTGCCCGGTGCGCTCCCACAGGCTGCGGTCGAGGATCTGCGGGCCCTTGACCTCCTGGTAGCCGCTCTCCTGGTACACGCGGCGCATGTACTGCTCCACCTGCTGCCAGACCGTCCAGCCCTTCGGGTGCCAGAACACCAGACCGGGCGCCTCCTCCTGCATGTGGAACAGGTCGAGCTCGCGGCCGAGCTTGCGATGGTCGCGCTTCTCGGCCTCTTCCAGCATGTGCAGGTAGGCGTCCTGCTCCTTCTGGTTCGCCCAGGCGGTGCCGTAGACGCGCTGCAGCATCTCGTTCTTCGAGTCGCCGCGCCAGTAGGCGCCGGCCAGCTTCATCAGCTTGAAGACCTTGAGCTTGCCGGTCGACGGCACGTGCGGTCCGCGGCACAGGTCGACGAACGCGCCCTCGCGATACAGCGAGATCTTCTCGCCGGCCGGGATCGAACCGATGATCTCGGCCTTGTACTTCTCGCCGATCGACTCGAAGAACTTCACCGCGTCATCGCGATCCCAGACCTCCCGCGTGACGGCCTCGTCGCGCGCCGCCAGTTCGCGCATGCGCGCCTCGATGCGCTCGAGGTCCTCGGGCGTGAACGGGCGCTTGTACGAGAAGTCGTAATAGAACCCGTTGTCGATCACCGGGCCGATCGTGACCTGCGCGTCGGGGAACAGGTCTTTCACCGCATACGCGAGCAGGTGCGCGGTGGAGTGCCGGATGACCTCGAGGCCGTCGGGATCCTTGTCGGTGACGATGGCCAGACCCGCATCGCGTTCGATCAGGAACGACGCATCGACGAGCGTGCCGTCGACCCGGCCGGCGATGGTGGCCTTGGCCAGCCCGGGCCCGATGCTGCGCGCGACGTCGGCGACGGTGAGCGGCGCATCGAAGCTGCGGACCGAACCGTCGGGAAGCGTGATCTGGATCATGGAAGGCACTCCGCCGGAAAAACAAAAAGCGCGGCATGGCCGCGCTCTTTGAACTGGGAAAAGAGGGATCGACCCGGGGTCAGGACGCGGAACCGAACTGCGTTCGCGGTGTCATAACCGTCATGTCGAACAGGCCCTTTCTCTCGCCCAGGGATTTCAGGAGCCAGACTCCCCGGGAAGCCCGGGAAATCGTGGTAGGCGCGATTGGATTCGAACCAACGACCCCCACCATGTCAAGGTGGTGCTCTAACCAACTGAGCTACGCGCCTGAAGACCGACACTATAGCACAAGTTCAGGCTGCATCCTGCGCGTCGGGCCGGCCGGCCGCCGCCCGCCCGGCCAGCCGCGACAGCAGCAGCACGGGCGCGAGGCCCGCGGCGACGATCAGCAGCGCGGGCAGCGCGGCTTCCGCCAGACGCTCGTCGGCGGCCAGGTGGTAGGCGCTCACCGCCAGCGTGTCGAAGTCGAACGGGCGCAGCACCAGGGTCGCCGGCAACTCCTTGAGGCAGTCGACGAAGACCAGCAGCGCCGCGCCGGCCAGGCTCGGCCGCAGCAGCGGCCAGTGCACGTCGCGCAGCACCTCCAGCGGTGTCAGGCCCAGGCTGCGCGCGCTCTGGTCCATGGTGGGACTGATGCGCACCAGCGCCGCGTCCAGCCCCTGGTAGGCGATCGAGAAGAAGCGCACGCCGTACGCGTAGATCACCGCGGCGACCGTACCGCCCAGCAGCAGCATGCCCAGCGCGCGGTCGATCGCGCCGATCCACGCCATCAGGCCGACGCCGATCACGACGCCCGGCAGCGCGTAGCCGGCGCACGCGAGCGCGACCGCAACGGACACCAGCGGACGCCGCACCAGCCGCGACGCGTACGCCGTGATCAGCGCCACCGGCACGATGAGCGCCGCCGCCAGACCGGCCAGCGTGACGGTGTTGCCGATCCAGCCGGCCAGGCGCGCATCGACCGGCGTCTCGGCGCCCAGCCACGCGCGCAGCAGCAGCACGGTCGGCAGCACGAAGCCGAAGACGACCGGCATCCAGCCCAGCACCACCGCCCGCAGCGCGCGCGCACCGTGCAGGCGCTCGCGCGGCGCCGGCCGCACGCTGCGGGAAAAGAAGCGCATGCGCGCGCGCTGACGCCGCTCGACCCAGACGAGGCCGCCGACCAGCAGCAGCAGTACGAGCGCCAGGCGCGCCGCCGCGATCTTGTCGCCGAGGCCCTGCCAGGACCGGTAGATGGCCGCGGTGAGGGTGTCCACACCGAAATAGCTGACGGTGCCGAAGTCGGCCAGCGTCTCCATCAGCACCAGCGCACAGCCCGCGGCGACCGCCGGACGGGCGACCGGCCAGGTCACCCGCCACCACGTTGCGCGGCGCGACAGGCCCAGCGAGCGCGCGGCCTCCGAGAGCGACGCAGTGCGCTCGGCAAACGCGTTGCGCGCGAAGATGTACACGTACGGGTACAGCGCCAGCCCCAGGAAGAGGCCCGCGCCGGGCAGCGTGCGCACGTCCGGGAACCAGTACTGGCGCACCGACCAGCCGGTGACCGAGCGCAGCCAGGTCTGCAGCGGCCCGGAGGTATCCATGAAATCGGTGTACGCATAGGCCATCACGAACGCCGGCATCGCCAGCGGCAGCACCAGTGCCCAGGACAGCACCGAACGGCCCGGGAACTCGTAGGCCGCGATCAGCCAGCCAGACCCGACGCCGAGCACCAGCACGACGACCAGCACGATCGCCGACAGCAGCGCGCTCTGTCCGACCGACACCGGCAGCACGGTGGTGGCGAGGTGGTGCAGCGTCTCCCAGCCGGCGTCGGGCGACAGGGCGAGCGCCCCGAGCACCAGCAGGGGCGCGGCCGTCATCAGCGCGCCCAGCGTGGCGAGCGTGGCCAGTGTCGAACCGGACACCCGCTCGAGCAGCAGGCTGTTCCGGTACTTGGCGTCGCGCGAGGCCTCGGCGGCAGTGTCGATGATCGGCTTCGGTAGAATGCTGAGGGAACGCGAATTATATGCATTCAGCACCCGCCCCCTCCCCCGCCCCAGTGGCCCTCGCCGTCTCGGAACTCGCCGTGGCGTTCGACACGCCCGGCGGCCGCGTGTCGGTCATCGACGGGCTCGCCTTCGAACTGCGGCGCGGCCAGATCGGCTGCCTGCTCGGCCCGTCCGGCTGCGGCAAGACCACCGCACTGCGCGCGATCGCCGGCTTTCACCGCGTGGATGCCGGCGAGATCCGGCTCGACGGACGCGTGGTGGCCTCCACCACGGCCTGGGTCGAACCGGAGCGGCGCGGGGTCGGCGTGGTCTTCCAGGACTACGCGCTCTTCCCGCACCTGAACGTCGCCGACAACGTCGCGTTCGGGCTGCGCAGCGTCGCCCCCGAGCGGCGTCGCGAGCGCATCGCACGGATGCTCGCCCTGGTCGGCATGAAGCCCTTCGCCGACCGGTTCCCCCACGAGCTGTCGGGCGGGCAGCAGCAGCGGGTGGCGCTGGCGCGCGCCCTCGCCCCCGATCCGGCGCTGCTGCTGCTCGACGAACCGTTCTCCAACCTCGATCCGGACCTGCGCGAGCGCCTGGCGATGGAGCTGCGCGACATCCTCAACGAGGCGCGCACGACGGCCCTGCTCGTCACCCACGACCAGTACGAAGCGTTCGCGATGGCCGACGTCGTGGGCGTGATGCAGCACGGACGCATCGCCCAGTGGGACCAGCCCTATCGGCTCTACCACCGGCCGTCGACCCGGGAGGTGGCCGACTTCGTCGGCCTCGGTTCGTTCCTCAGCGGGCGACTGCAGCAGCGCGACGGGCGCGCCAGCGTGGTGTTCGAGCTGGGCGAGCTGCCCATCCACGCCCGGACCGACCAGGCGCTGGCGGGCGCGAGCGCCGGCCTGCACGGCGAGATCCAGGTACTGCTGCGACCGGACGACGTGATCCACGACGATCACAGCAACTTGCACGCAGAAGTGATCCGGAAGGCGTTCCGGGGCGCGCAGTTCCTCTATACGCTGCGCCTTCCGAGCGGCGCGGAACTGCTGGCCCTCGTGCCCAGCCACCACAACCACGCGATCGGCGAGCGCATCGGCATCCGCTTCGATGCCGACCACGTGGTGACGTTCCCGGTCGAGCGCGACCCGACGTAAGCCCGCATCGGGGCGCGACCGGGCGCCGGCATCCCGGCACGACCGGGCGCGCGCATCCGAGCATGACCCGGCACCCGCATCGGGTGCCCTCTGCCGCGGCCGTGCCGCGCGTCAGCCGAGACGGAACGCCCGGCCGCCGCCGAGGCGCTCGCGCAACTCCGAGACCGGCATCGACAGTGCGCGCCGGTCGGGATGACGCACCATCAGCACGACCGTGCGACGGGCATTGATCCAGGCCACCTTCACGTAGGCCGACGTACCGTCGCTGCGCGCGATCTGCAGCCAGTCGCCGCGCCGCAGACTGCCGATCACGGCATCGGCCGGCGCCCGCATGGGTCGGGGCGGATCGGGGAGATCGCCGAGATCGATCGACGACAGCACCTCGAGCAGCTTGCCCTCACCGGCACCGTCCGACCCCGCTGTCGCACCAAGCGGCCCGGTCGAACCGACCGCCACGCCCGAACCGGCCTCGGCGACCTGTCCGGCCTGACCGTCCGCGGACGGCGAGGCATCGGTACCGCGCGCGGCGTGGTGCGATGCGGCGGCGCCCTCCCCCGCGCCAGCAGGCGGGGTGGCCGCCTGCGGCGCTGCCTGGGTGG
>ENA-UPTA01003651-UPTA01003651.1-activated-sludge-metagenome-genome-assembly--contig:-NODE-3651-length-15009-cov-6.050689_pt1 | contig 15009 bp, 15 predicted proteins | sample MGYA00238184_ERZ773361 | MGnify/ENA primary metagenome ERZ773361 (study PRJEB29100, sample SAMN05720205) | activated sludge metagenome | isolation source: anaerobic digester from wastewater...
TACCTGCTGCCGGAACTGAATGTAAAGCTGATTCCGCAGTTGGAGAAGCTCAAGCCGGGTTCGCGGATCGTCTCGCACGACTTCGACATGAAAGGGGTCATCCCGGACCAGGTCCTCGTCGTGCCGGACGACAAGGATCCCGGCACGGAACACAGGATCTACCTGTGGACGGCCCCGCTGAAACGAGAACCGCCGCTGGAGCTGCGCAGGCCGGATGTGGTCTACGTTCCGACCCCTCCACACGTGGTCGAGAAGATGTTGGAGCTGGCTCAGGTGAACAAGGCCGACGTGGTCTACGATCTCGGTTGCGGCGACGGCCGGATTCCCATCCTGGCCGCGAAACAGTATGGCTGCCGGGCCTTCGGCTACGACATCGATCCGCGACGCGTCGCCGAGTCGCGCCGGAACGTCGACGCCAACGGCGTCGGCAACCTTGTGACCATCGAGCAGAGGGACATCTTCACGCTGGATCTTAGCGGCGCCAGCGTGGTCACGCTCTATCTGCTTCCGTCGTTGAACGTCAAGCTGATCCCGCAGTTGGAGAAGCTCAAACCCGGTTCGCGGATCGTCTCGCACGAGTTCGACATGCAGGGCGTCACGCCGGACCGGGTGGTTGACGTGCCCGGCGTGGAACGGTCGCCCCTGACCCGCAGGGTGTACCTGTGGACGACGCCCCTGAAGAAGGCACAACAGGGCCGATGATCGATCTTGCATTGGGTTGGGACGACAAGCACATCCCGAGTCCCGCGGCATGTGTCGTATTCGCGACACCCGAGGTCAGATTGAACAGACACTGGAGGAACCAGACGATTGCGGAGGTGACGACCCGAGGATGCCGCGAGAGCTTCGATGCGGGATGGAACCGGCTCTGCATCCAGACTCAGCCTGGGATCTCCTTCCCGCAATGGGGGCAACGCTGAGCCTTCTTGTGGCTGGCCAGATCGTCCAGAAAACCCGCTCCGAGGATGGCGGTTGGCAGGGCGAACATTCCGATCCCGAAGACTGCGGTCATTGCAGCCATTGCCTTGCCCAGGGCGGTGACCGGGTAGGCGTCGCCGTAACCGACGGTCGTGAGTGTCACGGCGGCCCACCACATGGCGGCTGGAATGCTCGAAAACACCTGGGGTTGGGCTTCGTGCTCGGCGTAGTACATCAACGAGGCCGCCACGATGAGCAGAATCACCAGGATGAAGACTGCGCTGAGGAGCTGATCCCGCCGGCTCTTGACGACCCGCAGGAGCATCTGGAGGGAGTCCGAGTACCTCGCGAGCTTGGCGATTCGCATGATCCGCATGACGCGAAACAGGCGGAACATTCGAAGCACGCGCAGGTCCACCCCGACGAAGGGCAGATAAAAAGGCAACACCGCGGCCAAATCCACCAACGCCAGGGGGGTACAGGCGAAACGGAGCCGACCGACGACAGGATTCGCATAGGCGGGATCCTCCACGCAGGACCACATCCGCAGGACGTACTCCACGGAAAAAACAGCCACTGAGAAGTACTCAAAGGCGGCGAACCAGGCTGGCGCGGACGAGTGGATGCGATCGACGGATTCGACGACCATAGCCGCCACGTTCAGCAGGATCAGGCCGACGATGAACATGTCGAAGACACGGCTCGGCATATCGACGGCCGTCGCGTGGCCCAGGACTTCTCGCGTGCGTCTGCGAGCCTTCAGATACGCGCCAGGGGCTGCGCCATCACCGGCCGGTTTCGCCGACACCATCGGATCTTTGACGTTTTGTGTTTCCATGTTGAGGTCGATATTTTACCCGCCTGGCCGCCTGAAGGCACGGAAATTGCCGGCCCATGCGGTTTCTCCAAAGAGGAATTCGCGCCATTGGCTTGGCGGGCGGCGCTTGTTATGCTTTATTGGATGTTAGACTGAGGCGGCAGATGGATCCGGGACATGCATCTAATCAATCGAATTCTCAACAGAAACGTTGATGTCGAGGGGGAACTCGGCTACTTCGGCCTGGGCCCCTGGTGGCTCGCGACCTTCTCTGTGAAACAGCGTCAGGATATGGAAACGGCCGTTCGAGGTCCCGAGATGTCGGCCGGGGCACGGCCCCTGACGAAAGATCGTGGGTTGCTGTGCGTTCAGACAGCGGCGGAATTACTCGTTCTCCTGGCGGATCGGCTCAGCGACAACTCAGAAAACCGGCCCCTCGCCTGCTTGGTTCTCGCCAAGGCCGAGGAACGCGCTCTCGTCGAGAACGACCTGCTCGGTCTGCATTCCGCCTATCACCAGACGATTCGCCTGCACCTGCGATGGCGAGATCAGTTCGCAGACGCGGCGGACCTGGCGTTTGCCGCCTGCCACAAGCAGATACGGATTTCCGCACAAGTGGCCCAGGCGTTTCACGAAAGATTTCCCTGTACCCCTCTGCCCATCCATCTGGGATATCAGTACGCGACGACCATCCTGGAGCAACAGGACATCTACGGGCGTGCCATCGAGATGTGTAAACAGGCCATGGACGAGGGTTGGAGCGGCAACTGGCCGTTGCGCATCAGTCGGATGGCCAGACGTCTGCATGATCGACCTCCAACGGTGCGATACATCTCCTCGTCCGGCCTGGAACCCGTGTAGGCGGGCCGGCTCAACTACTGCGCTGCCGGTGTACCAGTGACAACTCCGCCTGGTATTGCTTCCCGATTGTCATCGGCGCTGCGACGCGGATCATTCCCTCGCCCAGACGATTCTGCAGTTGCCGGCCGTAGACGACGGACGGAATCGAAATCTCGATGTTTGTGATCTCGTGCTGTATGCGGGTCTTGACTCCGCCCATGACCATGTTCGCGATCTCGCCGATTGCGTCGATAGTCTCGCTGTCGCTCAAGGCGGAACTATCTTCCATACAGAGCATGCCGGCCGCTACGGCTTTTGCGCACTCGCAACTGCAGGAGATTCCAAAGCAGCCTTCCACGTCGCCTGTGAACGTGATGGTTGCGAGGAACATCGCGTCGTCTTTCTGTGACGTCGGATCGGCCAGCCGTTCCATGGGCATTGAAACCATGCTCGCGAAGACTTCTTTCGCGCTGTCCAACATCACGTCCTCAAACGATACAGTCGTTGTCATAAACTCTCCACCGGCCCGCAGAAAACGTGCGGATCCTCCCACCACCGTGTCCCCGGCACGGTTGCCGAGGCACTTATCGTCCCTACATCGGCCGAACCGGCCGCATTCTCAAGCGGTTTCTCGATGTTTCTGTCCCCATATCCGTACCAATGGGGCCCGCAAGCGGGGGGCCCGACTGGTGTTCACGGACGAGTGTATCCTCTCGTCCGGTAATCCACGTTCAGGGGGGGGTATCTTGACCATCCGCCGGAACACGTCGGGGCCCGCGTCTTGTTGACGCGGGCACCAAAAGTGTGCGACGCAACGCGGTTCATCCGTTGAAGGTGATCATTGCCCGAGATCGGGCGCGACGTAGTCCCCTTCGTAGAAGCGGATGCAATCCAGCCACATCACACCCGCAGCGAAGCCGACGTGGAATGTGATGCAGCCCGGGCGGACATCCGCCATGAACTCCTGCGTCGTGAGGCTGTACTCGGCCCACTCGTCCGTTATCGTGAAGACGGTCGCATCGTATCCTGTCCACGGATCGACGACGCCGGCCTCGTGCGAGGTCACAGCGAACCCGATGTAGACCGGGTCGGTCAGGGTGTCGCCCATCGTGCCCAGCGAACTCCGGGTCTTGCCGTCGCCGGGCCCATCTGTCTTGGCCCAAGACCGGCTGTCGCCGTCTGATGGCCTACGTCGGCGAGCGGTTGTCGGACCGCTGGTCGACGGAGCAGATCGCCGGATGCGTGTCGGCCTGTCCCCCGACGGACCTCGTGGGCCTTTCATCGCCGCCTGGATTCTCTGACAATCGCTTATGAGACGTCGATCATTTGCCCGTGCTGGCCGGCAGACGTATGACAGGCGTGCACGAGCTCAAGGTTATGCACGGCGTCATCCGCGTCAAGCGGCTTCTTGTTGAGAATGGACTTGGCGTGCCGGTCGATGACCGCCTGGTAGATGTTGCCGACCTGGTCCACGTTGACCGTCTCCACCTCTGTGAAACGATCCCATTCGAGGCGGATCGGGACCGGCTCTCCCGGATGGCCCGACAACTGGAACAGCGTGCCGTAACCTCGGATCACACCCTTCGTGCCGTAGATCTCGTAGCCGAGGTTGGTCAGTGTGCCGCCGAGGCCGCCGCGAGGCTGATTGAACGCCACACGCACCGTGCCCTGGATTCCGCTATCCAGCCGGAACTGAACAAAGGCGCCGTTCTCGACAGCGATGTTCAGGGTCCTGGGTGCGTACACGCAGGACAGGGATTTCACCGTGCCGTTCAGAAGGAATTCCGCCATGTAGAGGCAATGGCTGCCCACGTCGCCGAGGGGCCCGCCGACCTCCGACGGATCGGCGCATCGCCAGGTGGCCGCCTCATCGGGCGTTGCTCCGTAGCAGAACTCCATGTGCAGGCATATATCGTTTACCTCGCCGATCGAGCCCGCGGCAACCAGCTTGCGCGCTCGCTGATTGTACGCGTTCTCCACCATCATGTGATCCACAGCCAGGCTGACTCGCCGTTGGCTTGCGAGTTGCTGTAACCGTCGGGCGTCACCGAGTGTAGTGGCGATCGGCTTCTCGATGAGACAATGCCTGCCCGCCTCTATCGCCTTCTGTGCCAAAGGGGCGTGAGACCGGTTGTTTGTGGCAATGAACACCGCTTCGACCTGGGGATCGTCGAGGAGCGCGTCCGCAGAATCATACCACGTCAGTCCCAGACGCGACGCTGCCTCTTTGCGGGTTGTGCTGGCGTCGGTGACGCCAAGCAATGTGGCGGTAGGGTGCCCCGCAAACCGCGTGGCGTCCATGCCGAAACCTTCCTTGGCGATGCGATTCTCTGCGATGCCGCCGAACCCGATGATGGCGTAGCCAACTTTGCGCATGAGATCGTCTCCTCTACCTGGCGTATGCCCGAATCACCTTTCGCAGGGCCGCTCCGATTTGGCGACAGTCGTCTTCCGTGAAAGTCGGGAAGGCGAAGCAGGTGAACGTGTGGCTCTGGTGCCAGATCGCGTTGGGGACTTCCACCTTGCTGTAATCGACGCTCCGAGGGTCCGTGTATTCCTTCGATTGGAACGGGAATCCGCTTCGGCCGAAGGCGTGGTGCTCCGTGTAGGCCTTCTCCGTATGGCACTGAGGCCAGAAGACCTTCCAGCATGGCGCTCCCTCGGCGCCGGCGGCCGCGACGAACTTTCCGATATCGCAGCTCATGTTCTCGATGTCCAGCGAGAAGGCCATCACGTACCAGCCGTTCTGTCTGTCCTTCGTGTCCACCGGCAGGTACTTCACCTGGGGCAGGTCCCTGACGGCGTCCATGATGATGTGGGCGTTGCGCCGCCGGTTGGGCATGTTCCAGGTGTCCATCCGTTCGAGCTCCGCCAGGCCGATGGCCGACTGCATTTCCGTCATGCGGTAGTTCCAGCCGACCATGTTGTGGATGTAGGGGAGTTTCTGCTCGAGTTCCAGCAGGTGCAGCCGCTCTTTGACGTCGTAGCCGTGATCGCGGAAGCTGCGGGCGTTCCACGCGAGGTCCTCGTCGTCCGTCGTCACCATGCCACCCTCGCCGCCGGTGGTGAACGTCTTGTTCTGGCAAAAGCTGCACGCGGCAATGTGACCGAGCGTGCCGGTCTTCTTGCCCTTGTAGACGCCGCCGAAGGCCTCCGCGTTGTCCTCCACGACGAAGAGCCTGTGCTTCTTCGCGAACGCCAGGATCGGGTCCATGTCGCACACGTTTCCGTAGAGATGCACCGGCATGATCGCCTTCGTCCGCTTGTTGACGAGCTTTTCCGCAGAGGCGATGCTGATGCAGTGATCGTCCTGGTTCACGTCGGCAAAGCGGGGGATCGCGCCCGCCTGTACGATCGAGAAACTGCTCGCGATGAACGTGTAGCTCGGGACGATCACCTCGTCGCCGGGACCGATCCCGAGGGCGGTCAGGGCCACGTGCAGAGCGGACGTCCCCGAAGATGCGCTGATCGCGAACCGGCTGCCCTGCCAGGCGGCGAATTTCTTCTCGAACTCCATGCCCTTCGGCCCGGTCCAGTAGTTGACTTTGCCCGAGCGGAGGACCTGTTCCACTGCCCGGATCGCGTTTTCATCGAACTTCGGCCACGGCGTCAGTTTATTGGTCACGGTCTTCGGACCGCCTTCGATTGCGAGCTTCTCTGCCATTGCATTCTCCTTTTTCACGGTTCGAATCAACTCCGCCGGGCGATTTGCGGACTCGTCAGCCTCATTCGGTCAGAGGCAACTTCACGGCCTGGCCGGTCGCGATCGAGCGGTCGATGGCCAGGCACAACTCGTGCGACTGGTACGCCTCGTGGATATTGGCCGCCGCCTCCCGGTCCTCCGCGAGCGCCGAGGCCAGGTCGTCCACCATCCCCTGGAACGGATGATGGGCGACGTCGCCGCTGTCGGCGAACGTCGTGTTGAACTGCTGCCAGCCCTTCTGCCCAGGGAACCAGTCCTTCGCGAAGAACTTCTCGTTCAGCACGGAGCCCCTCGTGCCGTGCAGGAGGAGATTCAGGATGTAGGGACATTCGTTCTCGAAGCTGCAACCGGTCTTGCCAATCTTGCCGCTGCGGAACTTGACCACCGCGGCGTACGTCGGTTCGTACTCGTAATCTCGACGGTGGCCGAACGTGCCGTAGGCGAAGACCTCTTCGACTTCGCCGCCGAAATAGCGGAGCAGGTCCACCGCGTGACAACCCGCCATGAGGGTGGCGCTGGGACCTCCCTGACGCGTGGCGGCTCCCCATCTCCATCCGCTCCACCACGGCCCGATCTCGTGGAAATAATCGACCTCGGTGTAGTAGAGGTCGCCGAGGCCGCCCTTGTCGATCATGCCGCGAATCGTCTGGATGTGCGGATTCCACCGCAGGACGAAGCCGACCTGCGACTTGACCTTTGCTTTGACGACTGCGTCCCGGACCGCCCGGAGCTCGCGGAGATTCATCGCGACGGGCTTCTCGATCACCACGTGCTTGCCCGCTTCGGCGGCCGCAATGGCCTCTTCCGCGTGCAGCGCGTTCGGGGAGCAGATATCAACGACGTCGACGTCGTTGCGTCGAAGGAGATCGTCGAACGTGTCCGTCACATGGCAGTCCAAAGCCAAGCTGTCCTTGGCGGCCAGGGCGGATTCCCTGTGTCGCGAGGCCAGCGCCGCGACCTTCATATGGGGATTCTGTCCATAAGCCTTGATGTGTTCCCCCGCTACCCAGCCGATCCCGAATACGCCGACACCATACGTCTTCATGGCTCCACCTCCCATCCAACGCCTGTTCTGCATTGCACGCCACACGTCTGTTCCGCCGCACTCCGCTTCCCGCATGATATGTGACAAGTCACGGGAAGCTGTCTGAGGGGTATCTTCCGCGAGAGAGCCTGGGGAGTCAAGCCTTGTCTGGAGTATCTGTTACGGTTGTGGAGTCTTCCTGCTGCAAGGCGTGCCCGAAGCCGCTCCTGGAGATCGAGAACTGGATGCTTGACCAGTTGTCATCAACTCTTCTATAATTGAAGGCAATGGATTGCTGCTTGCAGGTTGCCCTGAGGCCCTTCGTGGTGGTTCTGCTGAGGATATGGATCGACTATGAGGCAGATCGTCAAGGACATACTTGAGACAGAGTCGAGGATCCGCGAGATCCTCGATCAGGCCCGGCAGAAGGCCTCCGAAATCGGACTTGCATCGGAGAAGGAGGTCTCTGAACAGGTCCGCGTCGCCAGACAGCAGGCCCGGGGGATCATCCAGGCTGAGGTGGAAGAGGCGAGAACGAAGTCCCAACAGATCCGGGAAGAAACCCTTGGGCGGGCAGACCAGCAGATGCACGCCTCGTTCGACGGAAGGAAGCAAACGGTGGATGACCTGGTGACCAGGATCTGCGCCGTCATTGTGAACCCGGAATGTGAAATGGATGACCAATGATGCCGGGCCCGTTGTCGAAATATTCGCTCATCAACGCCAAGCTGCGCGCGCGGATCAGCGAGATCCTGCCGGACCGCGTGTTCACGCAGTTGGCGAGGGCTCCGTCGCTCGAAGCGGCGCTGGCGATGCTGCGGGAAACGTCCTTTGCTCATCTGGAGGAGACCTACTCGGGGACCGGCGATCTGCGCCTGGCGGAACTCGAACTGGTCAAAGACGAGATCGGGCTCTACCGGAACATCAAATCGCACCTGCACCGCAGCACGATCGGGCTCGTTGACGCTCTGTTGTGCCAGTTCGAGGTCGAGAACCTGAAGAACGCCATCCGGGTCTACTTCGACAGGATGGTTCGCGGACGTCCCGCGGATGTCAACGCCCACTACATCCTGTACGAGCCGATCCTTCACGACATCCCATTCGACGTCATCGTGAACGCGCAGAGCTTCGACGAGATCGCCGGCGTCTGCGAGGGGACGCCGTACAGCCTGATCGTTCGGAAGTACAGCCATACCGTGGAAGCGGAAGGCTCGCTGTTTCGCATGGAGATCGCACTCGACCATTTCTATTACGCGAACCTTCTGTCCGCCATCGAAACGTTGGACCGCAAGGATCGGGTTATCGCGCTGCGACTGGTCGGCGTGAGAATCGACCTCCAGAATGTGGACTGGATCATCCGGCTTCGCAGCTTCTACGATCTTCCGATGGAAACCGTCATGGCGGCGATCATTCCAGGCGGGTTCAATCTGAACAAGGCCACGATTGCTGAACTGTACCACGCCCAGAACGTTACGGCGGCTCTTCACAGCTTCGTCAAGACGAGATACCCGGGATTGTCCACGCTGCTTTCCTCGCAGGTGTCGGATGGTGTCTCGCGGCTGCTTCTGATCCGCCGGATCATGGAGGAGATCATGGGGCAGGAGGTACAGCGGATTCTCAGCGGGTACCCGTTCACGATCGGCATCATTCTCGCGTACTTCATCCTGAAGAAGAATGAGCTGGAGAGGGTGCGGATCGTGCTCAACGCACAACAGCAGGGCATCCAACCGGAGCGGATCGAGAGCCTGATATGATATTCACCAGCCGAATGGTACAGCTCTTCGCCGTGGTCCTGCCGAAAGACTCCGAACGGGTCACGGAGGCCCTCCTTCGCGAGGGCGTAATGCAGTTCATCAGCACCTCGGATATCGACGCGAAGGCACAGGATATTGCGGCCTCGTCGGCCAAGGTCCCGTCTTCCGCGACGGAGATTTCGGATCTCAGGAAACGAATCGAGGGGCTCCTGCACACGATCGGTATCATTCCGCCGCCGCCCACCGAGGCGGACCTGGGCGACCGGATCGCCGTCGACGTGGAGAAGGAAAAGGCCAATCTGGCTCGCATCGACAATGAACGTGCGGTCGTTCGGGAAAAGCAGCGCGTGAACCAGCAGGAGATCCTGAAACTGGAGGATATCCGACGGCAGGTGGTACTCTACGGCGGGGGGCTTTCCGACATTGCTGTATCGGCGCCGCACTCGTTTATCGTCATGCAGACCGGCAAGATCGCCGCACCCAGCGAGGGGCGATTCGAGGAGGGGCTCAGGGACTTCCCGTCCGTGAATATCCCCGTGGGACGGGAACGCGACAGCATCCACTATCTCGTCATCTTTATGAAGCGGGACGCCGAGAGGGCGCAGAAGGTCCTGGATAGCGTCGGATGGACGACCATCGAGCTGCCCGAGGAGCTGAAGTCCCTCAAGGAGGATGCTTTCAGGGAACTCTCCGCGAAACTCAAGTCGCTCACGGACGAGCAGAAGAAGCTCGAAACTCAGGCCGACGCCCTCGTGAGGAAAGAAGGAGAGCGTCTGCGAACGGTCTGGAGCAATCTGCGGGTGATCGAGCTTCTCCAGCGGATTCAGACCCACTTTGCGTGTCTCTCGCGGACGACCGTCTTCACCGGCTGGCTGCCCAAGGAGAAGCAGCCGCGTCTGACGGACGCGATCCGGCGGGCCAGCGGAGGCCGATGCTACATGGAGTGGAACGAGGTCTCCAGCAAGGACGCCGGCAGCGAGGAAGTCCCGGTGCGGCTCGACAATCCCCGCCTGCTGGCGCCGTTTCAGATGCTGGTGAGCAATTTCGGCGTGCCGCAATACGGCACAATCGATCCGACGCCCGTCGTCATGCCCCTGTACCTGGCAATGTTCGGACTCATGTTCGCGGATGTTGGGCAGGGGCTTGTCCTGGTGGCCCTTGGCGTCCTGGGTGTCCTCCTGGCCGGACGCCCGACCGCGGGTAAGAGCCGGCGTCCGCTCTCCTGGCTGATTATCTGGTGTGGTCTGTCCTCCGTCTTTTTCGGCGCCCTGTTCGGGTCCTTCTTCGGCATGACGCTCTTCAAGCCGCTCTGGTTCGACTTCCACGGCATCATCGCAGGCCATCGTCCCGAAGGCTCTGTCGTGAACGACGTATTCGATATCCTGGCGATCACGATTTACTTTGGCATTGCTGTCATCGGAATCGGCCTGGTCTTCAATTGGGTGAATGTCGTCCGAAGGGGAAAATGGGCGGAATTGCTCTTCGACAAGGGCGGCATTCTGGGCGCCTGGATCTACGCCGGCGGCATCTACATTGCCTTCTACCTCGTTGCGCACGATTACGGATCGCTTCCTCCGGCTGGCCGACTGTTCCTTCTGGCGGGACTGCCTGCGGTTCTGCTGTTCCTCAAGGAGCCGTACCGCCATCTTCGTCGGGACCTGGAACCTGAAGCTTCCAGGCCCAATCCCGTGTTCGCGGCGCTGAACGCAGTGATGCACTGGATCGTCGAGCTGCTCGAAATCTTCAGCGGCTATCTGTCCAATACGCTCTCCTTCATGCGAGTCGCGGGACTGGGCATCGCTCACGTCTGTCTGATGATCAGTTTTTTCACGCTGGCCGAGATGACGTCGGGGATCGGTTCGATTCTCATCCTCGTCGTCGGCAACGTTCTCGTGATCGCCCTCGAAGGCCTCTCGGCGGGCATCCAGGCGTTGAGGTTGAGTTACTACGAGTTCTTCACGAAATTCTTCCATGGAACGGGCAAACTGTATACGCCGATCTCGCTGAACAGCGAGTGGTAGGGAAAGGATCGGGGCTATGAATGATGCTGAAGGCAAGCTGAAACTGAACATCACACAGAGCATTGTCATGCTGATTACCGTTATGGCCATCGTCGCGACGGTGTTTTGCGCCAGCGCGTTTGGAGAGTCGTCCCGGCCGGCCGAGGCCGCCGGGGTGGTTGTCAAATCTCCGGAGAACGTCAAGTGGGGCCTGATGGCGGCTTCCGTCGCCTTCGGCCTGGGCGCCATCGGCGCCGGGATCGCGATCTCCCACGTCGGGGCCGCGGCCATGGGCGCCGTTGCGGAGAAGCCGCAGATCGCGGGCCAGGCGCTGATCTTTGTCGCCCTGGCGGAAGGACTCGTCGTGTTCGGTTTCATTACGGCCCTGATGATCCTTGGCAAGGTGTAGCGGCGTCATGAAGTATTCGATCATAGGCGACGACGATACGGTGCTCGGCTTCGAAATGGTCGGCGTTTCGGGCAGGATGGTACACAGTTCCGAGGAGGCGCGTCGTGCCTTTGGCGAGGTCCTCGCCGACAAGGAGACGGCCATCATCATCATCACCGAGCGCGTCGCCGACATGATCCGGCCTCTCGTGAACAAGTACTTGTTTACGGAGAGCTTTCCGCTCATCGTGGAAATTCCTGATCGCAAGGGCCGGCAGCCGAACCGGCCCGGCATCCGGGAACTGGTCAACGCGGCCATTGGAATACGATTGTGACAAGGTACGACCTCGCATGGAACCACAGGAACAGGACAAGGCTGCCCTGATCTCGGACATCGAGTCCGACGCCCGGGCGGAGGCCGAAGGGATCGTCAAAGAGGCCGAGAACGAGGCGGCCCAGAAGGGACGATACGCTCGGCAACAGGTGGAGTCCATTCTGAACGATGCCCGCGCGAAGGCTCGGGAACAGGCCGAGGCGATTGAGAAAAAGGCGGTCCGGGACGCCCAGCGCGAAGCGAAGAAGAAGTTGATGCTTCACAAGGCGGCTGTCGTCCGGGAGGTCATGGATCGGGTCGAGCAGCGGCTGGCCTCGATGGTCGAGTGTCCCGAGTATCGATCCGTTCTGATTGACTGGATCGTGGAGGCCGGCATCGGGCTCGGGACGGAGAAAGCCGAAATCAATGCCTCCGAGGAGGAACGCGCCCTGATGGACGACGTACTGCTTGCCGAGGCGGCGGAAAAAATCCACGCGGCGACCGGCAACCCAATCGTTCTGACGTTGTCCGACTCGGCGCCCTTGCCGGCCCAGGGCGTCTTCTTGACCGCGGCCGATGGGCGCACCGCCTTCAACAACCAGGTGAAGACAAGAATGTTGCGGAGCCAGCGCAAGATTCATGCGCTGATCCACGATTGTCTGTTTGGAAATGGATAGGGTGAATATGACCCAGAGGATCATCGGGCGAGTCAAGCGGGTGAACGGCCCGGTCATGGAGGTGATGGGGATCACCGATGCCGAGATGTTCGAACTGGTCCGAGTCGGCGAGGAAGGGCTTGTCGGCGAGTTGATCAAGCTCGAAACCGACAGCGCCGTCATCCAGGTCTACGAGGACCCTACGGGCGTCGCTCCGCACGATCCCGTCTATGGAATGGGCATGCCCTTGTCGGTCGAGCTGGGTCCCGGCATGGTGGGCACGATCTATGACGGGATTCAGCGGCCGCTGGAGGCGATCCGTGCCGCGTCGGGCATCTACGTCCGGCGGGGCGTCACGGTCCCCTCGCTGGATCGCGAGAAGAAGTGGCATTTCGTCCCCTCCGCAAGGCCGGGAGACCGCCTGGGCGGCGGGATGATCCTCGGCACAGTCCAGGAGACCGGGAACGTCCTGCACAAGATCCTCGTTCCGCCCGGCGCCGAAGGCGTCCTCGAATCCATCGTTGCCGAGGGCGACTACACCGTGGAGGAAGCCATCGCCGTGCTGCGGGCTGCCGATGCGAGCACGAAAGACCTCTTCCTCATGCACAGATGGCCCATCCGTGTGCAGCGTCCGGTCCGCTCGCGTCTGGCCCTCGATATCCCGCTCATCACCGGCCAGAGGGTCATCGACACGCTCTTTCCCGTCGCCAAAAACAGGACCATCGCCATCCCCGGCGGATTCGGGACCGGCAAGACGATGACGCAGCAGGCCATCGCCAAGTGGTGCGACGCCGACCTGATCGTCTACATCGGCTGCGGCGAGCGGGGCAATGAAATCACCGACGTCCTGACGGAGTTTCCGAAGCTGGTCGATCCCCGCACCGGGCGGTCCCTCATGGAACGCACGATCCTGATCGCCAACACGTCCAACATGCCGGTCTCGGCGCGGGAGGCGAGCATCTACACCGGGATTACCATGGCCGAGTACTTCCGCGACCAGGGCTACGACGTCGCCGTGATGGCCGATTCCACGTCGCGATGGGCCGAGGCGCTGCGGGAACTCTCCGGCCGCATGGAAGAAATGCCGGCGGAGGAGGGGTTCCCCGCCTATCTGCCGACGCGGATCGCGGAATTCTACGAACGGGCGGGCTCCATGGAGACGCTGGGCGGCAATCGCGGTTCGGTGACGGTCATCGGCGCCGTCTCTCCCCCCGGCGGCGACTTCTCGGAGCCGGTTACGCAGCACACAAAGCGGTTTATCCGTTGTTTCTGGGCCCTCGATCGCGGGCTGGCCAACGCGCGTCACTATCCGGCCATCTCCTGGCTCGACAGCTACAGCGAATACCTCAGCGACATGGTCCCGTGGTGGGAGCAGCACGTCGGCGCGGAATGGACCGCCGATCGGACTGAGATCATGGACCTGCTGCATCGCGAGGTCCGCCTCCAGCAGGTGGTCAAGCTGGTCGGCCCCGATGCGCTGCCGGATACGCAGCGATTCATCCTCGATGTGTGCGGATTGTTCAAGAACGCCTTTCTCCAGCAGAATGCATACGACAGAATCGACGCCTTCTCTGTCGTTCAAAAACAGATTCGGATGCTGCACATCATCGCGAGTTTCTGGCGACGTGGCTACCAGGTCATCAAGAACGACGCCACGCTCATCGAACTCAAGAAACTCAAGGTGTATCAGGACATCATGCGAATGAAGTTCTCGATTCCGAACGACGACCTTTCCGGCTTCGACAAGATCGAAGCCCGCCTGGAACGCGCCATGGACCAGTTGGAGGCACTGCATGCCCGAGATGAGAAACAGACGTCTTCTGTCCGGTCGTGAGTACATCGGCGTTGACAAGATCGACGGCCCGCTCGTCTTCGTCGGCCGGACCCATCCGGTAGGGTACCGAGAGCTGATCGAGTGCGTCGACAGACAGGGGAACGTTCGCCTGGGGATCGTGCTGGAATCCTCCACAAATGTTGTCGTGGCGCAGGTGTTCGAGGGAACCGGCGGCCTCGCACTGCCGGATACGCGGGTCCGCTTTCGCGGGGAACCGCTGACGATCCCGGTCTCGCGGGGAATGCTCGGGCGGATGTTCAATGGCCTGGGGGTGCCGATCGACGGGGGGCCGCCGCCTCGGGGCGACGTCGAACTGGACGTCAACGGCATGCCCATCAACCCGACAGCCCGGCAGTACCCGAGGGATTTCATCCAGACCGGCATCTCGGCCATCGATGGCATGAACACGCTGATCCGCGGGCAGAAGCTGCCCATCTTTTCCGGGAACGGGCTTCCGCACAACGAACTGGCGGCCCAAATTGCACGCCAGGCCGGAATTCGCGGAGCGGAGACGGAGTTCGCCGTCGTCTTCGTGGCCATGGGGGTCAAACATGATGTGGCCCGGTTCTTCACGAATTCCTTTGAGGAAAGCGGCGTGTTGGACAACGTCGCCCTGTTCCTGTCCCTGGCCGACGATCCGTCCATCGAGCGGCTGATTACGCCCAGAACGGCCCTGACCCTCGCGGAACATCTGGCGTTCAGCGCCGGCATGCACGTGCTGGTCATCATGACCGACATGACCAACTACTGCGAATCGCTGCGC
>ENA-UPTA01003652-UPTA01003652.1-activated-sludge-metagenome-genome-assembly--contig:-NODE-3652-length-15008-cov-10.096502_pt1 | contig 15008 bp, 12 predicted proteins | sample MGYA00238184_ERZ773361 | MGnify/ENA primary metagenome ERZ773361 (study PRJEB29100, sample SAMN05720205) | activated sludge metagenome | isolation source: anaerobic digester from wastewater...
TTTGTGTCGACATGACTATGGTCATTGGTCATGGTCATGTGAACCCGTTGTGGCGCCGCAGTGGGGGCCGGCATCCGTTGCGGTGCCTGAGGTGATGTTCTTCGGTGTGGGCATCGTGCGTTTCATCGCTTCGTAAGGGGCGCGCGTTAGACAGGAGGGATCCACCTGCGAGATCCCCGATGAGTGCAACCGTCCTGACCCTGACCCTGACTGCCGCCGGCGCCGGTGCGCTGGCCATGGTGCTGCCCGCCGCCAAGCGCCGCCTCGAGCTGTCGCTCGCCAAGCATCCGTCGCTGACGGGGCATGCGCGGATGGCCAAGCGGGTCGCGTCGCTGCTGCCGGCCTATGCGTTCGACGAGGACCGGTTCTTCGACTCCGACGGCGCGCCCGCCGACGTCGTGGCGCGGCGGCGTGCAGGCTTCGCGCAGCTGTCGGCGCTGTACCGCACCCGCTTCGCGCGCAGCGCCGAATGCACGGCGCAGACGCAGGCGGGCCTGTCGGACCTGCAGTTCACGAGCGCGTACCGCGTGCCCTTCCAGTACAGCCCGGTCGTGCGCGCGCACCTGAAGGGCGGCGGCTTCCTGCAGGCGTCCGACGGCGTCACGCTCACCGACCTCGACGGCAACCGGTTCCTCGATCTCACCGGTTCGTACGGCGTCAACGTCTTCGGCTGCGACTTCTACAAGGACTGCATCCGCGAAGGCAGCGAACGCGCGGCGGCGCTCGGGCCGGTGCTCGGCGCCTACCATCCGGTGGTTGCCTCCAACGTGCAGCGCCTGCGCGCGATCTCGGGGCTCGGCGAAGTATCGTTCCACATGTCGGGCACCGAGGCGGTGATGCAGGCCGTGCGCCTGGCGCGGTACCACACGCGCCGCACGCACCTGGTGCGGTTCTGCGGCGCGTACCACGGCTGGTGGGAAGACGTGCAGCCCGGCATCGGCAACCCGCTGCCGCCGCGCGAGACGTACACGCTGCGCGACATGGACGACGCGTCGCTGAAGGTGCTGCGCACGCGGCGCGACATCGCCTGCGTGCTGGTCAACCCGCTGCAGGCGCTGCATCCGAACATGAACGCGCCGGCCGATTCGTCGCTGGTCGCAGGCGGCCGGGCGGTGGCCTTCGACCGTGCGGCGTACACGGACTGGCTGCAGCGCCTGCGTGCGGTGTGCAGCGCGCGCGGCATCGTGCTGATCTTCGACGAGGTGTTCGTCGGCTTCCGTCTGGCGCAGGGGGGCGCGCAGGAATACTTCGGCGTGCGCGCCGACATGGTCACGTACGGCAAGACGCTGGGCGGCGGCCTGCCGGTGGGCGTGGTGTGCGGGCGCGCCGACCTGATGCGCCGGTTCCGCGACGACCGGCCGGCGGACGTGTGCTTCGCGCGCGGCACGTTCAATGCGCATCCCTACGTGCAGGGCGCGATGCATGCGTTTCTCGATCGGGTCGACTCGCCGCAGATCCGTGCGCTGTACGACGGTCTCGACGCGCGCTGGAACGCGCGCGCGCAGCGCCTGAACGCGGCGCTGCAGGCGGAGGGGCTGCCCGTGCGGGTGGCGAACCTCTCGACGATCTGGACCGTCTGGTACCCGCAGCCGTCGCGCTACCACTGGATGCTGCAGTACTACCTGCGCGCCGAAGGGCTGGCGCTGAGCTGGGTGGGCACGGGCCGGCTGGTGTTCAGCCTGAACTACGGGGATGCGGAGTTCGACGCCGTGGTCGAGCGCTTTCTGGCTGCGGCGCGTGCGATGCGGCGTGACGGCTGGTGGTGGACCGACCGCGCGCTGACCGGCAAGGCGATCCGCCGGCGCATCCTGCGCGAGATGTTCACGCGGCGGCGCTGAGGCGCCGCGGCGCGCGGCCGTGGCGCACCCGCCGTACGCCACTCAGTGCCGCTCCGGGGGCTGCATCGGGTCGAGGCGCTGTCCGCGCAGCAGGTGCAGCGGTGCGCGGTGGTACAGCTTGATGTCGTGGAACGGGTCGGTGAGGATCTTGAGCATCCACGTCAGTCCGGTGGTGGCGTCGCGGATCACGCACAGCTGCACCGTGCGGAACACCAGGCCACCGATGCCGATGAACAGCCACAGCAGGCCCACCTGACGCACCAGGCCCATCGGGCCCTCGCCGTCGACGTAAGGCTGCAGCACGCTCGGGTCGAGCAGCGGCACCAGCGGCGCGCCGGCCCAGATCGCGAGCAGCACGACCTTGCGGCGCAGGTTGTAGCCGACCTTGATCTCCTCCTTGTACGCGTGCGTGGCCTGGTTCACGGCGTCGTAGCCTTTCGGCTCGAAGAAGAAGTGGCCGATCTGGCGGCTGGTCATCGCCACCAGCCAGCCGATCAGCGACGCCAGCACCGGATCGGTGAACAGCAGCACGTACGCGCACAGGAAGCTCAGCGCGCTCACCAGGTGCAGCGACTGGTTGATGCGGCTGTGGTGGTAGTAGCGGTGATCGTCCCAGCGCTGGACCGCCAGGGTGTGCATCAGGTTCTTCAAGGGACCTCCTCGGTGATCGGGGCATGCCCGCGGCGCGATTGTCGCGAGCCGGCGATGACGGCGCGCTGACGCTGCGATGAAGGTTCGGCGACAGCGGTGCGTCGGCCGCGCGACAGCAGGGCGGCCGATGATCGACAGGGATGCCCGGTCATCGAATCGTCTTGTCGCACGGGCACGATGGGCGCATGGACGACGCGCTGGAGCCGCTGGTCGAACGCCATCCGCCGCTGCGCAGGCACCTGCGCATCGCCGTGGTGACCGAGACCTATCCGCCCGAGGTCAACGGGGTGGCGACCACCGTTGCACGCTTCGTGGACGGACTGTGTGCGCGTCAGCACGCGGTGCAGCTGGTGCGACCGCGGCAGGGGGCGTCCGACCGGGCGGACGTGCGCGGCGGATTCCACGAGATCCTGAGGCGCGGCGTCGCGATCCCGAAGTACCCGGATCTCAAGCTCGGGCTGCCGGCGCGCCGTGCGCTGCAGCGCCTGTGGCGCACGCAGCGGCCGGACCTGGTCCACATCGTCACCGAAGGCCCGCTCGGCTGGTCGGCGCTGCAGGCGGCCCTGAAGCTGCGTCTGCCGGTTACCTCCGATTTCCGTACCAACTTCCACGCCTACAGCCGGCACTACGGCGCCGGCTGGCTGACCCGGCCGATTGCCGCGTACCTGCGCAAGTTCCACAACCGCGCCCTGATGACGATGGTGCCGACCGACGCGCTGGCGCGCGACCTGGCCGCGCGCGGCTACCGCAATCTGCGGGTGGTGGCGCGCGGCGTGGACACGCGGCTGTTCGACCCGGCACGTCGCGACGCGGCGCTGCGGCGCGTCTGGGGCGCGGGACCGGACACGCCGGTGGTGATCCACGTCGGGCGGCTCGCGCCCGAGAAGAACCTGGCGGCCCTGGCGGCGGCGTTCGCGGCGATCCGTGCCCGGGCGCCCGCCGCGCGACTGGTGGTGGTCGGCGACGGTCCGGCCGGCGCGGATCTGCGCGCGCAGTGTCCCGACGTGCACTTCGCCGGTCAGCGCACGGGCGAGGATCTCGCGGCCCACTACGCCAGCGCCGACGCGTTCCTGTTCCCCAGCCTGACCGAGACGTTCGGCAACGTCACGCTCGAGGCGATGGCCAGCGGCCTGGCCGTCGTCGCGTACGACGATGCGGCCGCCGCGCAGCACATCCGCCACGGCGAGAACGGACTGCTCGCCGGCTTTGGCGACACCGACGCCTTCGTGCGGCTGTCGAGCGCGCTCGCCGGCGACCTTGCGCGCGCGCGGGCTCTCGGCGCACGCGCGCGTGCCACCGCGCTGACGCTCGACTGGGCGCACGTGGTCGGGCGCTTCGAGGCGCTGCTGCTGGCCGCTGCGCGGGCGGATGCCGCTGCGCCAGCCGGCGCACCGGGCCCGGACCGCAGTCCGGAAGCCGGCTGACGCGCGTCGGGCAGGCCGAGGCCCCGGGGGACGCTGCGCCGCGGCCAGGCGGCCAGGCGGCCAGGCGGACAAGCGGACAAGCGGCGTCGCGCCGATGCGGCTACGCGGCTTCGCGGACGTTCGCCGGGTCGCTGTGTTCGCGCCGTGGCGCCGCGTGTGCAGGGGCGGACGGCGGGGGGATCTGCGGTGCGTTCTGGGTCCCGGCGGCCGTGTGGGCGCCGCCCGCAGCAGGGGAACCGGCTGCAGCACGGGCACCGGCGGCAGCGTGAGCGCGGGACGCGGTCGCCTGGGCCTCCACCGGGCCGTGCCACTGCACGAGCTCGAGCCGGCCGTCCAGGTGTTCGACGATGGCCGTGCACGAGTCGACCCAGTCGCCGCAGTTCACGTAGGTGATGCCGCCGGCGTCGCGGATGGCCGCCCAGTGGATGTGTCCGCACACCACGCCGTCCAGACCCCGTTCGCGGGCCGCGCGGATCACCGACTCCTCGAAGTCGAAGATGAACTGCAGGGCGCTCTTCACCTTGCGCTTGGCGTAGCCGGCCAGCGACCAGTAGCCGGGGCGGCCGAGCTGGCGCCGCACCCACGACAGCCAGATGTTCTGGCGCACGAGGAAGGTGTACGCGACGTCGCCGAGCAGCGCGACCCAGCGGTGGTAGCGCGTGACCGCGTCGAACTCGTCGCCGTGGGTGAGCAGGAAGCGCCGGCGGTCGGCGAGTTCGTGCACGTGCTCGCGCAGCAGCCGGATGCCGCCGAAGTGGCTGTCGACGTAGTCGCGCAGCGCCTCGTCGTGGTTGCCGGGGATCACCGTCACCTGCGCGCCGTGCCGCGCGCGACGCAGGATCTTCTGCACGACCGTGTTCTGCGCCGGCGTCCAGTACACGCCCCGGGCCATGCCCCAGAAGTCGACGATGTCGCCGATCAGGAACAGGTGGTCGGACGAGTACTCCTTCAGGAACTCCAGCAGTCGCTCGGCCTGGCAGGCGCGCGTGCCCAGGTGGATGTCGGAGAGGAAGATGGTTCGGACGTGCGGCATATCGCCGCACGATGCCCGGGTGGCGTGAACGCCGCGTGACCGGCCGGTGAACGTTCGATGACCGGCACCGGCCGGCACCGGGCGCGTCGCACGAGCGATCGCGGAACGTCGTCCCCCTTCCGTGCACTGGCCGCAACGCCCGGCGATCGGCGCCGGGCCTATGATTGCCGGATGTCCGCCCCGAACCCTGCCGAGCGCTCCGCCGGGCCGCCCGACGCAGCCGGCGTCGATCTCGACGCCCGCGTGCTGCGCCGCTTCCGCGTCGTCTTCAATGCCGTCAAGACCCATTTCCAGCAGGTGGAGAAGCGCGTCGGCCTGGGCGGATCGCAGGTCTGGGCGTTGAGCGTGATCCGCGACCGGCCGGGCATCGGGGTCAACGACCTCGCCGCCGCGCTCGACGTCCATCAGACGACCGCCAGCAACCTCGTCAAGGCGCTGGTGTCGGCCGGGCTGGTCGAGGCGGGTCGGGCGCAGCACGACCGCCGTGTGGTCGTGCTGCGCCTGCTGCCCGACGGGGCGGCCGTGCTGCGCAAGGCGCCCGGACCGTTCAGCGGCGTGCTGCCGCAGGCCCTGGCCCGTCTCGACCGCAAGGCGCTGGCCCGGCTCGATGCCGACCTGGGCGCGCTGATCGAGGAGCTCGAGGGCGATCGGCGTGCCGAGCGTGTCCCCCTGGCGGACGCGTTCACGGCATCCGGCCGGCCGCGCTGAGCCGGCATGCAGGGCATGCGGTGGGGCCAGGCGCGCGCACGCGTGCACCGGATGCGGCGTCGAGTCTGCGCGTGGCGGGCGCGCGGGGTGCGTGCGATCCGGCGTGTCGCGCCGGGCGTCTGGCGCAACGTCGCCGACCATCTGATCGCCTGGCGTCCGTGGATCGACCGGTCGATCGTCATCGCCTGCGCGGCGCTGACCGGGCTGCTGGTGGTCGGCTTCGCACTGCTCGCCGAGGGGGCGAGTCACCTGTACATGGCGATGCGCGCCGCGGGCGCCTGGGCCCCCTATGCCTCCTTGCTCTGGACGCCGGCACTGACGGTGGCCATCGTGTGGTGGACGATGCGCTTCGTGCCGGGCGCCGCCGGCTCGGGCATCCCGCAGGTGATGCGTGCGCTCGACGACACGTTGCAGCCCGGGCAGCGCGCCTGGCTCGTGTCGGTGCAGCTGTCGCTGCACAAGGTGGGCCTGGTCTCGGCGGGGTTGCTGGCGGGCCTGTCGATCGGCCGCGAGGGGCCGACGGTGCAGGTCGGCGCCGGCGTGATGCATCACGCCCGCCGATGGCTGTCGCCGCGGTCGGGGCTCGACGGCCACGACCTGATGGTGGCCGGAGCCGCCGCCGGGATCGCGGCGGCGTTCAACACGCCCCTGGGCGGCGTGATCTTCGCGCTCGAGCAGCTGTCTCGCCGTCGCGGCATGTCGCACAGCGGCCTGGTGATCGCCAGCATCGTCGTGGCCGGGCTGGTGGCGGTGTCGGTGTTCGGCAACGCCACGTACTTCGGCCGCCTGAAGGTGCAGGAGGTGACGGCCGGACTGCTGCTGCCGGGCATGGTCGTGGCCGTGGCGGCGGGGCTGGCGGGCGGCCTGTTCGTGCGTCTGATGATCCTGCCGGTGCGCGGCCTGCCGGCCGGTCTCGCGCGGTGGCGGCGCGACCATCCGCTGCGCTTCGCGGCGGTGTGCGGCGTGCTCGTCGCGCTGATCGGCCTGATCTCCGGCGGCACGACCGCCGGCGCAGGCTATGCGCCGACGCGCGCGATGCTGGAGGGCGCGGACGAGTCGTCCGGGCTGTTCACGGTGCTCAAGATCGCGGCCACCTGGCTGTCGGCCGTCAGCGGCGTGCCTGCCGGCGTGTTCGCGCCGTCGCTGACGATCGGGGCGGGCATCGGTCACGACGTGGCGCGGCTGTTCGACCTCGGCGGCACCGACGCGATTCCGCTGATCGCGCTGGGCATGGTCGGCTTCCTGGCGGCCTCGACGCAGGGGCCGATCACCGCCTTCATCATCGTGATGGAGATGGTGGCCGGCCATGCGATGGTCCTCAGCCTGATGGCCTGTGCGCTGCTGGCGGCCGCGCTGTCGCGGATGGTGTCGCCGTCGATGTACACGGTGCTGGCCGAGTCTCTGCCGGTGCCGCCGGCGACGGTGCCGCCGGGCGCGGCCCGCCTGCTGTCGCCGCCGGTCACCGGGGACGCTGCCGCCGATGCGGCTCGGAACGCAGCCCCTGGCGCGTCCCGCGACGCGGACCCGGGCCGCGGGCCGCACTGACGGCCTGCGCACGCCCGCCCCAGCAGGCGCCCCGCGCTCACGCGCCCGACGCCGTCAGCAGCGCCAGCATCCGCGCGAGCAGGTCCGCCATCTCGCCCTGCGCCCCCAGGCAGAAGCGTGCGCGCGACGACGGGGCGTCGCGTCCGATGCGGATCGTCAGCCAGTGGGGCGGGGCGCCGGCGAACACCGGCTCGTCGTTGACGTCGTCACCGGCGAAGATCACGTGCGTGGCGCCGTGCCGGCGCGCCAGCGCGTGCACGGCATCGGACTTGTCGGGCGCGTGCGCGGACACGGCATTGACCACCGCCTTGCCGCCGAAGGCACGCACCGACGGCGCGGCGGACGCGCACAGGCGCAGTGCGAGGTCGGCCGCCGCCGCACGGTCGCGGGCGAGCCGGTAGTGCAGCGCGATCGACTGGTCCTTGTCCTCGACCGTGATGCCGGCGGCGTCCAGTGCCTGCGCGGCGTCGGCGAGCGTCGCGCGCAGCGGTTCGAGCGTGCGCGCGTGCACCGCGCTGCTCGCCGGATCGTCGGCGTTCTCCGCGCCATGGTTGCCGATCACCTCCACGTGATCGGCCGCGGCGCCGATGCGCGGCCGCAGGTCGGCGATGCGGCGCCCGGTGACGATCGCCACCGGCACGCACTGCGCCAGTCGCGCCAGGCGCCATCCGATGCCCGGCGGCACGCTGACGTGCTCGGGGCGCGGTGCGATCGGCGCGAGCGTGCCGTCGAAGTCGAGGGCCACCAGTGGCAGGTGCCGCATCGTCTCGGCGAGTGCCGCGAGGCCGGCCGGCTCCAGCAGGTGCTGCATCGCCCGGTCAGACCTCGTGGTGGCGCCGCACCCGCGCCTCGATGCGCGCGCGCATCCGCCAGCGGCTCGCGTCCGACAGCATCCGGCCCGCCCACCGGAACACGTTGAATTCGCGCACCGTGCTGCGCAGGCTGGCCATGCGCTCGCGCTGCTCGGCGGGCGGCATGGTGCCCGCCCGGTGCAGCGCGTCGGCGGTCTCCTCCACGTGGTACGGGTTGACGATCAGCGCCTCGTTCAGCTCGCGCGCCGCGCCGGCGAAGCGGCTCAGGATCAGCACGCCCTGCAGGTCGTCACGGGCCGCGACGAACTCCTTGCTGACGAGGTTCATGCCGTCGTGCAGGCTGGTCACGATGCAGATGTCCGCCGCGCGCAGAACCTCGTTGACGGCATCGTGCTCGTGATGCTCGGCCAGCAGGTGCACGGGCTGGTACCCGGCGCGCCCGAAGCGGGTGTTGATGCGGTCGGTCACGCGGTGGACGCGCTCCTGGAAGCTCTGGTATTCGTCGAGCGCACTGCGGGTCGGCGCGGCGACCTGCACGAGCACGAAGCGGCCGATCCATTCGGGATACTTCTCGAGCAGGCGTTCGACCGCGTTCAGGCGCTCGAGGATGCCCTTCGTGTAGTCGAAGCGGTCGACGCCGACGGCCAGGCACACGTCGGCGGGCAGGCCGAGCCGCTGCATCACGCGCTGACGGCAGTCGGCGACCGGCGGCCAGCCCGACGTCTCGTGCGCGTCGGGCCATGCGATCGAGATCGGATAGTCCTCGACCAGCGTGTCCTTGCCGTTGACGGTCACGGTCGAGTGCTCGTGCTCGATCCGCGCCTCGAGATAGCGGTCCACCGTCTCGATGAAGTTCTTGCAGTGGTAGCGGGTGTGGAAGCCGAGGATCGTGCTGCCCAGCATGCCGGTCAGGATCTCCTGGCGCCACGGGCAGATGCCGAACGATTCGGGGTTCGGCCACGGGATGTGCCAGAAGGTGAGGATCGTCGCCTGCGGCAGCCGTTCGCGGATCATCTGCGGCAGCAGCGCGAAGTGGTAGTCCTGCACCAGCACGACCGGATCCTCGCTGCGCGCCTCGGCCACGACCGCGTCGGCGAAGCGCTGGTTCACGGCACGATAGGCGGCCCAGTCCGACTCGCGGAACACCGGCCGCACGTGCGCGACGTGGCACAGCGGCCACATGCCTTCGTTGGCGAAGCCGTAGTAGTAGCCGTGCTCCTCCTCGGGCGTCAGCCAGATGCGGCGCAGGTGGTATTCGTCGTGGCCCGGCGGCACGCCCACGCGGTCGTGGGCGTCGACCGTGTCGCGATCGGCGCTGCCGCTGCCGTGCGCGATCCAGGTGCCCGAGCAGGCGCGCATCACCGGCTCGACCGCGGTCACCAGTCCGCTGGCCGGCCGGCGCACCACCACCTGTCCGTCGACCCGCTCGTGCAGATACGGTTCGCGGTTGGAGACCACGATCACCTGGTCGCCGGCCAGGCGCGTGCGCAGCAGCGAGCGCAGCCGTTCGGGCGTCCATTCGGCGTCCGGGCCCTGCGCCCGGCGGTATTCGTCCTCCAGGTCGCGCAGCCGGGCGCGGAGTTCCTTCGCGATCGGCTCGAGCTCCGGGGCGGGCACCAGCGGCGTCAGCAGCCCCTCGCCGCGCATGATCGCGCGCACGCCGGCCAGCCAGCCGCGCCAGCTCAGCTGCGCCACCGCCATCGTGATCAGCGCCATCACCAGACCCAGCGTGGTGATCAGGCCGATCAGGTAGCGCCGCGTGTCCTGGCTGCGCCGGTCGATGAAGCTCAGGTCGTGCAGCAGCACCAGCCGGCCGACGCGCACCGGCTCCGTCGCCGCGGGCGACGCATCGGCCGCGGGCACGACGGCCGGGGGTGCAACGTCGGGCGCTGCAGGCGTGCTCGCGGAGGCTTCCTGCGCGGGGGCAGCGTCGCCCGTCGCGCGCCCATCGGGCGTGGCCGCAGCGTCGCCCGACGAGGCGCCATCGGGCGCGGACGCGCCAACGTCCGGCGGTGTGCGGCTGCCGAACACGTCGTGCACGCCGACGTGCACCGAGCCGCCCGCCAGCGCCAGCAGCGGGTTGGCCTGCACGGCGAGCGCCTCGGCCTGCGCGCACGCCAGGGTGCGCGGAAAGCTGTCGGTGCCGTAGACCAGGCGTCCCTGCGGATCGCACAGGCCGATGGCGACGAGGCGCTCGTCCTGCGCCGTGCGGCCGAACAGCGGGCCCAGCCGCCACAGGCGATCGGAGAGCACCGCGTCGGCGACCGAGTCCGACAGCGCATTCGCCACCAGCATGCCGCGGCTGTTCAGGTCACGGCTGAACCAGCGCAGGGTGACCTGGTCGAGCACGGGCATGGCCAGATACGCCGCGGCGACCAGCGTCAGGATCAGCGGGATCAGGAAGCGCAGCTGCAGGCGCAGGGACTTCAGGGTCAAGGGGATGCGATCCGGGTGGGGCGCCCGGGCGCCGACGCGGGGTGTCAGGCCCATCCAGGCGGGACGACAGTATATATTGAGACAAATATGTCACCCTGAATCCCGGAGACGGCATGAGCCCATCGACCAACGACGCGCCGCGCACGTCGGCTGCGGCCGCGCCCGCCAGCCTGGATCTCGCGCTGATCGGCAACTGCACGGTCGGCGCGCTGATCGATCCGCGCGGTGCGATCGTGTGGGCCTGCATGCCGCGCTTCGACAGCCCGCCGCTGTTCGACGCACTGCTCGACAGCGCCGACGGCCTGCCCGAGCAGGGTTCGATGCGTGTCGAGCTCGACGGGCTGGCGCGGACCGAGCAGCACTACCTGCCGAACACGGCCGTGGTGCGCACCGCGCTGTGGGACCACGCCGGGCAGGGCGTCGAGATCATCGACTTCGCGCCGCGCTTCGTCGACCGCAACCGGGTGTTCCGGCCCGCGCAGCTGGTGCGCCGCGTGCGTCCTCTGGCCGGGCGCCCGCGCGTGCGCTTCGTCGTGGCGCCGCGCGGTGCGTGGGGCGCGGCGCAGCCGGTGGTGACCCGCGGCAGCCATCACCTGCGGTATCAGCTGCCGCAGTGCACGGTGCGGCTGAACACGTCGGCGCCGCTGACCTACGTCGCGGACGGCACCTGGTGCGCGCTGGACCGGCCCGTCAGCCTGATGCTCGGCCCGGACGAGACCCTGTCGGGCGACGTCGACGCGATCGCCCGCGAGTTCGAGGAACAGACGATCTTCCAGTGGCGGCGCTGGACCCGGCGCCTGGCGCTGCCGCTGGAATGGCAGGACGCGGTGATCCGCGCGGCCATCACGCTGAAGCTGTGCCAGTACGAGGACACCGGCGCGATCGTCGCGGCCCTCACCACCAGCGTGCCCGAGGCGCCGGACAGCGGGCGCAACTGGGACTACCGCTACTGCTGGCTGCGCGACGCGTTCTTCGTCGTGCGCGCGCTCAACGGCCTGTCCGAGGTCGGGACGATGGAGCACTACCTCGACTGGCTCTACAACGTCGTGCGCAGCGCCGCCGACGGACCGGTGCAGCCGCTGTACGGCATCGGGCTGGAGCGCGCGCTGCCGGAGTCCGTCGTGACCACGCTCGCGGGCTACCGCGGCATGGGGCCGGTGCGGGTCGGCAACCAGGCGCACGAGCATGCGCAGCACGACGTCTACGGCAGCATCGTGCTCGGCGCGGCGCAGGCGTTCCACGACCGCCGCCTGCTGCGCCCGGCCGACGCGACCGACTTCGCCGCGCTCGAGGTGATGGGCGAGCGCGCCTGGGCGCTGCACGACCGGCCCGACGCCGGCATCTGGGAGCTGCGCACCCGCGCGCGGATCCACACCTCGTCGGTGCTGATGTGCTGGGCCGCGTGCGACCGGCTGGCGCGCATCGCCGCGGCGCTGGGGCTGCCCGACCGCGCCCGGCACTGGCACACGCGCGCGGCGACGATCCGCGCGAGCCTGCTCGAGCGCGCCTGGAGCGTGTCGCGCCAGGCGTTCGTGGAGAGCTTCGAGGGCCGCGATCTCGACGCGAGCGTGCTGCTGATGGCCGAGGTCGGCTTCCTCGATGCGAAGGACCCGCGCTTCGTGGCCACCGTCGACGCGATCGAGCAGGGCTTGTGCGACGGGCCGTTCGTGCGGCGCTACGAGGCCGAAGACGACTTCGGCCTGCCGCGCACCGCGTTCAACGTGTGTTCGTTCTGGCGCGTGGACGCGCTCGCGCGCATCGGCCGGCGCGAGCGCGCGCGCGAGGCGTTCGAGGCGCTGCTCGCACGCCGCACCGCGCTCGGGCTGCTGAGCGAGGACCTCGACCCCGTCACGGGCGCGCTGTGGGGCAACTTCCCGCAGACCTACTCGATGGTGGGCATCATCAACGGCGCCGTCCGGCTGTCGGCGCCCTGGGACAGCGTGATCTGAAGGAGGCTTGCCGATGGAGACCCTCGCAACCCTGTGGACGCAGACGATCGCCGGATTCGGCGGCATGGCGGCCACCACGTTCCGCATCACCGTCATCCTGATCGCCGCGTGGATCGTGATCGCCGTGGCGCAGCGCGCGATCCGCACGCTGCGCGAGCGCATCGCGCGGCGCATGGACGACCGCGAGGCGATCAAGCGGGCCGAGACGCTCGGGCGCGTGTTCCGCTACCTGGTCGCAGTGGTGGTGTCGCTGGTGGCCGGCATGCTGGTGCTCAGCGAGCTGGGCGTGAGCGTCGCGCCGATCCTGGGCGCGGCCGGCGTCGCGGGCCTGGCGGTCGGCTTCGGCGCGCAGAGCCTGGTGAAGGACTTCTTCACCGGCTTCTTCCTGCTGCTCGAGAACCAGATCCGCCAGGGCGACGTGGTCAGGCTCGGCAACCACGCCGGACTGGTCGAGGAGATCACCCTGCGGTACGTGCAGCTGCGCGACTACGACGGCAACGTGCACTTCGTGCCCAACGGGCAGATCTCCACCGTCGTCAACATGAGCCGCGGCTTCGCGCAGGCGGTGGTCGACGTCGGCGTCGGTTACGGCGAGGACCTCGACCAGGTGATGGACGTGATGCGCGAGACCGGCGCGGCGCTGCGCGCGGACGTTGCGTTCGCCGACCGCATCCTCGGCGACCTCGAGATCGCCGGCGTCGAGCGCTGGGCCGATTCCGCCGTGATGCTGCGCGCGCGCTTCCGCACGCTGCCGCTGGAGCAGTGGACGGTGCGGCGCGAGTTCCTGCTCCGTCTCAAGCGCGCCTTCGACGCGCATGGCATCGAGATCCCGTTTCCGCAGCTGCGCGTGCACGCCGCCGCGGCGTCCTGATCGCGGCCCGCGGATGCCTCACTTCCAGGCGAACTGCGGCTGCTCGTAGTGCGCCACCCGCGTGGCGCGGCCGGCGATGCACACCTCGCGGAACTGGTAGACGATCGCCGCCGTCGGCGCCGCGATCCAGTCGTCGCCGATCGGCATGCGCAGCACCGGATGCTCGTGCTCCTCCAGATGCTCGAGCAGCGGGGCGTCCTCGCGCATGAACTCCTGCACCGGGATGCGGTGGATGCTGGCCACCTCGTCCGGGTTGGGCGTGAGCGCACGTGCCTGCCCGGCCCAGATCACCACCGGCGTCATCACGTAGCCCGAGCGCGTGACGAAGTCGTCGAGGCGCCCGATGACCGCGCCCTCGTCGAGCTCCAGGCCGACCTCCTCCGAGAGTTCGCGCAGCGCGGTCTGCTCGGGCGTCTCGCCCTCGTCGATGCGGCCGCCCGGCAGCGCCCACTGCCCGGCGTGGTTGCGCAGGCGCTGCGAGCGTCGCGTCAGCACGAGCGCGGCCGCCGGGCTCCACTGCGCGTGGCGGGCCAGGTCCGGCAGGTCGGCGCCGTGCCCTTCCTCGGCCACCACCACGGCCACCGCCGCCGCGCGGTGATGCGGCTCGCCGAGCCGCCACCTGTCGAAGCGCCGGAGGTTCGCGCGGATGCGCTCGAGAAGCAGGGGGTCGCACAACATGCTGGGATCCTTCAGGAGGCACGCGGCGCGGCGACGTGACGGCGGGCGCGGCGTGCGGATGACATCCCGCCGATGTTAGCCGGATCCGGCGCGGCGCGCGCGCGGGCAGTTTCGGCCGGATTCGCCCGGCGAAACCGCCTCGTCCTGACGCCGCCCGCAGGCAGAACACGCGCGGTTGGATGTGTCGAAATTTCGGCAAGCCGACCGCACGGCGCGCGATGCCCCCCGTGGATGGCTCGATAATCGAAGCCCGCTCCACGTCCACAGGCTCAGCCCCATGCTTCCCGAACTCCGGATCCAGGATCGTGTCGCCACGATCACCCTGCGCAGGCCCGCGGTGGCCAACCGCCTCGCCCCCGAAGACCTCGCCGCCCTGATCGACCACGTCGCCGCCGTGAACGCCGACGAGCGCGTGCTCGTGCTGCGCGTGCGCGGCGAAGGCAAGTACTTCTGCAGCGGCTACGACATCGGCAAGATCGGCGCGGGCGGCCGATCGGTGTCGTTCGAGGCGATGGTGGACGCGTTCGAGGACGCGCGGCCGGTGACGATCGCCGTGCTGCACGGCGGCGTCTACGGCGGTGCGACCGACCTGGCGCTGGCCTGCGACTTCCGCGTCGGCGTGCAGGGCATCGACATGTTCATGCCGGCTGCCCGGCTGGGCCTGCACTTCTATCAGCGCGGTCTCGAACGCTACGTCGCGCGCCTGGGGCTGGACATGGCCAAGCGGCTGTTCCTCACCGCGCAGCGGATCGACGCGCAGCAGATGCGCGCCTGCGGCTTCCTCACCGACCTGGTGTCGCCCGAGTCCCTCGAGGAGGCGGTCGAGACGCTCACCGGCCAGCTCGCCGGCATGGCGCCGATCGCGCTGCTCGGCATGAAGAAGCACCTGAACCGCATCGCCCGCGGCACGCTCGACGTGGAGGAGCTCAATCGCGACGTCGCGCGCTCGCGCGGATCGGACGACATCCGCGAGGGCGCGCAGGCCTGGGCCGAGAAGCGCGCACCGCGCTTCGTCGGACGCTAGGCGCGCCTTCCTGCCGCCCGAGAGCGCCCCGTCCGTCCG
>ENA-UPTA01003653-UPTA01003653.1-activated-sludge-metagenome-genome-assembly--contig:-NODE-3653-length-15000-cov-3.881097_pt1 | contig 15000 bp, 13 predicted proteins | sample MGYA00238184_ERZ773361 | MGnify/ENA primary metagenome ERZ773361 (study PRJEB29100, sample SAMN05720205) | activated sludge metagenome | isolation source: anaerobic digester from wastewater...
AAGTTCACATCCATCTACCGCGGCACACTCTACGTGACCAGCCTTAACATGCTGCAAAAAAACAGGCTGGCGGTGCGCAGAAATGCCGGTACTCTCATAACCCTGTACAGGTCTGCACTCTCTGACCGTGGCTCATGGCAGAACGACTACTCGCGAACCTATATAGAAAAAAAGATCCGGCTATACGAAAACTTTATTAAAACCATGGACTGACCCGATGAACTCCCGGCGACTTAAAATATTTTTCAGGGAATACTTTAACAGGCTCAACTACGGCCCTGCCGGACGTATACGCCAGACGCATGTACGCCCCGAAGATTTTGTTTATACCGGTTCACGCAGAGACCGTGTATGGATTAACGTACTGCTCTTTGCAGCCACATTCATTACAACAACCCTGGCACAGTCCCAAACGTCCGGATCGATTACGCAAATTTTTTTAAGCGGGCTCGCATACTCATGTACGCTGATGGCCATACTGTCGGCGCATGAATTCGGCCACTACTTCGCGGCACGAAGTTTCGGCGTTAATGCCACGCTCCCGTTTTTTATACCCTTTCCCTTCGATTCACCGGTTGGTACGCTCGGCGCGGTAATCAAGACCAGGTCACCAATTCCGCACAGGCGCGCCCTCTTCTACATAGGCGCAATGGGGCCTTTACCCGGATTCGTGGTGAGCCTTGCGGCGGTTATAACCGGTATTTACCTTTCAGAGGTTCAGCCGCTCCCGCCTGCGGGTGAGGGGGTCTTTCTTTCATACGGAGAGTCATGGCTTTTTTCATTTATTGTGCAGCAGATCCACGGCGGCATTGCGCCGGGCAGCGACCTGTTTCTTCATCCGGTGGGGTTCGCGGGGTGGATCGGATTTCTGCTGACCGCACTTAACCTGATGCCAGTTGGCCAGCTTGATGGCGGGCACATTCTCTATTCACTAATAGGCGAAAAGCAGCGCTACGCGGGATGGGCCTTTCTCTGCGCGCTTGTTATCCTCAGCTTCTACTGGCCGGGCTGGATAGTCTGGGTAATAATTATCCTGCTGCTGGTTATGGTGGGCCACCCGTACATTCATGGCCCGGGCGAAGAACTCTCGACAGCGGAGAAGATAACGGGATGGGCCTGCATGATCATAATGGTGCTTACATTCGTGCCGGTTCCGGTTACCCTGGTATAGTTTCTACCTGCTGTTCACCCTGACATACTCTTTGTAAATCCTTACAACCCTGTATGCACAAAAAAGATCTGCAACATACCACGCTATGCAGAAATGATAAAATGATAATGCGTTTATTCTTGTATTTACTACCATAAAAGTATCCGCGTCAGAAAGCATGTACAATCCGTAAACAAGAAAGACTGTGGTTGTGGCGAAAAGCAGGAATATAGTGAAGGCTGCAGAAAAAAGGCCTGTATATTTTTTCAGGCTGATATAGATCATTCCGAAGATAAAAAGCAGAATTACAAAACTCATGATGCTCACCTCTCAAATTTAATTCAGAACTGTAATATTCTCACTTCGCGATACCCGCGTTTAAGCACCGGCAGATTCACGAATTAAAAGTACTGCATCCGGCATGTTAGGACTGCCCGCCCTGTCGCGGTCAGCCTCACAAGATATCCCTTAAAACAGCTGTTTAAATTGTCAATGATTAACTTCGTCTTCTTTTTTGAACAGAAACTCTTTGCTTTCAGGTTACGCGCAACCATCACCGTGATTATTCACTTATAGCTGAACAGGGTAACGTTCTGCCATTTCAGGTTGAACCATTATACATGGATTTTCGCCAAAAATGAGCGTACTTTTCATGGCTTGAGCCTTTACCTCGGCTGAACCGGCCTGTTTAGCTCCAATAATGGATTAAAACGCGGAGTGAAACTTTCCGAGGGTGGATAAAAAGATGCATTTTTCTTGCCTTATAAACAGCAATGATTAAATTGGTCATAGTATAATGTTAAGTATTTCAATTCAACAAATACCGCTTAAAAATATTTCAGGAAAACACGATGAAAAAATTAACATTTTTATTACCGCTTCTTTTAATAATTCCATTGTGCTTCTCGTGCCAGACAACCGGTGGTAAAGATTCATGGGATAGCATTAAAAAGGAAAACGACGAATTTCTCCGCGCCGAGGACAGGGGAACTGAGACTTTCAGGGTGCTGCTATCATCAGACGGCTACAAAGTTGTTCAGCTTAAGAACGAAAAAACAATCGAGCGCGCTCCTGACGATGGCGGCGACAAATTCATGATAGCAGAGATGGAAAAATACGACATGATCGATGAAGTGCGTATAGGTGTTGTGTCTGTATGGCTCTTTCCCGATTCAGGCGCCATCAACAAGATCAGGTCACAGCGTCCCACAAACTTTACAGAGATAGACAGTCTTATCAATGACGATATAATGAGGTGGAACTTCAGGTTCCCCAAAAAGGTTGTTGAACCGACAAAATTTGAAATCATTTACCGTGTGGTGCTGCGGAAAAAACTTTCCGATGAACAGATACTCAACTCGGTCCAGGAAAAAATGAAGGAAGACCAGTAAGCCTCCCTTCATGTAACCTATAAGAACTGATTTCTCTCTAAAAAATTAAAGCAGTGTTGTATTTATAATAAACCTGACCGAATTTTCATCGATCATCAGTTTCTTTGATATAGCCTCGGGATCCCATCCTTTTACCGAAAGTTCGCGCACAGTCTTTACCACGTTATCGTTAAGGTTGCGTCCCGGCATATTTTTGATGTCACCCTTGACCTGCTTGAGTATGGGATTGTTATTGTCAACAGCCTGGATAAAATCCGAAAACTCCTTCATCTTCCTGTCGGTCTGGCTGAACATTTCCTGCAGCCTGTTGTCAGTGCTGTCGATCTCCCTTCTGACAGCTTCGATCTTCTGGAACATGGCGTGGATCTGCTTAACCCGCTCCTCCATGTGATCCGAAAGGCCGTCAAGTTCGCTAAGCCTGTCTTTGAGCTCGTGTATATCGCTCTCTTTTGTCTTCAGGATCAGAGTCTCCTCTTCTATACGCTTGAGGGAGCTGGTAATCTTGTCGACTCTTCTGTCCGAACGTTCCATGACCTTTTCAAAAGATTTAATTCTGCTGTCTATTGACTGGATTACAAGATCAGACTTGCTGACAGAGTCAAGGTTGCGCGTAATAACCTCCTCGTATTCATGGAGCTCGTTGATTCTGCGCTCCAGCGCGTTGTAGGCTTCAGAGAGTCCGTCAATTCGTGAATTAACCGCGTCAATTCTTGAAACGCTTTCAAGCAGCTTGTCGGACTTGTTTATCACAAGATCGTTCACCTCCATGAGGTTCCTGACCTCCCCTTCCATGTCGGCAAGCTTCTCCTTTTTCGATATGAAGGTGCGTATCTCACGTTCAGCGTTCTTCTTGAGTTCCTTTATCTGTTCAATATCGGCAATGAACTTTTCAAGATCGCGCGACTCCCTCTTTGCCTCTTCAAGTGTTTTGATAAGTGTATCGACCTTGCCGAATACGTCGTTGTGCTGTTCGTAACTTATTATCTCGTTCTTTATTTCGCCCAGTCGCTTTTCGAGCTGATGCTCGTCATCCCTGATTCGTCCGAGCATCGAGCTCAGCCTGAGGTCGATTGCCTGGTATTCAGAGTCCATGCTGCTCAGCTTGCTGTCAGCGGTCTCAACGAGCCTGTTCTCGAGCTGTATAAATTTATCCTCGAATTCGTCCATCTTCTTCCTGATCATCTCGGCTTCACGCCTGGTAGCCTGAACAATCTCGTCCTTCTTGGTTACGGCATGTATGCTGAGGTTATCGATCTCTGTGCGTACCCGGTCAACCTCGTATTCAAAGGAGCTGACAAGTTTTGTCTTGGACTCCTCCATGTTTGTTTCGACAGTGCGGAGTTTCTGGCCAAGTTCGGTCGACTTCCTGCTGAAGTCATCGAAGAAAGTCGCCTCCATGCCTGCAAAGGTGTCGCGCAGGTTGTTAAGCTGCGAGTTAAGGTTTTCGGCCTTCTCGACAGTTTTAATAAGCGGGTTGAGCTTCATCCTGAAATTATCGTGGAGCAGCTCGCCAGATTCGGCAAACCTGGTCTCCATTTCGGTCATAGACTTTGAGAACTCCTCTGAAAGCTGCAGCATGCGTTCCCTTGAAGACTGGGCAAGTTCGGTCTCCCTGCGCTCAAGGTCATTCTTCATGTTCTCGGAAAAAACATAGAATTCATTCGAAATATCCCTTGATCTGTCACGGAGCTTCTCTTCGAAGCTGCCGGACATCTGGTTCATCCGCTCGTTCATGTTCTCCATGTTTTCAGAGAGGAAGGCAAGTTTTCCGGTCATGTCGCCAAAATTCTCACGGGCCGAGGCTATAAACTGTATCTGCTTATTAACATCCTTTGCTGCGGCCGAAATTACCCTGATATCCTCCTCTACCTTTTTCAGGTTGCTCTTTTCAACATCGAGTCCCTTAATCCTGTTCTCAATATCACCGATAGATTCGGCCATGTTCTTTGCCAGCGAGGTCGATTTTTTAATCAGTATGTCAATCTCGATCGTGGCATCCTGAAACTTGCGGCTCTCCTTTTCGGTAAGCTTCCTGAAATCATCAAATATCTTTGCTGAATAGCGACGGAGCTTGGCCATCCTTGAATTGGCGTTGTCAAGTCTCCTGAACAGGAAGAGCATAAGGAAGCAGGCTGCTATGGTTGCTAGGTTCAATATCATCATGAAATCCTTACAGGGTTTTCCTGAAACAAACGGCCGTCAGGCTCTTGCAATTAATCTAATACGACATAATAATATTATAAAAACGGACAAATTTGTCAATAAATATTTTATGTCACATACCCCCTGTGCGGATCCCCTCTATTACCCGCATACCTTTCCATTTGCCGTTCCTGAATCTCAGGTAGAACATTACTCCAAGTAAAAACGCATAAAGTGAAAGTATCCACCAGCAGGCATAGATCCCCGCTTCGAAATAAAAGACAGCTGCCCACGTGGGGATCACAAGCGAGAAGACAGCTACGAACAGAACCCCCTTCATTACAAACAGTGTGTCACCTGCCCCCTTAAGCGCCGATGAAAAAATAATACTCATGGCATCAAAAAATGAGTATAGCGCCACAAACCTTAGCAGAGCTTCAGCCATACCCCGTATTTCATTAAGCCGCTCTGCGTCGGCCCCGCGCATAAAAGGTTCAACAAGCAGCCATGGGAGCAGTATGTAAATAAGTCCGGTAATTATCATGTAGACAAAGGACATTCTGAAACCGGCATGAACACTCTGCTCTGCGGTGCCGGGCAGATTCTTTCCCAGATACTGCCCGGTCAGGATGGTGATCCCCATGCCCAGGCCGAGTATTGGCATAAATGATATGGAGTTTATGTTGAAAACTATGTTTGAAGCTGCAAGTTCCATGATTCCGATACGACCGAGTATGAGTATAAAAAGGGTAAAAGTGCTCATTTCAAGAAAGAACTGCAGGCCCGCAGGAAATCCGAAGCGAATAAGCCTGGTTAAGAGCCTTTTTTCAGGCCTCCATCCAGAGCGTACACAGAACGCCCTTTCGTGCGGTGGATAAAAAAACATCACCAGGTAAATCAGGAGCACACTGAACCCCGCGATGACCGTGGCAATCGCAGCGCCCCTGACACCCAATGCCGGCAAACCCAGATTCCCGAAAATAAGGAGGTAATCAAAAATTATGTTTATGATCATGCCGGTAAAATTAACCCAGAGCACGGGCATGTAACACCCCTGCCCGAAAAGAAACCCGCAATTGCCGAGGAGGCAAGAGGTCCCCATGATCCCGCGCAGAGTATTGAAAAATATTCAGATTCATATTCCATTATTGAAGCATCGTGACCGACAAGTTGAAATATCGGGCCCGAAAAGGGAACAAAGAGGAGCAGCACAAATGCGCCCGCAATGCTGAAGTATATTCCCTGCCATACGGCCCTGCCAGCGCGGTGATTATTACCTGCCCCGTGATACTGGGCAACAAATGTTGTTGTGTAGCTGCATGTGCCCATAAAGATACTCATAATGGTAAAGTTAAGCATCCCTGCCGGAACAACTGCAGCTATGGCTTCGGCAGAGTACCACGAGAGGAACATTCGGTCAACAAACTGCTGAATTGACCATGATGCTGTAGTTATTATGAGGGGCACGGAGAGATTTACAAGTTCCCTGTAACCGCCGGGCCCTTTCCACGGAATTTTTTTCATGCCTGAATATTATCCCCGGGGGAGGTTTTGACAAGTAGATAAATATTGCCTTAATAATTTTATCAGGTTAAAACAGGGCCAGGTCCCGGTTTTATTTAACCGCCTGACGGCTGATGCTCTGCGTCAGGATTTGTACTTATTCCGGCCGATTCAAGATATTCCGAGTAGTTGACCTCGCCTATTGCGTCAAAATTCACTATACTGCAGCCGGTACGGTATACACCGTTTTTTAAAATGGTAATATTCTTAACCTGGCACATAACTGTTGAAGTTCTGTTCCCCGGCAAAAATACCGTAAAAATTACAAGGCTATCCTCCCTGAAATGTTTAATCAGCACCCTGTCTTTAAAAATTATTCCAAGTCCAGTCATTGAAAGATCGGTTATTGCCACCCGGTCGTCGGAGCTTCTGATTATACTTGTGTCATTGGTAAAAAACGTCGAGATGCTCATCCCGTATTTTTTAAGTGACGAAAAATCCTCGTCAGCAAGCGCTTTCGTCCCGTTCACACGCAGGTACCCGAAAGGCATCATGTACCTGTATAGAAAGGGAACAGCAATTTCGGAAATCATCTTCCTGTCTGCCTCGTGTTGCGCGGGATATATATTCTTAATATAATACCTGTACTGCGGATCATCTTCAGTGCGCTGCGTCACGTCCCTTATAAAATATGGTTTTCTTTCCTCCATGAAATATTTCATACGATCATCAAGTTTCTGGTCGCTTATTGAATATATCTTTACCCTGTCATATTTTTTACCGAGCTTCTCCTCAAGGTCATCCTTGAGCGCGAGTATTTTGCGCTTGTTATCTTCAAAATTTTCTTTAAGGGTAAAATCCGAAATAATATTTGATATGTATGCACGGCCGGCATCATTGTTAACCGCAGCATTTACACGATCCTCTTTGCGCGGTATGTTCATAATAAGCATATCAGAAACAGTGCATTTATATTCTTCACCTGTTCGTCCCGTTAGCACAACCCTGGCAATTATCAGTTCATTACCGTTCCTGATATAAAGGCTTATGCTTTCATCGGGTACGGATTGGGAGACAGTAAAAGCAACTCCATCTTCATTAAAAACAAATGATGATGTTTCGATGTTAAGCTCCTTCGTTTTAAGGAATACCTGTCTCCTGATGAAAAGCCTTTTCAGGTAATCGTACATGATATTCCGTTCTGTGATTCTCTTTACTTCAGGGTTCATTCTTACTCCCTTTGCGTTTTACATGATTTATTAATAGTACATATATAATCTTCCGCAGTCAAGATATCCGGTTTTTCTTGACAGAGCCGGGCTCTCAGTATAACCGTACAGAAGGTAAAAAAGATGAGTCTGCGCAAAATAGAATTGCTCGCCCCGGCAAAAAACAGAGAATACGGAATAGCCGCAATCAATTGCGGAGCAGATGCCGTATATATCGGAGCAGGCAGGTTCAGTGCCAGGTCTGCAGCGGGCAACGCTACCGGTGACATTGCCAGACTTGCAGACTACGCGCACAGGTTCAACAGCCGTGTATACGCGGCATTCAACACCATACTTTTTGACCACGAACTTGACGAAGCACGAAAGCTTATTTACGAACTATACAGTGCTGGAGTGGACGCACTCATAATCCAGGACATGGGCATACTCGAGATGGATCTTCCGCCTGTGCCCCTGCACGCAAGCACACAGGCAGAAAACTCCGATCCTGAAAGAATTAAATTTCTTGATGCAGCAGGATTTAAACGTATTGTACTTGCGCGTGAGATGAACATTGATTTGATCCGCGAAATACGGCAGAGAGTCTCATGTGAACTGGAATTCTTTATACACGGCGCGTTATGCGTCAGTTACAGCGGCAACTGCTATTTAAGCGCCGCATCGGGCGGACGCAGTGCCAACCGGGGTGAATGCGCCCAGCCATGCAGAAAGGAATGGACACTTGAAGATAATTCAGGACGGATCATTTCACGGGGCCACCTGCTATCAACTAAAGATCTGAACCACACGCTCAACATACCCGGACTTATAGATGCTGGCATAGACTCACTCAAGATAGAGGGCCGCCTCAAGGACATACACTACGTAAAAAATATTACCGCGCACTACAGGAGGGTTATAGACCGGGCAATTGAAGACAGGCCGGGAATCGGCAGGTCCTCTTCAGGCACAACATTCCCCGGTTTTACGCCGGACCCTGAGCGCACATTCAACAGGGGATATACTCAATATTTTCTTCACGGGAGGAGTGCACCGGTTTCATCTTTCAGATCGCCGAAGTTCACCGGGAAAGAAACAGCGTCAGTCACAGCAGTTGAAGGCAATTCGTTTACCATTGATTCTGACGAGCCGCTGCATAACGGAGACGGGCTGACATTTACCGACACCGCCGGAGTTATAAGAGGAATAAAAGTTAACCGTGTCGAGGGTAACAGAATTTTTCCCCTTGATATGAATTCAATTTATGCCGGAGCACTCCTCTATAGGAACCATGATACAGCCTTTGAAAAAGAACTTGACGCGTCCAGGAACGGACGAAAAATTTTCGTGGATATTGAGCTTGTTGCTGAAGCAGAATCTGTCAACCTGCTTCTTACGGATGAGGATGGATACAGAGTCTCGGTTGACGCGCCCTTATCCGGCGAACATCCGGTTTCATCGACCTCTCCCGAAGAGGGTATTATGCGCCATTTGAAAAAACTTGGCGCGACAATTTTTATGCCGCGAAACATTCTGATAACAGGCGCGCAGAATGTTTACATCAAGCCGTCAATTCTTAATGACATGCGAAGACGCGGAACAGCCATTCTTGAACAGAAGCGTGCCGCTGAATACAGTTACACAAGAAAAGAGTTTGAAAAAACGTCACACCCTTACCCCGTTGATGAACTTGATTTTACCTGCAACGTAAGCAACATCCTTGCCCGCAGGTTCTACGAACGTCATGGAGTTAAAACAATCCAGCCGGCATTTGAGCTGAACCCTTCCGCTATCAATGGCCCGCTCATGAAAACAAAGCTTTGTTTAAAGTATGAAGCCGGCATCTGCCCCGTTTACCACACAAATAGTGCTGCAACCGGCGCTCTATTTCTAACAGACGGAAAAAACAGGTACAGACTTGATTTCAGATGCAGTGATTGCGTCATGCTGGTCTATAAAGCAGATAAAAAATACTAGATTTTTTTTGCTCCACCTCTTTTTTTAATTATTATATATCATGGGGATAACCACATGGACAGAATAGAAATTGAACGCGTAATCAACCGTGCAAGGTTTATATTTTTTGCCTTTTTCATGCTGTCCGGCCTGGCTGCGGTAAAAACCGGTTCAGTCCCTGCTGTCTATATTTCTATTCTTTCAGTAGCCGGATCATACCTGCTGGTTACGCTCGTAAATGCATGGTATATCAGCAAAAGTAATATAACCACCCTGCTTATTTATACAACCACAACGCTTGAAATATTCTTTATCTTTTTTGTAAAGTATTCCTTTCATAACGACCCCTATAATGGCTACGCCATGTCCATAAAGGAACCGTCAACATTCATCCTTTACCTGGTCTTTGCTATTATCTGCGGGCTTCGTTATGATAAAAAGCTTAATATCTATTTCGGCGTGCTTTCCATAGCCAGTTATATTTTACTTATTTTCCTCGGGGTCTCGCATGGCGGAATGGTATTCAGCAAAGACCCCGCAACTGTTTTTGACAACAAAACCCTGCGCATGGCACAGGAGCTCCCTAAAATTATGTTCATGGCAGGAACCAGTTATTTCCTCTACATTATGGCATCATTCACCAATCGCAACGTAAGGCAGCTGGAGCAGGCCAGGACCGAAAGCGATGAAACCCTTCAACGCACCGGAGCAGCAGTTACGGGTATGAATGAACAGATCGGCAGAATATCCTCGTCGTCCAAAAAAATTTCATCAGCGTGCCGTGAAATTTCGGTGCGAAATTCGGAACATGACGGATCAATAAAAGAGATTTCCGAAACCGTGGACCAGTTCACCTCCAGTGTACATTCAAACACCCTGCAGGCTTCTGAATCGAGCAGAACCCTTGCTTCGCTCAATACCGTAATCGCGGGCAAAAAGGTGCTGGCCGAAAACCTTTCAGCTTCAATGAACCGGATATCTGCACACAGCCACGAGATATCCACTATAACAGGCGTTATAAACGATATCAGCTTCCAGACGAATCTGCTTGCGCTTAATGCGGCTATCGAGGCAGCCCGCGCAGGTGATGCAGGCCGCGGCTTTATGGTAGTAGCGTCAGAGGTGAAGAACCTTTCGCAGAAAACAACTGAATCTTCAAAAAGAATCCGTGAAATAATCGAGAGCAACACCGCAGACGTTGATTCCGGCGCCAGCCTGGTTCTTGAAGTGTCGGAATTCTTCGCTGACCTGATTACGGATATGAACGAGATCGTTACGGCAATAACGCGCATATCCGATGAATCGGCGGAACAGATGAACGGAATAAAAACCATAGGACACGCCGTTGAAAACCTGGTGCACACCGGGAGTGTTTTCAGCTCGGCCATAAAGGAACTATCAGGTTCCAGCGACGAACTCAACGGAATTATAAACTCACTTGAACAGCTCGCACGCGACCTCGGGAGAAAATAACATGACAACAAAGGCTTTCCAGGACTACTACCCTGACAACTACTCGCACTGCTACGGATGTGGCAGGTTGAATGAAAATGGTATGCACATAAAGAGCTACTGGGACGGCGAAGATGGAATCTGCCGTTTTACACCGGCAGTTCACCAGAGCGGCGGGTTCCCCGGAAACATCTACGGCGGACTTATAGCATCGCTGATCGACTGCCACTGCGCAGGTACAGCTGCTGCCGCAAAGCACAGGCACGACGGATTTGAACTTGGCGGGAAACCGATACCACGATTTGTCACGGCTTCACTTAAAGTTGATTACCTGAAACCCACACCTGCAGGCGTTGAACTTGAAGTGCGGGCTAAAATAATCGAGATAAAAAACCGGAAGGTTGTACTCTCTGCAACGGTGACAGCTGACGGAGTGGTAACAGCGAAGGGCGAAACTGTGATGGTGCAGATAGCGGAAAACAATTGATCCTTGTACATCTTGATAACTGTATAAGAAATTTCCATTAAGAATCCACTGAAAAATATTTCATAGTTGATTTCAGCGGTTGTAATATAACAGTCTTACTGAGTTTTTCACCAGACTGCTTCATAACATTCCAGGAAGACCACAGTAAACTATCCTATGAATATAACCGGAAGCATAATCGAAGGATTTATAACAGGAGCGGGCCTTATAATAGCAATTGGCGCACAGAACGCCTACGTACTGCGACAGGGCATATTGGGCCAGCATCGTGCGTTACTGGCATGGATATGCTCCCTCAGCGATGCCTTTCTTATTACACTTGGAATTTCAGGGATGGGATTTGTCTTCACCGCACACCCGGCTTTCACAACATGGGCTGCGAACGCTGGCGCGCTCTACCTTTTGTGGTTTGCCTTCAGGTCATTCCGGTCAGCAATTAAAGGCGAAACTATGGATATGAATGACAGCGATGGTCATATCGGACTTAAAAAAACCGTAATAACCATACTTGCGCTAACCTTCCTTAACCCGCATGTTTATCTTGACACTGTGGTCATGCTGGGAGCGTTCGGGGCAGCAAGGCCGCCTGAACTTCGACTGTTCTTCGGACTTGGCGCAGTGGCCGCATCGTTCGCATGGTTCTTTTCGCTTGCATACAGCGGCCGTATACTCGAACCGCTCTTCAGGAAACAGATTGCATGGAGTGTGCTCGATACCTGTATCGGCTTTGTCATGGTATATATAGCGTTCAGGCTCTTCCTGTTCGGTGCAGGTACCAGTTAATGTTAATGATTCAGCAGACTTCCGGTAAATCCGGTTTTCTGCGACGGACTTTAAATACATATACCAAAAGTATTACTGCGGCAATCAACACGAAGAACGATGCTGAAAAAATATACGGGTGAATCATCGCATAAATCGCAGCAGAGAGCATACTGCTTACGGTAAACCTAAGTGCAGGCCTGCCCGAAATAAAATCAGCGGCAGCAGGCGAGTGCGCGTAGTATTGCCTGATAAAAAATCTCCCTGCTGACGATTTCGACAGAATCCTGTCACGGAAAGACCGCAGGTACTCCACCTGCCACGCCTCGCCTGAACCATAGGCGGCAGTGGCGATAAAGCATTCTTTGCTCGTGCCATTAAGCATATCTATAAAAGCGTCGCGGTCAAATTCAAGCTCCAATGTTTCAGAGCCTTCGGTATAACAGGTGATTCCTCCGCAATAATCATTTGACGCATCGGATAAATCAACACCGTCAACAGCCTCGATGGTATATGTTTTGCCGTTGTAGCTTACATGGTAAGTAGCCATGGCTGAATATTCGCCGTTATCAACATACTTAGACTCAGTACAGGTTACACAGTTCGTTCCTGTGTCGTAATCATCCCCTTCGCACAACCTGATACTCTGCAATGTAACATCAGTGTCACTTGTAACATTAAAATGCAGATACCCGTTTGGCTTGGGCGATTGATCACAGCCGGAAGGAGCCACTTCGCAGTCCTCACCTGTGTCATCATAGCACGAAAACAGAGTTATTGCCATTAATACTATTGCTGTTAGTGTTAACAATTTTTTCAAAATAATTTCTCCTGTCAAAACATCAATGCTGATGAAATATTAATGTGGTGGTCCGGGTACTGCGGTGTTTTAATATATTCATATCCGCATTTAATGGATACGTATGTCCATGGCTGAAAGAATATGCCGCCGCCGGGCATGGGAGTCCATACGGTTTCAGGATTCTCGTCAGAACCGCGAAAATAGGCGAACGATACGCCGTATCCGGCCGTAAGATAGATCCCCACACCGTTATAAATAATATAGTCCCATCCGGCCGATAGCCCCAACACCATGCGCCTTTCATTGTACTGCCTGTACACACTCTCTGACTTTTCAACAAAAACTGTATTCGTGAGCGGTCTGACCTGGAACCTCAGCAGCAGTGAAATACCGGATGAGTGCTGCATCCCCAGTCCAAATCCCAGCATCCAGTCCTTTGTATTGAAATTCGTCTCCAGTTCTAATCCCTTTTTCCAGACGCCGGGTTCCTTCTGCTTTTCAGGCTGATCACCCTCTTCAGTTCCCTCAAGGTCTTCATCCTGTGCAGGAAGCACAATGGTCATGTTGTTATTGCCGGTGGTATCTGACTTCGCAATAAGAAACGAAGTGTCGCTGCAAGTAAATGGTGAATCCGATTCATTTATTTCTGCACCTGCCAGCAGCAACGGATACAACCCGAAGATAATAACAAATATACTTTTCAGGATAAGTTTATGTTTCATCAGCTTTGTCCATCCTTATTGTCTGCGGCCCCGACCGGGACAAGGCTCTCTTTAAGATTGTTCAGGAACGCATCCAGCCGACCTTCGCCGGCAAGGGTATGCGGCATGCCCACACTGAGAGTCACCTCGTCATCACGCGAGGCAAAGCCGATCAGGAATGGAATGTTCTCTATGCTGGGCGGAATGCCCCATATTATCCTGCTGTTAAACCCGCCGCCCGAAAAATACTGCATCGGCAGCTTGCCCATGTTGCTTATAAGTCCCGATGAACCGAAGAGCCCGTTCCGGTTGCACTCCTCGATCCGTTCATTACCTTTTTTAACAAGAAAGCTCATGGGAAGATAACGCAGATACGGGTCCGTCCTGTCTATCATACAGTCACGCTTCTCAGCTACCTGCCTGCGTATATCCTCAGCAATATCCGCAGCGGTAGTCTCCTTCGTTACTTCAGTATATATGGCTATGGCAAGGTTGGCGGTTGACCGCAGGCCCTTCTGCCTGAACCTCAGGTCAACGGGGATAGCGAAACGCACCGGGCCATCCTGGTACCTCCAGGCCTCGCGCGCAGAGAGCAGCACAATCTGTCCAAGAATATTCTTGTAAGTGCCGTTTATTATGATACGTTTCCAGGTAACGCCCCTTTTACATCCTGAAGGTTTTCCAGTGGGCGCTATGTTGTTTTTAGGGAATGGTTTGCGGTACTCTCGCTGGTTTGCCCTTGCCAGTTCCATGTCTGTGATTGTTGCGTTCGATCCCACGGGCTTCTCGCCCCTGAGAACGCCGAATATATCCCCCATCCAGGTGAGCAGGCCCATCCCATCCATGACTGCATGGTGTGTTCTGAAGCAGACACGCATGGGATTTCCCCTGATCAGCAACACTTCAGATGTGGGGCCCTTTCTAAGGCTGAGCCCCCTGTCAAGGAATGGCGCGCCTTCAGGTCCAAGTCCGTCCCAGCTGCTGCCGTCAATCTCTAGGACTTCCGGTGTTACCCCTGAATCCACCCACCTGCTCATTCCAAGGTGGCCTTTAAGTATAAGCCTGCTTCCGGGATTGGCCTCTGATGCCTTCTCTACGGCATCGCGCCATTTCTGCACATCGAAGATCCCCTCACCCTCTGCCACAAACTGGTTCAGGCCGGGAGGGCAGATTTCTGCCCCGACTGCAAACAGACGGTCATTGTACGACATTTTTCGAGTGTATCTTTTTCCCGGCATTAATTCATCCCCTGACACATAAATTTAAAGGTGCTCATAAAAATCACCGCTTTCCGGATTTTAAAACCCGATGCTGAAGTTGTAGAGTTGCAGGCTTGCTTATAAAAATCAAGCTCTTTTAGCGGTCGTATAATTTACCGCCAATTGTATATTACACTCTTTCCGGATTGTTGGGAAATCTTATCCATCGAAAATTGACTTGATTTCT
>ENA-UPTA01003658-UPTA01003658.1-activated-sludge-metagenome-genome-assembly--contig:-NODE-3658-length-14983-cov-5.978698_pt1 | contig 14983 bp, 13 predicted proteins | sample MGYA00238184_ERZ773361 | MGnify/ENA primary metagenome ERZ773361 (study PRJEB29100, sample SAMN05720205) | activated sludge metagenome | isolation source: anaerobic digester from wastewater...
GCGGATGCCGCCTGTCCATCACGTATCCGGAACTCTGCGTCATGCAGGCCCGCGCGATCATCGAGGCCGCCTGCAATGTCGAAAAGAAGAACAAGATCAAAGTGCTTCCGGAAATCATGGTTCCGCTGATCGGAACCAAGGCGGAATTCACCTTCTGCGAGAAGATCATCCGCGAGACGGCCGACGCCATCATCAAGGACCGCAAGTCCAAGGTGAAGTACATGGTCGGAACAATGATCGAGATCCCGCGCGCCGCGCTGACCGCCGACGAGGTGGCCGAGGGCGCCGAGTTCTTCAGCTTCGGCACCAACGACCTGACCCAGATGACCTTCGGCTTCAGCCGCGACGACATCGGCGTGTTCCTGCCGGATTACCTGAAGGAGAAAATTCTCCCCAGCGATCCGTTCCAGCACATTGACGAGTCGGGCGTGGGACAGCTGGTCCAGATGGCCGTGAAGAAGGGCCGCGATGCGCGTCCCGGACTCAAATGCGGCATCTGCGGCGAGCACGGAGGCGATCCTGCGAGCGTGAAGTTCTGCCACAAGGCCGGACTGAACTACGTGAGCTGCTCGCCCTATCGCGTGCCGATCGCGCGCCTGGCCGCTGCTCAAGCCGCCATCAAGGGTTAATCGAGACTGCATAAAGCGGCGGGCGGGAAGAAATTCCCGCCCGCTTTTCTTTGGGTGCAAAGCCGTTCTTGATTTCGGGGGCTCGGTCTGACAATATGCGGTTATAGAAAGGCAGCGAGGCTCTGGGAATCGGACTATGGCGGACATTGATCACACAGTGATGATATACATGCGGGAAATCGGCACCACCCCGCTGCTCACCCGCGAGGACGAGGTCAAGCTTGCGAAACGCATCAAGAAGAAGGATGCGGCGGCCCGTGACCTGATGATCCGCGCCAATCTTCGGCTGGTGGTCAAGATCGCGCGTGATTACGCGTCCTACGGACTTCCTCTGCTGGACCTCATTTCCGAAGGCAACATCGGCCTGATGAAGGCCGTCGAGCGCTTTGACCCCAAAAAGGCGGAAAGCTCAGCACCTATGCGGCGTGGTGGATCAAGCAGGCCATCAAGCGCGCGCTGGCCAACCAGGGCAAGACGATCCGGCTTCCCGCGCACATGGTGGATAAAATTTCCCGCCTGCGCCGCGCCGAGCACGAGCTGACCGAGCATCTGAACCGCGAGCCCACCAACGAGGAGCTGGCCGTGAAGCTGGATGTGTCGGCCTCCGTTATCGAAACCTGGAAAACCGTTGCGCTGCGGCCGGCATCGCTGGATGCTCCGCTCAGCGAGGACGGCGGCTCCATCAGTCAGCTTGTGGGCGATGATCGCGGACAGACTCCGTACGAGGATCTCAACGACAAGCAGCTCCAGACGGAAATGGAGGGGTGCCTCAAGAATCTTGACGCCCGCGAGAGGGAGATCCTCAAATACCGCTATGGATTGGGAGGCGTTGAGGCCGAAACGCTGGAGGATGTTGGCAAGCGCTTCAAGATCACCCGCGAGCGCGTGCGCCAGATTCAGAACAGCGCCGTGAAGAAACTCCGGAATATGATGGATGCCGACATCGAGAAGGAAGTCGGAGAGGAAGAATGAGCATTGAAGCGGTGAAACAGGCCATCCGCGATGTTCCCGACTTTCCCCAGAAGGGCATCATCTTCAAGGACATTACGCCGGTGCTCAACAATCCCAAACTTTTCAAGATCGTCATAGATGAGTTTGCAGCCCGTTATCAGAAAAGCCGCATTGAAAAAATCGCCGCGGTGGAATCGCGCGGATTTCTTCTCGGATCGGTGCTGGCCTACAAGCTGGGTGCGGGACTTGTTCCCGTGCGCAAAAAGGGGAAACTGCCGGCGGATACCATCGAAGCCTCCTATGCGCTTGAATACGGAACAGCCACCATCGAAATTCACACGGATGCCGTCAAAAAAGGCGAGCGCGTGCTGATCATTGACGATCTTCTGGCCACCGGCGGAACCGCTGCGGCCACGGCCTCGATGGTGAAACAGCTTGGCGGTGACATCGTTGAAATCGCTTTTCTGATCGAACTGGCTTTTCTCAAAGGCCGCGAAAAACTTTCGGGCTATCCGGTTTTCGCCCCGATCGCCTATTGAGGCTCCACAAGCAAAAAATGGTCAAAAACGGCCTTTTTGGGCCATTTTTTAGCAAAATACAGCAAAAAACGCCCATTTATTGCATAAATTGGTCTTTTTTGGGGCTTAAAACCAATTTTCTCAAAACTTGCGCTTTCATGGGTCGCGGTGCATATTGATCCCTCAATTTGATGAAACGCGAGGGATGAAATGGAAGCATTGAAAAAATCGAAAAAGTTTGCGGGACCGGCCGGTCCGGTGGTGCTGGTGATTATGGACGGCATCGGCATCGGCAAACATGAAGAGGGCGATTTTGTCCGCGCCGCCTCCACCCCCGTGATGGACTGGCTCAGGGCCAACACGGTGAATTCCCAGCTCAAGGCCCACGGCCTCGCCGTCGGCCTGCCGTCCGACGAGGACATGGGCAACAGCGAAGTCGGCCACAACGCGATCGGCTGCGGCCGGGTTTTCGACCAGGGCGCGCAGCTGGTGAACAACGCCATTGCCTCGCGCGGCGTTTTTGAGGGCGCCGTCTGGAAGGAGCTGATTTCCAACTGCAAGGCGAACAAGTCCACGCTGCATTTCATCGGCCTTTTTTCCGACGGCAACGTCCACAGCCATATTGACCAGCTCAAGGCCATGCTGACCGAGGCCGCCGCGGCGGGGGTTGCGCGCGTTTGCCTGCATCCGCTTCTCGACGGCCGCGATGTCCCGCCCACCTCCGCCCTTGTTTACATTGATGACATCGAAGCCTTTTTCAAGGAGAAGAACGCCGCGGGCAAGACGCAGTTCCTGATTGCGTCAGGCGGCGGCCGAATGGTTATTACGATGGACCGCTACAATGCCAACTGGGGCATGGTGGAACTGGGCTGGAAAACGCATGTAAAGGGCGAGGGGCGCTTTTTTGCCACCGCCCGCGAGGCCATTGAAAAATTCCGCGAGGAAAAGCCCGGCATCATTGACCAGGATCTTCCGCCGTTCGTCATTGGCCAAAACGGCAAGCCCGCCGGACCGATTGTGGATGGCGACAGCGTGGTGTTCTTCAATTTCCGCGGCGACCGCGCCATTGAAATCACACGGGCATTTGATGATGACGATTTCAGCCATTTCGACCGCGGCGCGCGCCCGAAGGTTAAATACGCCGGCATGATGGAATACGACGGCGATCTGCATATCCCGAAGAAATATCTGGTGACCCCGCCCGCGATTGACCGCACGCTTGATGAGTATCTGATCGCGACCGGGGTGTCGCAGCTGGCCATCAGCGAAACGCAGAAGTTTGGACACGTCACCTATTTCTTCAACGGCAACCGCTCCGGTAAATTCAGCGACACGCTGGAGGATTACGTCGAGGTTCCGTCCGACATCGTGCCGTTTGAGCAGCGTCCTTGGATGAAGGCTGCCGAAATCACCGACCGGGTGGTGGCTGAGATCGCAGGCGGGAAATACCGCTTCATCCGGCTCAACTATCCCAACGGCGATATGGTCGGCCACACCGGCAACTTTGAAGCCGTGCGCATCGCGGTGGAGTCAGTGGACCTCTGTCTGGCGCGCCTGATGGAAGCGGTGAAAAAGGCTGGCGGCATCATGGTCATATCGGCCGACCACGGCAATGCAGACGATATGTACGAGCGAAACAAGAAAACCGGCAAGACGGCGATAGATCCGTTCACGGGGCTTCCGCAGGCGAAGACCAGCCACTCGCTCAATCCTGTGCCCGTCTATGTATTTGCCCCGGCCAACAGGGATCAAATCCGTCTTTCGGGTGCAAAGGATCTGGGTATTGCCAGCCTTGCCGCAACCTGCATGAAACTGCTGGGCTTCGAGCCGCCGGCGGATTATGCGCCTAGCATTGTGGATGCGGGCTGAGCGGATGCGGGATATCGGCCAGCTGATTTCCGAAAAAAGCGCCAGCGTGTTCTGTGACTACGCCGTGACGCAGGGCATTGTCTGTCAGCCTGAAAAGGCGGAAGACGGGGCGTGGCATATCTGGGTCGAGGATGAGGACCGTCTGCAAGCCGCCGCGCAGATGCTGCGCGAATTTCAAGCTCATCCTGAAGATCCCGTCTATCTTTCCGCCGAGGGCGCCGCGGCCGAATTCATGACTGCGGCGGAAAAGGAGGAGAAAGAGGCTGCAAAGCGCACGTTCGACCGCAACAAGCTGTGGGGCGGGCGAACGGGCCGGCTGACGACCGTTCTGATGGGCATTTCCATTCTGGTCAGCGTGGTGTCGCTGCTCGGCTCGCGCCTGGACGCGGTCCGGTTTCTGTTTATCACCGGCATTCAGGAGCAGGCCGATGTGATCCAGTGGCTGCCGGGCCTTCCCGAAATCCGCCACGGCCAGCTCTGGCGGCTGATCACGCCAATCTTTCTGCACTTTGGCATCTGGCACATCTTTTTCAACATGATGTGGCTTCGCGATCTCGGCGGGATGATCGAGCGCATCAAGGGTCCGTGGTTTCTGGGAATATTGATCGCCGTCATTGCCGCTCTTTCCAACCTCGGCCAGTTCTATGTATCCGGCCCGCTGTTCGGCGGGATGTCCGGCGTGGTCTATGGCATGCTGGGCTATGTCTGGATGAAGGGCAAATATGATCCGGGCTCAGGCCTGTATCTGCATCCGTCCACCGTCAAAATGATGATCGTCTGGTTTTTCCTCTGCCTGACGGGTTTAATGGGCCCCATTGCCAACACTGTTCACGGCCTCGGCCTCGGCCTGGGCGTGGTCTGGGGCTACATTTCCGCGCGTCTGCGCCGCTGATGATTTGACTGGTTTTCGACAGGGTATATTTTATACTTTCCATATGCAGAAGAGGGGATATTCACTTGCACTGGTGCTGATGCTTTCGGCGTGTTCAATCCCGGCCGGGCCGGAACCGGGGACGAATGAAATTGCGCATTTGCGGCACGCCCTGTCGGCCATCGGAATGACGCCGGTGGATATGGGGTTCACCAAAGATATCGGCAAGCCGCGCATGGCGCTTCCCTGCACGCGGAATGTGCTCTCTTCCCCATTGAAACTACCCGCCATGGCCGATGATTTGTATCTGGCCATTCTTGAAAAGCCCGACCGACTCTGGCCGCTGTTCCATTCATGGATGAAAACGAACACTCTCAATGCAGAACAGAAAATAGATGCCGCCCCCCAATTCTCCGTGCTGAATGAGCCGCTGCAAGCGTTCTATGCGAAAGCGCAGGAATCTTCACTTCTGCTTGAGGCGGCCTTTGAAAAACTGAGCCGCGCCGAGCAGGAATATCTGGCCTGCTCCATGCTCGCGGGGACATTCAATGCCGAAGATTACGAAACCGCCCGCGATGCGCTGGCGGCCGCGGGTTTCTCATCGAATCTTGTTGCCGAAATCGTCGAAGAAGGCATGCAACTTGATCCCAAACCGTCGGCTGACCGGTTTCTGGATGCGCTGGAGAAAATCGAAATGGGCGCGCTGCTGGAGGCCGGGCGCATTCTTCATGATGCGGCCGCGCAGCTGCGCGATGCGGCGCAGGCGCTGACCAACTGGCCGAAATCAGTGGTGATTGCTGAAACGCGTCTCGGAAAAATTGCCGTGGGAACCGAAGCCGATGATGTCTATGACGCCGCATTTTTGCTGATTCTTGATCCGGCCGGCAAAGATTCGTACACGGATGCCTCGGCGCAGGGCTTGTCGGGCAATCCGCTTTGCGCAGTCGTGGATTTGAGGGGCGATGACTCCTATGCGGGGCGGGGGATGATCGGTCCCGGCGCGGCGCTGTGGGGCGCATGTGTGATGCTTGATGATGCAGGCAACGATTCGTATTCGGCGGATTACACCGGGCTTGGAGCCGGAATGTTTGGAGTAGCGTGGCTTGAAGACTCCGCGGGCGACGACCTTTACCGCGCCCATGCGCTGGCGGAGGGCGCGGCGTTTGCCGGAGTCGGCATGCTGCACGACCGCGCGGGCGATGATCTTTATCAGGCGGGATTCAGTTCACAGGCCTCGGCCGGGGTAATGGCCATTGGCCTGCTGATTGACCGCGACGGCAGCGATCATTATATCGCCGGCGGACGCGAGCACGACTGGGAGCGCAACGACGAGCGGTACATTTCGCTGTCGCAGGGATGCTCCATCGGCATGCGGCCCTTTGCGGGCGGGGGTATCGCCGCGCTGGTGGATCTGGCGGGCAACGATTCTTATGAGGCGGATGTCTACGGGCAGGGTGTCGGCTACTGGTATTCCATCGGCATGCTTCTGGATGCTTCCGGCCACGACCGCTACAGCATGCATCAGTACGGTCAGGGCTCCGGCATTCATCTGAGCGCGGGGCTTCTGTGGGACGGGCGGGGGAACGATGTCTACAGCGGATTTATTCTGGCGCAGGGGAGCGCCCACGACTACGCGGTGGGGATGCTGTTCGATGAAACCGGCGACGATACCTATTCTGCAGACCACCACAGCCAGGGCCGCGCGCTGAACACGGCCATGGCCCTGCTGATTGATTCTGCGGGAACCGACGGATATTTTGCGCGCCAGCCGGACCAGTGTCAGGGTGTCGGAAATTCCGGCGACAAGCGCGAATACGGAAGCCTCGCGCTGCTGCTGGATCTGCAGGGCGCGGACTGGTACACCTGCGGCGCGGAAGACGGCGCGCGTCTTGAACGGCCGGATTTCGGCATCGTGTACGACCTGAAGGAGGAGCCATGAGAAAGCTCCTCGCTGCTTTGCTTCTGATCGCTTCGCCGGCGCTCGCCGAACCGCTGGTTTATGCCTCGATGGGTTTTGATGAGCTGATGCTTCACGCATCACGCTACGGATCCACGGAACTCAAGCGTGAACGCAAGGCCGCCGCTGAAAAGGAGTTGTTTTCGCGCGGTTCTGAGGCCCTGGAATACCTTATCAACCGGGCGGACATTGAGAATGTTTCTTTTGGTGTTTACATTCAACTGCTTGTTGAAAGACTGCCGCCGGAGGAATCCGCGCCGGTTTTGCTGAGCGCGCTGGATTCAAAGAAGAAGGAAGTTCGCAAGATGGCAATTTTCTTTCTGGGATTCAACAGCCTGCCGCAATATGCGGACCGCGTGTTTTCGTTTCTTCAGAAAGAATACGAGGCGGGCGTTGCCATGCGCACACTGGGCAAGTGGGGCGTGCGTGAAGCAGTGCCGGACATCATTCCGTATCTGCGGGATTCCGACGAGCGCCGCCGCATTGTCGCGGCCAATGCGCTGCACGATATCGGCGATCCGCTGGCCATACCCGCGCTCCGCGCGGTGAAGCGCGACCGCTATTTCACCGTCCGCAGGGCTGTCGAACGGGCGCTGAAAAAGCTGTCCGCCCCCCGCGATGTCTTGACGGACGATTCCAAATGATCATCATCTGGCCGTCATGAGCAATGAGCTGGACAATTTCAGAGTGGTGCTGGTTTCCCCGATCTACGGCGGAAACATCGGCGCGGTCTGCCGCGCCATGATGAACTGCGGCATGAGCGACCTGGCCATCGTCGAGCCGCGCAACGATGTGGATGAAAGCGATGCCGTCCAGCGCGCCTATCACGCGGTCGGGGTTTACGAAAAACGCAAGGTGTTCGCCACGCTCCAGGAGGCGGTGGCCGACTGTGGATCGGTCGCGGGCACCAGCGCGCGCAAAGGATTGTACCGCAGCCACGCGAAAAGCCCTCGCGAATGGGCCCCGGACCTGCTGCGAAGCGCGCAGAACGGAAAAGTTGCGCTGGTATTTGGACCGGAGGACAAGGGGCTGAGCAACGAGCATCTCGCGCTCTGCACGCGCATCATCCAGATTCCTTCGCACAGCAGCTACGAGTCGCTCAATCTGTCGCACGCGGTGATGATCTGCTGCCACGAAATATTTGTCGCGTCCGGCGTTTTTGAGGATTCCGCGCAGGAGTGGTCGCCCGACGCGCCTTCGCAGCTCCGTGAGCGGATGCTGGCCATGTGGGAGAAGACACTCTATGACATCGGTTTCATGAACGATGAAAAGGGCGACCACATGATGATGGGCCTGCGCCGCATCCTTTCGCGCGGACAGCTCACGGTCAATGATGTCAAAATCCTCATGGGCATCGCGCGCCAGACGCAGTGGTTCGTGAACCGGCACCGCAGGCTCAGCGGCGATGCCGAGACGCCAGCCTCGGAAGAATTTCAGGATGAAGATTGACTAACCCGCGCGGGCATTCTAAAAAGGGCTGGAATTTGAAGTAAAACGCTCAACGCAAAGGAGAGAGCCGTGATTGTAACAACGAAAGAACTGTTCAAGCATGCCTACGGGAAATATGCCGTCGGCGCGTACAACATCAACAACCTCGAGCAGACCATGGGCCTTTTCAAGGGCAACCTCGACAGCAAGGCCCCCTTCATTATCCAGATTTCCAAGGGCGCCCGCTCCTACACCGACAAGGTCATGCTCGAAGCCATCATCCGCGGGGCCGACCAGCTTTTCCCGGATGCCGTGTTCGCCGTCCATCTGGACCACGGCGACGAGGAAACCTGCTACGACTGCATCAACAGCGGTTTCTACAGCTCCGTTATGATTGACGCCAGCGCCGAACCGTTCGCGAAGAACATCGAGATTACCAGCCGCGTGGTGAAGGCTGCGCACGCCAAGGGTATTGTGGTTGAAGCGGAACTCGGCAAGCTGGGCGGTGTGGAGGAGCACGTCTCCGTGAGCGAAGCCGACGCCAAGCTAACCAATCCGGCCGAAGCCGAAGAGTTTGTGAAGAAGACCGGATGCGACAGCCTGGCCTGCGCCATCGGCACCAGCCACGGCGCGTTCAAGTTCAGCGGTTCGCAGGGGCTTCACTTCGATGTCATTGCGGCCATCCAGAAGCGCCTGCCGGGCTTCCCGCTGGTCATGCACGGCTCCAGCTCGGTGCCGCAGGACGAAGTCGCGCGGATCAACGCCGCCGGCGGAGACCTGAAGGGGGCGAAGGGCGTGGACGCCACCCAGTTCAGGAAGGCCGCCACGCTGGGTGTGACCAAGATCAATATTGACACCGATGGCCGCCTGGTGTGGTGCCGCGTGCACCGCGAGGCGTTCCGCGACGACCCGAAGAACTTCGATCTGCGTCCGCCCGGAAAAATATTCATGAAGGAATACGCCAAATTCATCGCCCAGAAAAACGAGTATCTGGGAAGCGCCGGGCAGCTTGACGCCGTGCGCAAGATGATCAAGGCATAATCATTGCCTGTGTTTTGAGGAGAGGAGCCTGCGGGCTCCTCTCTTTTTTTATGAAAAGTTCCAATCATTGGAACTTTTTGACGTAAAACTTCCAATGGTTGGAACTTTTCCCGGTGGCCGCTTTTCGGCTTGCAACATATACGGCAATATTGCCTAATATCAGGCCTATGAACACTCATGGGGACGAGGCCAGAACGGCGATTCTGAAGGTTTTGAGCGAGATCGGCGAGCCGGCGGGCGCGACGCGCATCGGCGTGGAGCTGGGCCGAGCGGGCATCAACCTCAGTCCGCGCACGGTGCGCTTCCATCTGCGGCAGCTCGACGAACACGGCCTCACGGAACTCATCAGTCCGCGCGCGGGGCGGGTGATCAGCGAGGCCGGCCGCGAGGAGCTGTCGCACGCCAATATCGTCGAGCGGGTGGGGTTTATTGATGCGCGCGTGGACGAGCTGGCCTACCAGATGGATTTCAGTTTCGAGAAGTGCTCCGGGAAAATCATCATGAACACCGCCGTGATCCTGAAGCGCGACCTGTCGCGTTCGCTGGCGCAGATGGAACCGGTGTTTGAAAAGAATCTGGGCATGGGGGGGCTGCTGGCGCTGGCCTATCCCGGAGAGACGCTCGGGCGCCTGACAATCCCGCATGAAAGCATCGGCATTGCCACGGTATGCAGTGTGACGATCAACGGAATCCTGGTGCGGCACGGCATTCCCGTGACTTCACGCTACGGCGGCCTGCTGGAGATCCGGAATTACAAGCCGGTGAGGTTTGTGGAGCTGATCGAATACAAAGGCACCACGCTCGATCCCCTGGAGGCATTTATCGCGGCGCGCATGACGAAGGTTTGCGAAGCCGCGAAGACCGGCGAAGGCATCATTGGCGCCAGTTTCCGGGAGGTTCCCGCCAACGCCCGCGCTGCCGTGAAGAAAATTCATACGCAGATGCAGTCGGTTTCACTCGGCGGCATTCTCGCCGTGGGCGAGCCGCACCGGCCGCTTTGCGGCATTCCCGTTCCCGAGGGCCGAACAGGAGTGATCACCACGGCGGGTCTTAATCCGGTGGCGGCTTTGCAGGAATCCGGCGCACGGATTCCGCTGCGATCGCTGGCATCGCTCGAGGATTACGGGCGGTTCAAGCCGTGGCGCGATGTCTGCCGCCAGTTCCGCCGGTGAAGCTGATGGCTTCTGCCGCCGGCATCAGCATCATGGCGTCAGGATGTTCAGCGAGCGGGGTTTTACCTGCACTTCGATATCGGGGCCGGCTTCCACCAGCTCTCCGTCAAGCTGGAGCGGCGCGGCCTTTGTCCGGTGGACCTTGAGCTGTTTGAACCGCTGGGTGACGACCTTGGGAAGGCAGTCAATGCTTCCGTCGAAAAGGCGCGGGATGTTCATGAGGAGCGCCGGCATATCCTTGCGGTGTATTACGATCAGCTCGAGCAGGCCGTCATCCTCGCAGGCCTGCGGGGCGATCTGCGCGCCGCCGCCGTACTGCGTCAGGTTGGCGGTGGTGAAGACGATCGGGTCGTTGCAGCGCTGCGTTTTGCCGCCGTCGAGCGTGTATGCAAACGGCTGGGGCTCGTAGGTCAGGTATTCGTAGGCTGCGGAAAACACATAGGGGAAAACTCCGCGCACGGGCATTTTTTCAAAGGTTCGCACGAGGGCCGCGTCCCAGGCCATGCCGCAGGTGACGAAGAATGGCCGCCCGTTGGCCGTGCCGACATCAATGGCGCGGATGCGTCCGTCCGCCAGGATGTGCGCCGCGCGAACCGGGTCGAGCGGGATGTTGAAATGCCGCGCAAAACCGTTGCCGCTTCCGGTGGGGATGACCCCGAGGGCGGCCGGGGTTCCGATCAGTTCGGCCCCGATGGAGTTGACCATGCCGTCTCCGCCGACCACGAGTATGACATCCGCGCCATCATCTACTGCCCGGCGGGCTTTGGCGCGGCCATCTCCCGCGCTGTGGCTGAACTGGTAGGAAATGCAGGGGCAGTGATCGAGCCAGATCTGTTCAAGGGTCTGGAGCAGGGCTGTCACGGGGCTGCCGATCCCCGACCGGGGGTTGATCAGCACCAGCATTTTATTCACCGAAAGCGTCATGAACCCTGATCCATCCTCTCAAGGGCATGATAGCAGTGCGGCGCGGGAACGGAACAGATAAAAATCAGACCAGCGGAAGCTTGATGAAAACAACCGTCGCCTTGCCGGGAGCGCTCTGGACGTGCACTTCGCCGCCGTGGTTCTGAATCACTCGCGCGGGAATGGCGAGCCCGAAGCCGAGCCCGTGATCCACGTCGCTCGCGCTGCAGGGCTTCCCAAGGCCCTTCAGCACCTCGGCAGGATCAGCCCCGCCGTCGAAATATTCGATCCGGATGTCGAGCGAAGGCCCGTTGTCAACGCAGGCCAGGCGCACTTCTCCCCTGCTGGCGGCCACGGCGATGACACCGTTGCTGATCACCGCCTTCAAGGCGGCGGGCAGGCGGGCGGGATGGCACATCAGGGATCCGCGGTTGACCATCATGCGGGCATCCAGCTTGATGCCGGCGCGCGAGGCCCACTGGGAAATATCCTCGATGATCTGGTGGAGCATGAACGGCGCGTTCATTTTCCGGAGGTAGTCGCCCCGTCCTTCGCGAAGCTCGCCGCATAATCCGACAATTTCAGAGCAGTGCCGCACCTCATGCAGGATGAGATCCAGTTCCGCGGTCACGGTTTTCAGCGGCTCCTCCGTTTCGGACTTCTTCGCAAGCTGCTGAACCGACTGCAGGGTTTTCTCGAGCGGGCGCACCAGGTCATGCATGAGCTGGACGGCGGGCGCGGATTCATCAATCTGCTTCTTCATCGCCTGGTACTGCTTTGACAGATCCCAGATAATCCCCTTCATTTCCTCTTCCAGCGCCTGATGACGGCGGCGGTCGCGGGTGCGGTCAACGCCTTCGCGCACGATCTGATATACATTGTCCGCCTCAAACGGTTTTTCGAGATAGTGGCTGGCGCCGAGGGACATGGCTTCTTCCGCGGTTTCCAGTTTCGGGAACCCGGTCATCATCACCACGCTGATTTTGTCGTCAAGGTTGCGCATCACTTTAAGCGCGTCGAGTCCGCTTTCGCCGGGCATGACAATATCCATAAGAACAATATCGGGCGTCTGCTCGCGGAAAATCCGGATGCCCTCCTCGGCGGTTTCGGCGTGAAGGACTTCGTACTCCCCCTCAAGGAAGGTTTTAAGCATGTCGCGAAGCAGGCTGTGGTCATCCACAATCAAAACCTTCTTCAGTGCCGTGGCGTTTTCCATCTTTTTCTCCGTTTTTTCAGCTTTTGTGGCTGATTGCTTTTATAAGCAGGAACCGTGCCAGCGCTTCGCATTAATGCGAAACACTCTGTATTCTAGGGGATATAAGAATTGTATTATCAGAAATGATAAAAATCAGGGCCCGAGCTCGCGGCGGAAGCACTGGGCTTCGTAGACTTTGCCTGCCGGGGTTTTGAAGCGGATTCGAACCATGTCGCGTGGTTCCTCACCGAGAATGCTGACCTCGGCGCCGGCTTTCAAAACTCCCATCAGTTTTCCAGGGTCGAGCAGAGAATAGACGTTGATGCTGCTGCTGAGGGTTATGGTTCGAGGTTCCATCGAAGGCTTCCGGGTTTCTGCGGGAGTGCCTGTCACTGGCGGCGCAGCAGGCGCTGACGGACCCGAAGGCGTGAGCACTGGGGGAGCAGAAGGCAGCGCGCGCTGCTGCAGCATTTGCATGCGCGACAGGTTCGGGCCCGCCCAGCCTCCGCGCTTGTTTTTCCTGGCTTCGCTCTCGAGGTTTTTCAAATGCCAGATGTGATTCCTGCCGCTTTTGCCATCGGGGAGCTCATCCTCGTTGACTCCAAAAATCCGCGCATAGCCGTTTTCGATCAGCGCCTCGCAAAGATACTTGTCGCCCACCTGAATCATGGCATAGTCGCGGTCCTTCGCGCTGCGCCCGCGTGCGTCAATCAGTTTGCTGTAGGCGGTGAAGCCGCCGGCGAGAAAATTCTGTGTGAACTTTGCGGCCTCCTTGCCCAGCTGGACGGATTCCTTTTCGCTGATGCCGAAGTATGCGGCCTGCTCCTTCACGCGGTCGGGCAGGCTGTCATCGCTTTCAGGGGCATCCACAAAATAGAGGCGGAAAAGATAGCTGCGCCGCTCAGCCTTCACATGAAAGCTGTCACCGTCGTTGGCCGGATTTTCCTTGAGGACGCAGTTGGGATAGGTTTTCCATTTTTTCGCGGCAAGGCACTCAGGGGCGCAGACGAATGCCGCGATGGCCAATGCGGTGAAAGCCAGCCTCATGCCGGAATTCCTGAGAGCACGCAAAGCGAATGCGCGCCCGCCGGGACGGCGGGGGATTCGCTGTCGATGCGGGGGCATTCCTCTTCCGTGCTCAGTTCCATCCGCCAGGTCCCGCCGGCCAGCGGCGGAAGCGTGAAGACCACATCCTCTTCGGATGCGTTGATCAGCAGCAGAACCGGATCGTCGTCATCCACGCCGGTTGCGTGGCTGCTGCCGTCGAAAACGCAGGCTACCGCCTGTCCGTGTTCCCAGTCGGGATCCCTTCCGTCCGGGCCGTACCAGAATATGGAACTGGGCGACGGGTCGGCGTCGGCGTGATTGGGAAACAGGACGCTGTTCAGTACCGGGTGTTTTTTTCTGAAGGCGATCAGCTGCCTCACAAAATCGTGCAGATCACTGTTCTCGCGGAGCAGCTGCCAGTTGACCCACGAAATCTCGTTGTCCTGGCAGTAGGCGTTGTTGTTGCCTTTCTGCGTGCGGGAAAACTCATCGCCCGCCAGAAACATGGGAACGCCCCGTGACAGCAGCACCGTGGCCAGCAGATTTTTCTGCTGCTGCCTGCGCAGGGCCAGGATCTCCGTGTCGGCGGTATCGCCTTCGACTCCGTGGTTGGCGGAATGGTTGTGGTTGTCCCCGTCGCGGTTCTCTTCGCCGTTTTCCCGGTTGTGCTTCTGTTCGTAGCTGACGAGGTCGTACAGCGTGAAACCATCGTGGCAGCACACATAATTGATGCTCTTTTGCGGCGTCTGGCTTTTCACATTGTAAAGATCCGGACTCCCGGCCATGCGCGCGGCAAAGGCGCGGAGCATGTGCCTGTCGCCCCGCCAGAACTTCCGGACATCGTCGCGGAAGCGCCCGTTCCATTCCGACCAGCGCTTGTTGGGGAAGGATCCCACCTGGTAGACGCCGGCGGCGTCCCATGCCTCGGCGATGATCTTGGTCTTGCGCAGTGCGGGATCCTCGGCGATGTGCTCGACCGCCGGCGGATTGGGGAGGACGTCCCCGTTGGTTCCGCGGGTCAGGATGGAGGCCAGGTCGAAACGGAACCCGTCCACGCGCAGGTGCAGCACCCAGTAGCGCAGGCAGTCGAGAATGAAGTCGCGCACAATGGGATGGTTGCAGTTGACGGTGTTTCCGCATCCGGTGTAGTTGGCGTAGTGCTTTCCCTCCTTCTCCATGATGTAGTAGATGGAGTTGTCAATGCCGCGGAAGGAGTAGGTGGGCCCGCCATCGCCGCCCTCGGCGGTATGGTTGAAGACCACATCGAGAATCACCTCGATCCCGGCCTTGTGGAGCGCCTTGACCATTTCCTGGAACTCGCGGACCTGGCCGCCACGCCTCCCGTTTGCCGCGTAGCGGGCGTTGGGCGCAAAGAAAGCCAGTGTGCTGTAGCCCCAGAAAT
>ENA-UPTA01003664-UPTA01003664.1-activated-sludge-metagenome-genome-assembly--contig:-NODE-3664-length-14964-cov-5.584479_pt1 | contig 14964 bp, 11 predicted proteins | sample MGYA00238184_ERZ773361 | MGnify/ENA primary metagenome ERZ773361 (study PRJEB29100, sample SAMN05720205) | activated sludge metagenome | isolation source: anaerobic digester from wastewater...
ACAGACCCCTTGGGAGGACCTGTGATCAATTTTACAGAAAAAGTGTTGCGTAATCGGTAAGAACATCAATCGTTTCATCATACAACTCTTTATCTAAACAATAATTTACATATTTATAATATATTGTGGGGTCTGTGTTTCCAAGACGAATTGCTTCAGACCAATCTCGGTAAGCTTCTTCTTCAAGTCCGCTTTTTAGATATGCCCAACCCCGAAGTCTAAATGCAATCTCTTTATCTGGATTTAGATTTATCACCTCAGTCAAATCAGTAATACATCCTTCGTAATCTTCAGCGCCAAACTTCTCATGCGCGCTTTTCGCCAAAAGCAGTGCCTTGTAAGAATCATCTTTATCAGTTATTAAAGATTGAGGGATTTTGCTGAGCAACACTTTTACTTCTTGGTTGTCCGGATCCAACTCTGAGGCGTGCTTCAGGTCCTCTGAAGAGCCAGCAAGGTCGCCTGCGTTGATCTTCTCCATTGCGCTCATGAGCAAACGGGTGACCTGACTATGTTTATCACCTCCTGCTGTCATTTTATGAACCAACGCATTGACCTCCTCATTACTCGGGTCAAGTAGATAGGCTTTGGTGAGGTCTTCCGAAGCGCCGGTGACGTCCTTTACTTTGGCTTTGATCTTGAATCTCGCTAAATAGTATCCAGCATTGTCCGGTGCCAGGCGGATAGCCTGGTCAAGATCGGCAATGGCATCCTCTTCTGTGCCTCGGAAACACGGCAGACTCCAGAATTCAGCCCTGGAGACATAAACTTGCGGATCTTCGGGATTGAGTTTGATGGCCTGCTCGAAATCTTCAGTAGCCTGGTCCATGCTTTCTTCAATGAAAATATTCTCTGCATGCACCTTGGCGCGCATGTGGTAAGCCATGGCGTTCTTCGGGTTTAACCGGATGGCTTCGTCGAGATCTACCAAAGCATTCTGTGAATCGCCAGAATCCGCCTGTAAGATACCTCTATTCAGGAAGAGGTCACTGTTGTTGGGGTCGAGCGTGATAGCCTGGTTGTAGTCCTTGAGGGCGGTTTTTGCATCTCCCAGTTTGTAGAAGGTCGCCCCACGATACCTGTAAGCCTCGGCGTTATCAGGCTCAAGTTCTATCGCCTGGTTGAAATCGGCATAGGCTTGCTCCCACTTCCCTGCTTTTAGCGAAGCCTCTCCACGCGCGACATATTCGCGGGCAGAACCCAGATTCTCTGACGATGAACCGATTTTTGAGAGTAGAGTCTGCTTCTTTGCTTCGGATTCCCTGATCTCTTGGATCTTTTCCTGGGCTGCCTCGGTATTTAAGTTACCAGGCTTGCTCTCAAGCGCGATGGCTTTCTCGACGTCCGCCAGGGCGGCTTGGGTTTCACCTTTCCAATCCAGGCTGACACCGCGTGAAAAGTAGGCATCCTTGGAGTCCGGGTTGAGCTCAATAGCCTTGGTGAGGTACTCGATTGCCTCGTCGTGCTGATTAGCCTTGGAAAGGAAAACGCCCAGTTTCTCGTGATATTCCGCATTCTCAGGGTCCAAACTGATGGCTTTCAAGAGGTCCTCACGCCCTTCGCGGGTTTTACCGTTCAACAGCTTCTTAAAGCCCTGGACGAAGAAGTGTTCAGCTTTTCCGCCGGCGAGGTCTGTTGCAGTAGCAAAATCCTTGAAAGCATCCTCCAGCTCATCCTGGGAAAGACCGCGAGCCCAGTAATTCAAGGGGTTTTTGGGATCAGCCTGAACGGCTTCTTCAATGACTTCCAGGGCACTTTCGTGATTGTCCTCGATGAGAGCCAAGATGGCATTTTGGAGATGCGTTCTGGTTTGCTTATCATTATCCGAGGCAGCCCCTGCAAAAACACCGCTTAAGGCCTCGACAGCGGTTAGATTCATAAGCCGTCTTGACCAGGTTCCTTCAAGATAGGACTTTTCTGTGATAAAGCGAAGATGGTTTACCAGGTCCTTTTGAACCTCTTCCTGTTTGCCGAGTAAGGAATAGACAAATGCTCTGAGCAGGTAGATGTTCATAAAACGTGGATCAGTGCCTTCTGAAAAAGGCGTTACATGGGGAATGATCTCCAAGGGGCACTTTGTAGCGTTGGTCAGATCTTCAATTGCTTCATCCAACTTGTCAGCCTTCAGGTTAACACAAGCACGGTAAATATAGGGAAGCATGCGATTGGGGACGTTTTTGATGTAAGCAGAAAACTCCTTGTAAGCTCCATCCAGATCACCCTCATTCAACAAATCTTCTCCACGGTCTGCAGATCTGTATTCTTTGCGTTCCTGGGTAAGGGTGACGTCTTCCTAGATGGAGGGTTCTTCATCGGGGTCAAACGTGAAAGGTGCTGCGTTTGGGTCAACCTTAAGTTGAAGGGCGTTTAACCTTTCGATTATTTCCGGGTCAGGTTCGCCCCCAGCACTACGCAGAAAGTTCTTGTAATCCGAGATTGCTTCCTGATAGCGGTCATTCCTTTCATGCAATTCTGCTCTGCGAACAAACGAATCCTCATCTTCTGGATCCAGCTCGATGGCAGCGTTGTAATCCGCTAGAGCTTTATCATCTTGACCGAGCATGCTGTAGGTATATCCTCTTTGGAAGATGGCAGAGGCATTGTCTGGTTCGCGCTCTATTGCTTCTGAGAAATCCTCAATGGCTTGGGGATAATTCTCTTTTTTAAAATATGCGTTTGCCCGATGTACGTATGTGTCAGCAAAACCTGGGTCAAAACCAATGGAAGCGCTTAAGTCCTCGATAGCCTCATCATATTTTCCAGATACAGCCTTGTCTCACCGCGACTAAAATGTGCGTTGTCGTCATCAGGAGAAATTCGGATAGCTTCGCTAAAATCTTTTTCTGCCTCCTGATATTCTTCTCTCGCCCCAAGTGCTTTACCACGAATCGTATAAGCAAGTGTAAAGTTGGGATCCAACTTGATGGCTGAGGTGCAATCTCTGATCGTTCTTTTGTAATTTCTTTGCTTGAAGTTGCGCCAGGCGCGATTTACATATTCCTCAGCAGAATCCAGCGCCTTGTAGATTTCGGGAACAAATTCGTTGTCACAGAAATCGCATTTATAAATGCCGTTATCGGGATCCCAGACATGGGTGCCTTTTTTATTGCATTTTGGGCATCGGGCTTCGGGGATCTCCTCGCCGTCCTGGTCAAGCGTGAAGGATAACGAGAAGCCACCCCCTTCATTGGTCATGTTGGTTACTTCGCCATTCTGACCGATGCCGAAGAAAAGATTCTGACTACCACTACTTTCTTCTTCATCTTCTTCATCATCATCATCATCATCGTCGTCCTCCTCCTCGTATTCATCGTTATCAAATTGAGAAACGCCAGACATCTGGGCCAGAAATTCTGCCACACTGATTTCACGGCTCTCGCCCTCTTCGTCGTCATCGCTAACATGTCTGGTAGTGAGGTTGCCGCTGGCGGCTAGCCTCCTAAGCATTTCCTCGAAAGTCTCACCTTCTGGTCCGTCTTCTTCTTCGTCTTCTTCTTCGTCTTCGTCTTCGTCTTCAAAATTATTATCAAAATTGTTACTCATCTTACCCTCTCCTTTTCATATGTCAGTGTCGAATAATTATTAACCTTGAAAACTTCCACTTAACTTTATCGCAACTCTCAATTATTTAGTAAGGATTTGTCCATTAATGAAATAGCATTGCTAAAACCTGTCGCATTATCAATAATACAGTTTGATCAGTTATCGTCATTGTCATCCCCTTCATCCTGCTCCTCGTCCTCTTCATCTTCATCATCGAAAGAAGACGCGCCAGGGTTTGGTTGGTTGACGTGGAAGAAGAACATAAGGATTGGCAGGAAGTCGTCCCCAAAAGGAAAAAGACAGCCTGAGTTGTTGTTTTGGTCCGAGCTCATTTTGTTTTTCCCAACTTCCCTTACTGAATGTTGAATTGTCTGCGCAAGGTGTTTCTGACCTTGAAAGACTTGACAAAGTTTTGCAGTGAACGATTACAAGCTTCACCTTCATGAACTAAATCCTGTAAAATTTTCTCTTGGTCCTCAACTTTTTTGTTCAGTAGCGCGTGCACGAGTTCGTTCCTGCTGGCACACCAACCCTCGATTCTCGTCAGGGTGTCAATCATCTGGTCCTTACCAGCGGTCCGATTGATCTGTTTGCGGAGTGCATCCGGGTAATTGTGGGCAGGTTCATTCACGGTGTAGTTCATTGACCAGGCAAGCAGTTCTTTGATCAATTTGATCTTGGCACTCACGTTGCGAATGCTTGGTTGCTTGGTGTTCAGAACTGTGAGCGCGCTGTCCAAGTGCGGGCGAACCTTGCCATTCCTGGTTATCTTTACTCGGGTGGCGTTCGTAATTCCGGCGTGGAACAAGAACGCCGAAAGGCGGTCTTCGATCAACGCGTAAAGGATGAAAATAGCTTCGAGGTGGAAACCACCTGCCTTGGAGCGCTTGAAATGCTCCATCTGAATTTCGTAGGCCGTTTTCTTTTCCATGTTGGAAGTGATTGGAGCAATCTTGGGTGTCATACCTGCCTTACTTTCATTTCCTGATAAATATTGATCTTCATATCATTGAGTAATCGAGTTGGCATCTCACACCTCAACCAAGCTTACTTCACCCTGGTCGTCCAGGAAGCACAGCTTTCCGCTCGCGGACGTGCCCAGTTTGGATTCAATGATGCCTCTATAACGCCGGACCTGGGGAGTGTACTTCTGGATCAGGTGCTCTTTTTGCGCGAGTGAACAGATGGGATCAGTCTTGAAGTCGATGATGTGCCAGCCGTCTGCATCCCTATAAAGCAGGTCGATGACCCTGTTCTCCACCTTTTCATTGATGAGGTAGGAATATGGCAATTCTGAGTAACGCTCAAGAGCTGCATCCACCTCGTTCCGCAGCCGATTCGCGTGGAAACGGGTTAACAACTCGTTGGCACGCGCGATGACCTCACTGCGGGTCACTTCAGTCGCCAGGCCTGCCCGCCAGGCTTCTGACTCCAATAACGCATCCAAAGCTGGATCTTCTGGAAAAAGCCAGCGCTGCAGAGTTTTGTGGACAATTGAACCAAGAACTTTTCCTGATATCCGACTGTCTGCCCGAGTGGCGCGCCAGGATTGGAGCTCCAAATCCTTCTCAGGATCATCCGGTAGTTCCGCTTGCCCAAAGCCCTCAACCGGCTGATAGATCGGCGCCAGGCCGGTCTCAAGTGGCAGATCAGAAGCCGAAGCTTCAGCTTTGTTCGAAACGGCAGGAGGCGTCTGCAACAGGCACAATGTGTGGACAGGGTACCCGTGACTCGTGTGAGATTCAAATGGTTGTCCACCTTGGGTTAGGAACTCCACTGATGGGGTTTCGAGTGCCTTGTCTATTTCCTTAACCCAATTCGACAGGCTCACCCCACCCTTTTTGCCAACCGTCACATGCCCGCTGATAATTAGCTTGGCTTGGGCACGCGTTAGCGCGACATATAGCACGCGCAGGTCTTCGCAATCATCCTGATCTTTATCCAGGTGTTTTGCCAACCGATAGAGCATTGGTGCGGGCTCTAGTTTAAAGGTAACTCCAAGCTCATCCGAAAGAAACGCTTGCGCTTTGCTTGATGGTTTTCCCCGCCCAGCGTCTGCCAGCACAACGACCGGATACTGCAGACCTTTGGCATGGTGAATGGTCATCAACCGGATGGAACCCTCAGCCTCTGCCGGGGCTTCGCCTTCCCGCGCGCCGGCATCATTGAGTGTTGATATCATGTCTAGGAAATCGCGCACATTAACCGCCTGGCTGAGCTGTGTATCTGACAAGAGTTTGTCCAGGTTGCGCCAAAGCCGTCCGGCGGCTTTGATCGACTGTCCATGCTCCAGCCCAATATCCGCAGTCGCGAGGATTGCCCGGTAATCGAGTTCATCAATCACCCGTTTCAACAGTTCAGAGACGGGGATACGGTCCACTAAGGGCATGAGTTTATTGAGGATACCCAGGGCACGCCTGGCGGCTGCCTGGTCTGGTTCGCTTAACTGCCCAATCTCACCCCGCAGAGCTTCGGAGTATGACAGGTTGGCCTGGCGCAATTGGAAGAGCGCCGCGTCGCTCAGCCCAAATGCCGGCGATCGCAGCAACCCGGCAAAGGAGACGTCATCCAATGGGTCCGCGATGGCGCGCAGGATGTTCAACAGATCGCGAATCTCGGGGCGGTCATAAAAGCCTCTCCCAGCCACCGAGACGAAGGGGATGCCCGCGTCTTCGAGAGCTTCCTCGTAGTAGGGGTAGCCGGTTGTCGCCCTGAAGAGCATCGCGACGTCACTCCATTTCTGGATCTGACCTTCCTCTTTGAGCTCCAGCAGGCGTGCCGCCAGGACTTGGCCTGCGCGCGGCTTGGCTGTGGCGGCATCTTCGCCCGCGCCGATAATGAACTCCACATGCGGCGATCTCACTGGATGCTCTGGGGCTTTTTTATGGGCTACAAGCGGCGTGTAGGGCACGTAATACTTGCGGGCTGTTTGCTCCTCGGTGCCAATCACATCAGAGAGCAAGTCGCCAGTGGCGTTCAACAAATCCTCATGGGCTCGGTAAGTGAGATTCAGGTTGATCAACCTGCCATTCTGGCGGTCGATGCGTTCCTGCTCCTCACGAAAAACGGTCACATCCGCGCGGCGGAAGCGGTAGATGGATTGGCGCATATCTCCAACCAAGAATAAGCACCCGCGATCCCCAGCCAGGGCGTTTACGATGTCGCGCTGGCGCGGGTTGGTGTCCTGGTACTCGTCCACCATGATAGCCTGCAGCTCCTGCTGCCAGCGCTGTCGGATTTCTGGAATTCTCAGCAGACGCTGGGCATGGAACTCGAGATCGTCAAAGTCCAACGCCTGCCTTCTTTCCAGCTGTGCCAGGTAAGCCTGGTGCACCCGATCAAAAGCTTCACGTAAAAGCGGCAGTAGTTGCTCAAAGCGGGTTTCCGAATCGGATGAAGGCGGTTCGTCGGTCGAATTCTTTCCTCCGGTCATGGGATTGATAATCTGATCGAAGGAACTTTGGAGCCCAGCAATGATCGGTTTTACATAGCTTGTCTTCTTGCCTTTGTTCAAGCCCATGTGATTGCGCCTGGCATCAAATAGGTGCATCGCACATTGGACAGCGTCATTCTCTGAGCGCGCTTTTTCAGCAAGGGACCAACGGTTCAGCAGATTCTGCACCATCTCTGCCAGGGCAGGACCGGCATCTTCTAGGAGGTCCCGCGAGTCGATGGCTCTCAGCTCGTTGATCGGACCCGTGACCAGGGGGGATAGCATACGTTCCTTAAGCTCACGCAGCAAGCGGGAGTTGCTATCAACCTCTATCTCAAAGGTCTCCAGCGTTTCCAGACGGCGGTCTAGCATCTGCCTCAGCAATTTGGAAAGGTCATTGACAGGGAGGTTGTATAGCAACTGCATAAACCGATCCTCCTCAACCAGCCTGGCCATTTCCTCTTCCACCACCTGGGCTTTGAGAGCGACCGAAAGACCATCCTCAATCAAGTCGAAACGCGGATCCACGCCAGCTTCAGCGGGATGGTTTCGCAGGATTTCAGCGCAAAGACTGTGGACTGTGCCTATCCGGGCTGAGTCAATCTGGGCGGAAAGGTCCGCCCAAAATTGGCGTTCATCCGGACTTTGCGCTTTTGCCTGTAAATCCACCAGGTTTTTCCGCACCCGCGAACGCATCTCCTGGGCGGCTTTGATCGTGAAAGTAACGGCGGCGATCCGGCGCGGTTTGGTCCCCTGGGCTAACAGGTAGGCATAGCGCGCCACCAGCGTGGATGTTTTGCCGCTGCCAGCCCCGGCGGTGACCACCACGTCCCTGGCCGGTTCAGTTGCGGCTTGGCGCTGATCGTCATTCAATGAGAAGAGCTTTAGAACTTGCTCGGTTAAGTGGTCAGTCATTCTTATATCTCGCTTCGTATCGCCAGCACCAGGAAATTGCCGGGCAGAAATCTGGGCATCCGTCTTTGGGGGCTTTCGGCACGAAGTTGCCTGCCATGGATCCCTCAAGCACGTCCCTGATGTGTTCACGTACCACCTGGTACGCCGCCTCGGGACCTTTCAGCCCCTCGTACTCGAAACCAGAGAGCTTGATCGCGCTGGCTTTGGCGTCCCTGACGCTCCAGTAAAAGCCTTCCTCAACCTCCCCAAGCCTCAAGGCTTCCTGTGCTGCCAGGGCGTAGATGGGCAGCTGCAAGCGCGAGCCATTTTGCAGATCGAATGGTGAAAAGTGGGTACTACCGGATTTGTAATCGATCACGCGCAGTGAGCCTTCCGGATTTTTGTCCAGGCGATCGATCACGCCGCGAATCAGAAGGGTGTGACCGTCGATGTCAAGAGGCAGGGGTGGGGTGCTGCCAATGCCGAACTTCTGCTCAAAGCCTACTGTTTCCCACTCGCCGCGGAAATCTTCCAGCTCCACCAAGGTGTTCTGTAAGTACTTTAGAAGCTCAGTTTTTTCGACTTCCCAAAGCGCAGAAGGTCGAAAATCGAATTCGTTAGGGGCAGACCCAAATACCTCTTCTGCGACTTTGTCCAGGATATCCAATGGCGAAACGCATTCCTGATTCACGCGGGTGTAGACCACTTCCAACACGCGGTGATAAACGCTGCCTCTTTGGGCGGCGTCCAGACCCAGTTTGGGCGGCTCTTTGGGTTCAAGCTTCAGCGTGGAGTCTATAAAAAATCTGAAAGGACAAGCTTTGTAGGTTTCTAACTTTGAAGCGCTCCAGGAATACGTTGGAGAGAATTTTAGGGTGAGTTGATCTTTGAGGTGCGAAAGGTTACCCTCGAACATTCCCTGTGCCCGCTTGGCGCGGCGTGCGTCGAGGATGCGGTGGGATTTCTGTAGACCTTGCCAGCGTTTGTTTAGTTCGCTATCCTGGGAATATTGCAGGTTTTGCTGTTGCACCGCCCAGAATAGCAGCTCATGGATTGACGCGGCATCCGATTGAGCCAGGGGCTTGGAGGGGTTTACCTTCGTAACAGAATTTTTGGTGAAGAGTTTTATGGTTGACTCCCAGTAAATGGAAGGTTCCCATTGCTCGCCTTCATCGGTGAGGTATGGGCGCGTCAGTAGCAAGTGCGTGTTAGCGCGGGTGAAGGCCTGGTAAAAGGTGCTGGCTTGGTGGCGCCCAATGCGTTGCTCCAAACCCAAATCGTTGCGCAGGTCTTCGTCCAGAAACGGATCGGGATTCTCAACGATCGGAAAAAGTCCTTCCGCAAGACCCAAAAGCGCCACAGCCTCATAACGAGCGCCGCGGGCTTCGACCATCTTGCCTACGAACACCGCGTTCCGGCGGGCAACCAAGGGCTCTTGCACGGGGGTGCCCACCAGGGTTCCTTGCAGGTCGCCGATGAATTGGGCATAATCCACCACTTCGATCCCCACCACGCATTCGCTCAGGACCAAGGCTCTCAGTGCATCCCCAAGGGAATCGCAAGCTTCGCGGTCACGTTCGCTGCTAATTCTCTCATAGAAGCCCAACCCATTAAGTGTGTCCTCAAGCCATGCTACCCACTCGGCTTGCGAGCGGTTGGTCCCAATTTGAGAGAACAACAACCAAAAATTTTCCAATCGTGACTGTAAAGCGGGCAGGTCGATTCCAGCTATGCGGTTTTTGCGTTGGCGTTCTTCGTCCGGGTGTTCTTCAGCGTCCTTTTGCGATCTCTCCAGCATCGGCCAGGATTCATCCCACTGCTCCTTACCGCTGACGATGATCGCCTGCTGGCTGGCATTCTCAAGGTCTTCCAGGTCTTTGGGTTCCAGCCCAAAATCGAAATAAGGCGAACGCAGCGTGTTAAGTAGAGTGCGGGTGGGGTAATCCTCCAGTGGGAGCAGGAGCAGCGAAAGCAGCGCGAGCACCGCCGGGGATTCATTGAGGGGGTCAGCTTGCGAGAAGTGCACCTTGATGCCAAATTCTTCCGCAGCGGAGCGCAGCAACGGTTGATACATCTCCAGGTTGGCGGTGTAGATCGCGCAGACGCCAAGTGGAACCTGCTTGCGGATGTGCAGCTGCTTGATCCAGCGCAGGGCTTCGCGCGCTTCATCGGCTTGCGAGCGGGCTTCGAGCAGGAATGGTTTTGGCGTGTCCTGCTGCTTCACCTCACCTGGGACCAGTACGTGCTGCTGCATGTGCAGGATTTCTTCGGGTAAGCATGGTGACGCTTTGAGTTCGTGGATCTCTGGAGATAGGTCCCTTTTCAATTCTTCGAGTACTACGAGTGAACGCCCGTCCACCTGGCGCGTTGAGCCCACTTCCCCTGTGAGTGTGATCAATAGTTCGCCTGTCTGCTGGCCGAGCAGCTTGAGGAATTGCCTTTGGGCTGCGGTGAAAGAGGTGAAACCGTCGGCGATCACCAGGCTCAGGCGCGAAGCAAGGTTTGGATTGCTTTCGAGAGCCTTGATCGCCTGCCAGGCTTGCCCTTCGGCATCCACCCAACCAAGCGTCTCCAGGCGGGCAAGGAAACGATCGTAGAGGATTGCCAATTCACACCGGGCGGGAGAAGCTTCGCGCGTGTACTCCAGGAAGGTTGATGGTCTCACCATCGCGCTGCGCAGCTCGGCGAAGGCATCCCGCAAGACGGAAAGGAAGCCAGGTTTATCTTTGATGGCGGCGTAATGCGTCAGTTCGCCGGCGGCATAGGCTTCACGCACGGTTTCCTGGATCAGGCGGTGCGATAGCGCGGGGGTGATGACCGGCGCGAATGAGCCGTTTTCTTCCAGGATTTCCTGGTAGAAGTTGCGGAAAGCCCCCACCCTTATGGCCATTCCACCGCCAGCCTCAGCCAGGCGGAATTTGAAGTAGGCAGCCTTTTGCGGGTTCGGCACCACCGCCCACACCTGGGCAAGCGGTTGCTCTTTGTGAACTGCCATGATGCCGTCGATGCAGGCAGCAGTCTTGCCGGCGGCTGGGGGAGCAATGATGAGGTTAGTTGTCATGTGTATTTTCATTATCTCTTTTCATATTTACACAGTGCTGCAGATATTAGCAGCTAAGTCATGATTCTCTACTCATTGTCTGCATCATCAGAATCATCATTATCGTCATCACTCTTCTCAACTTCAGCCTGATGATCTGATAGTAAATTAATATCTAATTTGACTTCTCCATTGAGTATGTGCTTTTCTGCAAAGGTAAATCCTTCTTTGACCTTAGTATCAATCCCAGGACCTGCTTTTAAAGAATAACGAAATTCTTCGCCATTGATCGGATCAAAATAAAAGCTGTTCTCGTCGAGCATATATCCTTTATAGTATTCCGTCATACGATCATTGCTTTCATCGCTATATTTCCATATAACAAATTTATATGCAGCCTTTATCTCATCACTTTTATCTTCGAGTTCCGATTGCAATTCCTCAAATAATTCTTGATCTGCGATAGCATCTCCACCCTCAAAACACTCAATGAGGCAATCAACCACCATCTCTAGGCTGGAAGGTGCGATCGACCAGCTAAAACTATCTATCTCATCTACAAAAAGCGCTGGCTTTAATGTGGTTTCCATGTAAGGACGATGATCAACACCTTCATATAATTCATAATCCCCAATCGCAAAATCCGAATAATCAGTATCAAAAGTTCCCATTTTCTTATACTTCTTTAGAATTTTCAATAATAAAGGATTGTCAATGACTACTTCGGCAGTGCTATAGCTACTTGAATTGGTCACAAAATCGGTGCGGATTTTCATGTTTTTCCTCTCTATGGTTCAATTGAAATCTGCAAAGGTCTATCCAAATTAATCACTGACTACATCTATGGGCGGAGAATCTACTTGGCCTCCAACGAAGACAATTCTATTCGTCTTCATTCTCGTCATCTTCATCATCGCTTTCAACATCTTCGGCCTCACCCTCAGGCTCAAACCTGAAATCAACTATAATCTTTCCGTCGATGATGCGCTTTTCTGAGTAAATGAATCCTTCCTTTACCTGTTCATCCCTCCCATAACCGGCTTCTCTCCTGTGATTAAATTCTTCCCCTTCAATCGGATCAAATTCATAATCCTCGCTATGAAGGATGTATCCATTGTAATGCTCACGGTTTCCTTCGTTGCTATTCTCTTGATAACTCCAGCGTACACGCTTATACGCTGCCTTGATCTCGCCACTCCTCGCTTCCAGTTCAGTCTCCATTTGTTCAAACAGGTCTTCGTCCGAAATTTCGTTGGCTCGTAGACCGTCAAGGATACATTCCAGCACATCACTCAGGCTTTCTGGTACATTTAACCAACTGAAGCCATCCTCTTGACTTTCTGCATAAATCGCCGGGGTTTTTGAAAACTCCTCATAAGAGTAAGTGGAAGGGATACCAAAAACCTCATATTTGCCTATAGAAAAATCAGAATATTCAGGATCAAAAGTCCCCATATCTTTGTATTTCTGCAGGATCTCCAGCAAGACTGGATTGTCGATGACAACTTCAGCTGAACTGTAGCTGCTTGAGTTGGTAACAAAATCGGTGCGGATTTTCATTTTGTTCTCTCCTTAGATGGCACTATAAATTGGTTTGTCATTGCAGAGCACGATCTCAGGTAACAGCGGGCATCCACCCATGCAGTTTTCGCGCTTCCCACACTCAGAACAGCGCGATCTGAGGCTGACTCGAAATTCCTCAAAAGCTGGACTGTTCCAGGCTTGCTCGATGGTATGCTCGCGCAGCGATACGCCATAGCGATGCGCCTGGTCGAAACTGCAAGGCAGCAACACCATATCCGGACTGAGGTAACAGCTGAAGCGTCCCCCTTCACAAGGGTCGATCGCCTCGGGGATGACGTTCTCGCAAAAGTTGACGACCCCAGGCACAGAGCAACTGTCCATCCCAACTTTGAACCTGTGCTTGCCCCGATCGATGAGTTTGAATAGCCTGGCAACCCGCTCATCAGTGGGTGAAAGCACGTTGGAGCTGGCACCTAACCCAACAGGCTTATGCAGCAGCAGAACCAACCCATTGATGCCCATTGGAAAGTCGTCCGTTTCAAGCCTGGTGATGGCTTCATCTATCGAATTCTTTCCCAAAACGTAGTGAATATTGGTTTTCACGCCGGCATCGAGCAAGAGTTGGATCGCCCTAAGGGTGTAGTCGTTGCGATACCAGCTGACTGCCACCGCGCCGCAAAATCGCTTCGCAAGCTCCGCCATTTCGCTGGTCAAACCGTAACCAGAGGTGGTGAAGTTCGGGACGATGTTGTTCTCAGCACAGGCCGCCAGGATCTCAGCGTAATTCTCATGTTGGTCTGGGTCCCCCCTGCCGCCCAGGGCAAACTGGTTCACCCTGCCTTTGCACTGCCTGGCGATGTCAACAAAGTCCTCCAGCCGCATGTTGGGTTCTTCAATCAATAAGCCGCTTTGGTAACAGCCGACACCGGCCTTCAGACATAAGCCGGTTTTGCCGTGGATGCAGTGCCCCATGATGCCAACATCGATCAGATGAGGGAAGGAAGCCATGAACGGGTCCACGCCGCTATCCAGGCCGTATTCGTTGATGATGCCAGTACGCACATACGCCCCCGACTTGGGGTTGAATATGGATATGAAATGATACTTTTGGTCAATGATCTTTTGATTCATGCCTTTCCACCTCTGAATGTGCTATCCCTCTTCGCCGTCATTTTCATCTTCATCGTCAACATACGGATAGTCATCCGGGTCGAAGTCAAGGGTGATTCCAGCATTGAGCAAATCATCATCGCGCTTGCAGACATATCCGGCCTTTTCAAGCTCAGCCGCGATCTCGTCCATCTGTTTCTCTTCCAGAACGAGAATCTCACCTCGTGGTACGTTCATATCCATGGCGTAGTAGCGCATTTTCCGGCCAAATTTTTGCTGGATCTCTTCCGGCATCCACTCGGTCATCTCGATCTCAGGATTGGCAGGCAGCTCTTCGTAGGTAAGGACATCATTAGGGGTGAAGGGTGTCTCAGGCGCGATATCATAAGACCTGTAATCGCCATCTTCAGGCTCGTACGGACCTTCGTAATAACTTGATTTTGTCAGATAAAACACGTACAACTCAGTTGACACTAACGACTTGAACTCCCCCCAGGTTTTGGCAGTCAACAGGGCTTTGTTACCCTCAGCCAGCTCCTTAGCCCTGCTCTCAGGTACGAACAATAAACCCAATCCTGTAATGCCGTAAATGATTGTTTTTTCTTCCATGTCTTTCCTCCCAGTAATTTTTCAATAATTTTATCATTCTGCGTTGCGATCGATGCCGTAGCGGATAGATAGTTTCTTAATCTCTTTAGCGATGTCGTCCCTCAGCGAATCAGGCTGCAGCACTTCCGCGTCGTACGCAAACTGCAGCACCCAATTACGCACCTCCACCAGCCCGCCGGTCTTCAGAAGCAGGATGAGACTACCATCGGGCTGCTCCTCGATCGTTTGGCTGGGGTGCCACTTGCGCTCCCGGATGAACTGGGCTTTGTTTGGGCTGAACCAGATCGCCACCTCCTCCGCCTCGCCCCCCGCGTGCAGCTGGAAGCCGCTGCCGATCCAATCCTCCGCTGAGAAATTCTCATCCCAGGTGAACTTCTCTTTCAGCAGCTTCATCTCCTGGATACGGCCAACCAAAAAGAGCCGAAAATCGCCGCGGAAGGTGTCGAAGGCGACCAAGAACCAATCCCCCAGGAAGTTGTGCAGGTGATAAGGGAACACCACCCGTTCCGAAACCACGCCCCTGTTGGCTGAGTAGTAGCGCATCCAAACACGCTGGCGGTTGAGGATGGCTTGGTGCAGGTCTATCAGCAATTGGGCATCCACGCTGATGGTGTTGAATTCGGAAAAAGTATAGTGGGAACGCAGCTCGTTTATTTCTACACTGACTGAACCCTTTATGGCTTTGGAGATTTTATCCACGGCCGAACGGAGTGGTGACTCAAGGTCAGTTCCGATGTAGCGCTTAGCAATCTCTAAAGAGAGAAAGAAAGCCATCAACTCACCTTGAGTCACATATATCCCCGGCAGTGAC
>ENA-UPTA01003668-UPTA01003668.1-activated-sludge-metagenome-genome-assembly--contig:-NODE-3668-length-14955-cov-5.156376_pt1 | contig 14955 bp, 13 predicted proteins | sample MGYA00238184_ERZ773361 | MGnify/ENA primary metagenome ERZ773361 (study PRJEB29100, sample SAMN05720205) | activated sludge metagenome | isolation source: anaerobic digester from wastewater...
CGACGTTAGAATTCGATTAGCCGGACAGAGACGGGAGATGAATCGTGAAGACGCTGCCGACGCCGGGCGTGCTGTCGACCGTGACGTACCCGCCGTGAACCTGGGCGATGTGCTTGACGATGGCCAGGCCCAGACCGGTCCCGCCGAGCTTGCGGCTGCGGCTCTTGTCGACCACGTAGAACCGCTCGAAGATCCTCGGAAGGTACTCCGCCGGGATGCCGCAGCCGGAGTCTTTGACGTGGATGGCAGTCTCCTCCCGCAGGGGCTCGACGCGCACCTCGACGGCGGTCCCCGCCTCGCTGTACTTGACGGCGTTGTCGATGAGATTGAAGACCGCCTGCTCCAGCAACACGGGGTTGATCCGGGCCTGCACGTCCTCGTCGCAAACGAGCGTCACGTTCATCCGCTTCTCCTCCGCCTTAATAGCGGACAGTTCGATCGCGCCCTGGAGAACCGCCTTGAGCGGGTGGTCCTCGAAAGAGAGGACCCGCCCCTCGCTGCCGTCTTCGAGCCGAGACAGGGTCAGCAGGTCGTCGATGATGGCGTTGAGCCGCTGGGAATGCTTGAAGATGATACCCGCGTAGCGCCGGATCTGCTCGGGGTCCGAGACGCCCCCTTTCTCGAGTTCCTCGGCGAACCCCTGGATGCTGGTCACCGGCGTCTTGAGCTCGTGGGACACGTTGGCCACGAAATCCCGTCGGAGGTTTTCGAGCCGATGGACGCGGGTCATGTCGCTCAGGACGACCACCGCGCCGCCGCGTTCGCCGCGGACATCCACGAGGCGGGCCCCCTGGACGTGGAAGAACCGTCCGCCCGCGCCGGGGAAGGAGACATCGCCTTCGGCCGGCTTGTCGCTGGCGAGGGTGTTCCGCACGAACTGCTGCAAATCGACGTTGCGGACAACCTCCTCGACGCTCCGACCCTGGGCCCAAGCCGGATCGATGCTGAGCAACTCGGCGGCCGCCTTGTTGATGCTCACGATGGTCCCGCGGGAATCGACCGCGAAGACCCCTTCGATCATGCTCGACAGAACGGTCTCCAACTCGTTGCGGTGCCGCGTGATCGTGAGGATTCGATCCCCGAGCTGGGTGGCCATGTCATTGAGGGCCTTGGCGAGGTCGTCCAACTCGGTGGCCCCCGCCGCAGGGACCCGGACGTTGAGTTGTCCCCGGGTGAACGACTGGGCGATCCGCCTCATGCTTACGATGGGCTTGCTGATGCCGCGGGAAATCAGCAGGCTCAGCAGCGCCACGCAGATGACGATGATCAGACCGGCCCAGAGGATATGGGCCCGCATCCTCGCGATGACTTCCTCCATGGCGTAGGCCGAGATGGCGACGCGGATCACGGCTCGCGGCGAATCGGTCCCCTCGATGGGAACCGCGACGTAGAGCATGTCTCTGCCGAGGGTGGGACTGGGACGAATCGATTCCCCGTAGCCCTTGCGGAACGCAGTCACAACCTCGGGACGGTCCGAGTGATTCTTCATGTCCGCCGGCATCTCGACAGAATCGCCAAGGACCCGCCCGCCCGACGCGACGACGGTGAATCGAAGTCGATCCTCGCCGGACCGGCCCAGCTTCTTGCACAGCGCGTCGACCTCGGCGGGATCGACATCGAGAACCCGTGCGATCTCCGGGGCGGCCACGCCGGCCAGCGCCTTCAGCTCGTCGCGAGCCTGGTCGCGATGAAACGCACGGAATTCGCGGGAGAAATAGACCGTCACCGCCATGATCGTCACGAGGGTCACCGCCAGGAACCACGGGTACAACCGCCAGATCAGTCGCGTTCGAAACATGGGCGTCAATCCTTGAATTTGTATCCGACCCCGCGGACGGTTTCGATGAGTTTTCCGCACGCGCCGAGCTTCCTGCGCAGCGCGACGATCTGAACGTCCACGGCGCGGTCCGTCACGAGGTAGTCGTCGCCGTGGATGGCGTCGACGATCTGGTAGCGGGTGAACACCAGGCCGGGACGCCGGGCAAGGGTGTGGAGAATGTTGAATTCCGTCAGGGTCAACGAGACCGGCTTGCCGTTCAGCACGACTTCGTGCCGCGCCGGATCGATGACCAGGCCGTGAACCTTCACAAGGGCCTTGTCGTCGCCCATCTCGGTCGCTTTGCGCAGGAGCCGTCGGACCCTCGCGACGAGCACCTTGCCGCTGAACGGCTTGGTGACGTAGTCATCCGCTCCCAGTTCGAGTCCGGCGACGATGTCCGATTCCTCCCCCTTGGCGGTCAGCATGACCACCGGGACATGCTGCCGGGCCGGGTCGGCCTTCAACCGCTTGCAGACCTCCAGACCGTCGATGCCGGGCAACATGAGGTCGAGCAGGACCAGGTCCGGCTTTTTCGCTCTCGCCAGGGCCAGCGCCTGCTCTCCCGTCTCGCACGTCAGGACCGTGTATCCCTCGCGATCCAGGTTCAGCGAAACGAGTTCCCGAATATCCTCTTCGTCGTCCACAACCAAAATGGTGGCTTTCGACATCGCGCTCTCCTTCCAGGACCCGAACCTATGGCCACACATCGCAGGCCGGCGTCCACAATCCGACCCGACCCACAGCGGATTATACGCCATCGTTTCCCGGCGGGCCACGATTAACGGAATTCTAACAGTCCGCTGACCGCACCTTAACGCGCGTACTGTACGTTCAGACAGGACAAACGAAGGGATCGAACGGTCCCGTCGGACGATCTGCTGCGGGACATGGACAAGATTGCAGCGAAGAACCGGACTACCGGTCAGGAGTGCAGAATGTTGGATATGCTCAGAATACTGCTTTGCGGGGCCGGCGCGTTGTATCTGGCGATTCGCATCGGCGGTCTCGTGCGCGCCGTCGCCCGCGGGTACCGCATGGCGACGGTCGGGAACAGGGCATTCGACGGCATCGCCCACTCCGTCGAAAGTCGATCTGCCAAGCCCGAATCCGCGACCGCGAAATAGCCGGCTGCTCTGCGCGATCGGAATCGAGCGAGGCGGCCGGGCATTGCACACGAGGAAGACGCCGCCTCGCTCAATTCCACAAGAGGACTGCTATGACTTCCGGATGTTGTCCGAGATCGCGGAGAGCAGGACTTCGGGTTTCACCGGCTTCTCCAGGACCTTCTTCACGGGCAGCCACGTCTCATCCGGCTCGAACCCGAACGGCAGATTCATCTCCCGACGGATGCCCGTCATGATGATGATCGGAATCGTCGCGAGCTTCTGGTCCTCGTGCAGCTCGCGGGCGACGTTGAACCCTTCGTTCTTCGTGGTCATCATAACGTCGAGCAGGATGATGTCCGGATTCTCGGCCTTGGCCTTCGCGACGCCGTCCTTGCCGTTCGAGGCCGTGTGGACTTCGTAGCCCTTGGCGTCGAGCAGATTCGAAATCGCGTCCACGAATTCCGGATCATCGTCAATCATCAGTACTTTTTTCGACATCGTCTACATCTCCTTCAGTTCGCATACATGTTAATTGCGTCGCGCTTCCGCCAGGTCGGCGTTCGACAGGGTCGCGGGACACGATTTCTCGCATCCCTGCGTCTGGTTCCATCTCAGCGCATCGCCCCGGGTATAATCGACCCGCCGGCCCATCGCGGCAGCCATCCGTTCGATGGCGGCCACGCGCTCTTGCGGCGGCAGGTCGCTGCCGGTCTTGCCGGGATAGATATCATACAGCCGGCGGACCGGATCGGGTGTAAAATTGGGCATAATCACATTCGCCCCGACCGCCAGGGCGCGAGGCCGTTCGTCCCGGCCGCGCAGCGAGCCAATCGCCGTGCTGGCCGGAAGGTGGGCGGTCGGGCAGACGATCCGCGTCAAGGCGATCATCTTCAAAGTCATCATCAGGTCCCCGGCAGGCTCCCCGGCCAGGGGCGTCTGCGAATGGGGAATGAACGGGCTGACGCTGATCATGTCGAACCGGCCACGCTTGAAAAACTGCAAGTCGCCCGCCAGGCGCTCCACGGTCTGCCCCTTCAAGCCCACGAGATCGCCGGAGCCGGTCTGGTAGTCCAGAGCAGCCAGGTCCTCCAAGCACCTTGTCCTGTTCTCGAAACTCATGCCCGGATGGAGCTCCGTGTAGAGGCCGGGGTCGGAGGTCTCGATCTTGAGGAGGTACCGGTCGGCCCCCGCCAGCTTCCACGTCCGGTACTCCTCGCGGCTCCGCTCTCCAACCGACAGCGTGACCGCCGCGTCGAGGGATCGCCCGATCGCCGCGATGACCTCCGTCAACCAATCAGCGTCGAGATTATCCTCTTCGCCGCTTTGGAGCACAACGGTTTTTATGCCGGCCTTGCGAATATTCTCGACGGCGGCCAGGATCTGGTCCTGGGTGAGCCGGTACCGCGACAGGCGGGTGTTCCGCCGGTTCAGGCCGCAGTACCGGCACGTGTTGCGGCAGATATTGGAGAACTCGACGATCCCGCGCAACAGGACGCCGTCGCCGACCGACTCCCGCCGGATGGCGTCGGCGAAACCGAACAGCAGGTTCAAGTCCGCCGGGTCTGCCATGCGCAGAACGGAACACAGATCCGCGAGGTCGGGCATTTCGGCCGCGTGAATCCGTTCCAGGACCGTCATGATGCCACTGCCGGTCACGACTTCTCTTTCTCCGCCTGTTTACGGTAGTCTTTGAGAATCTGAACGATCTTTTTGGGCGTCAGTTCGCCGTGGATCTTGTCGCCGATCATGATGACCGGCGCCAGGCCGCAGGCGCCGAGGCACCGGGCCGGAGCCAGAGAGAACACGCCATCGGCTGTCACGCCGCCGACGTCGATCTTGAGCTCGTCCTTGACGGCTTGCAGAATCTGGGCCGCGCCCTTGACATAGCAGGCGGTGCCCAGGCACAGCGCGATCTCGTACCGGCCGGGAGGCGTCAGCTTGAAATAATGATAGAAGGTCGCGACGCCCCAGATGTGCGCCGTCGGAATCCCCATCGTCTGGGCGACTTCGTCCATCGCGTGCGTCGGCAGGTACCCGTACAACGCCTGAGCCTTGTGCAGGATCGAGATCAGTTGCGACTGGGGATTCTCCCGCGTCTTGATCTCGGCCATGTGCTCCCGGAGCGCCGCGAGTTTCTCCTCGTTGGTTGCCGGTGCAGCTTTTTCCTTGATAGCGGTCTTTGTCATGTGGTAAGCCCTGGTTCCTTTCTCAACAAGATTGCAGGATTGTGCAATCGTCAATTCTAAAAGTACAAATCTCTCTCGCCGGCCCGGGTTTTCTCGTAGTAGCTCATGAACGACTCGAAGACCCCCGGCTGCCGGCGTCGAACCTCTTCGATTTCCTTGGCGATGACCTTCTCGCCGGCCGCCAGCGTCTCGGGAGTGGCGAAATCGTCGAGCCACTCGCGGAACGTGAGGACCGCGTTGAGCTTGCAGAACTGGCCTTCTTTGCCGCTTCGCAACAGGCACATGATCTTGTCCCCGGTGCGTCCGCAGCGATAGCCGGCGGTGCAGAACGAGGTGATGTAGCCGGCCTCGGCCAACTCCCGGATCACCTCGTCCAGCGAGCGGGTGTCGCCCAGGATGAACTGCTGCCGATCGTCCTGCTGCCGGTCGTCGGGCCGGTCGTCGTAGCCTCCGATCCCGATGCGACTCGACGCGTCGAACTGCGTGCAGCCCAGAGGCAGAACCTCCCGCCTCATCTCAGCGGTCTCGCGGGCGGTCAGAATCATGCCCGTATAGGGTACCGCCAGGCGGATCACCGTGACCAGCCGCTTGAAGTCCTCGTCGCTGACCCGATACGGCAGGTCGTTGAGGAACGGCGTGTTGTGCGCAGGCTCCAGTCGCGGGAACGAGATGGTGTGCGGCCCGATCCCGAACTTCTTCTCGAGATCGATCGCATGGTGCAGAATCGCCATGACCTCGAACTTCCAGTCATAGAGCCCGACCAGCGGCCCGATCCCGACGTCGTCGATCCCGGCTTCCATCGCACGGTGCATGCAGTACAGCCGCCAGCGATAGTCGCCCTTGATCGTGTTGCTCGGGTGGAGCCGCGCGTAGGTTCCCTTGTGATACGTCTCCTGGAACACCTGGTAGGTGCCGAGACCTGCCTCCTTCACGATGCGATACTCATCGACCTGGAGCGGGGCCCCGTTGATGTTGCAGCGGTGAATCTGGCCCCAGCCGCATCGGGTCTTGACCTTCACGTCGTAGATGGTCCGCAACGTCTCGGCCATGTATTCGACGCCGGACTTCGGATGTTCGCCGTAGACCACGATCAGCCGCTTGTGGCCGATCTGGCCGGCCAACACCTCGGCCTCCCGGCGGACCTCCTCTTGTGAGAGGATCCGCCGGGTCTCGGCGTGGTTGCTGGATCGAAAACCGCAATACGCGCAGTTGTTGACGCAGAGGTTGCCCAGGTACAGCGGCGCGAAAGTTACAAACCGGTTGTCGTAGACCTTCGTCTTGACCGCCGAAGCGGTCTGCCGCATCTCGGCCAACAGCTCGGGGTCCGTGACGTGAATCAAACAGGCCGTTTCATCCGGCGTCAGCGTCTCGATGGCGAGAGACTTGGCCAGAATGTCGCGGACCCGCCTGGCGTCACAGCCCCGGTTGGCCGCCAGAGCCTGCTCGATCGCAGGCTCGTCGATGAAGTCCTGACCGTTGTCGAGGTACTTCTCGATTTCCTCGGGCTTGATCCGGTTCTGGATCCACTCCCGGGTGGACTTGTTATTGTTCAACACGGTCGTCGCAAAACCCACCCCCTTAGACAATCTTCAACTCCGGCGAAACAATGCCTCGCGGCAGCTTCGCCTTATAATGCGTGTGCAGCAGCTCGTGCGATTTCTCGCTGAGCGGCCGACCGAGGAACTCGCGGTAGAGTCTCTGCACATCCGGGTTGTCGTGACTGCGACGGATCGTCTTGGACCGATCCAGGTTGTACAGCGCCTCGGCCCGCAGCCGCAACGCCTCTTCATCCAGCGGAATCGAGTTGGCCGTGGCATAGGGCTGGCCGCCGCCGCCGATGCAGCCGCCGGGGCAACCCATGATTTCGACGAAGTGGAATCGATTCCGATCCTTGCGGACCATTTCCATAACCTTGTGGGCGTTGCCCAGACCGTGCGCGACCGCCAAACGCAGCTCTTTGCCGTCCAGGTTGATCTTGGCTTCCTTGACGCCCTTGAAACCGCGGATGTCGGCCATTTCGATGTCGATCAGGGTCTCGCCGGTGTACAGTTCGTACGCGGTGCGGACGGCCGCTTCCATCACACCGCCGGTGACGCCGAAGATAACGCCGGCGCCGGAGGACAATCCCAGCGGCTCATCCGGCTTCTCTTCCTTGATGTTCACAAAATCGATGCCGGCCGACTTGATCATCCAGCCCATCTCGCGGGTCGTCACGACGATGTCCGTCGCCCGCATGCCGTGGACGTCCAGCTCGGGCCTCATGGCCTCGTACTTCTTGGCCGTGCAGCACATCACCGCGACGCTGAGGATCTTCTTCGGGTCAATCTTCATCTTCTCGGCCCAGTAGCTCTTGAACAGAGCCGAGGCCATCGACATGGGCGACTTGGCTGTCGAGATGTTGTCCAGCATGTCGGGATAGAACTGCTCAACGTACTTCATCCAGGCGCTGGAGCAGGAGGTAATCAGCGGCAGCGGACCGTTGCCCTGGACGCGTTCGAGGAACTCGCTGCCTTCCTCCATGATCGTCAGGTCGGCGGCAAATTGGGTGTCGAAGACATAGTCGAATCCGAGCTTTCGCAACGCGGCGATGAGCTGGCCTTCCATGTTCCGTCCCACCGGCAAACCGAACGCCTCGCCGATGGCGGCCCGGACCGACGGTGCGAACTGCGCGACCTTGATCAGGCTCTTGTCGTTGAGCTTCTCGAACAGCTCCTGCGTGTAGTTCTTCTCGACGAACGAGGCCGTCGGGCAGACATTGATGCACTGGCCGCAGCCACTGCAGACGCTCTCGGCGAACGGCATGTTGTACGCCGGCATGACCACGGTGTTGAAGCCGCGGTGGGCCTGGGTCAGGCAGTGGACGCCCTGGACCTCGGAGCACATCCGCACGCAGCGCCCGCACAGGATGCACTTGTCCGGGTCGCGGATCACGCTGGCGCCGGAGAGGTCTTTCTCGTAATGCTTCCGCTCGCCGGTGAAGTGGCGATGACGGATGCCCATCGAGTAGACCAGCCGCTGGAGTTCGCAGTTGCCGTCGCGCTCGCAGGTGTGGCAGTCCTCGGGATGGTTGTCCACGAGCAGCTCGACGATGTCGCGCCGGGCCTGGCGGAGTTCCCTGGTGTTCGTGTGGATCTTCATGCCGTCGGCCACCGGATAGGCGCACGAGGCGACGAAGTTTCTCATCCCTTCGACCTCGACGATGCAGACGCGGCACGCGCCCTCGATGGAGAGCTTCGGATGGTAGCACAGGCGCGGAATATGGTAACCGCACTTGTCGGCCGCCTGCATGATCGTCTGGCCGGGATCGACCTTGTATTCCCTGTCATTGATGGTGATCGTTATCTTTTTGTTGTTATCCATGTTACTCCTCAGAGTTCCAGGCAAGCTTGATGGTTGATTGTTGATCTTTGATTGAAGAGGCCGCGGTCGCGAATCTCAACTCAAAAATCACACTTCAAAAATCAAACATCCTGTCAAACCTTTGCGATGGCCTCAAACTTGCACGTGTTGAAGCACAGGCCGCAACGGATGCATTTGTCTTTGTCGATGGTGTGCTTGCTCTTCGGGCTGCCGGTGATGGCGCCGACCGGGCAGACCCTGCGGCAGGCGCCGCAGCCGATGCACTTGTCGCCGATTTCGTACGCGATGAGCTTCTTGCAGACCTTGGCTCTGCACTTCTTCTCGTGGATGTGCTCCTCGTACTCCTCGCGGAAGTTCTTGATCGTGCTGAGCACGGGATTCGGCGCCGACTGGCCCAGGCCGCACAGGGCGGACTTCTTGATCATGGCGCCGAGCCGTTCGAGGTTCTCGATGTCGCCGGGCTTGCCTCTGCCTTCCGTGATGCGGACGAGGATTTCGAGCATCCGCTTGGTCCCCTCGCGGCACGGCGTGCACTTGCCGCAGGACTCGTCCTGGGTGAATTCGAGGAAGAACCGGGCCATATCGACCATGCACGCGTCTTCGTCGATGACGATCATGCCGCCGGACCCCATGATCGAGCCGGCCTTGGCCAGAGACTCGTAATCGATGGGCGTGTCGAGGTACTGCTCGGGCAGGCAGCCGCCGGAGGGGCCGCCGGTCTGGACGGCCTTGAACCGCTTGCCGTTCGGGATGCCGCCGCCGACGTCGTAGATGATCTCGCGAAGCGTGGTGCCCATGGGGACTTCAATGAGGCCCGTGTTGACGACCTTGCCGGCCAGCGCGAAGACCTTGGTGCCCTTGCTCGTCTCGGTGCCGACCGTCCTGAACCACTCGGCGCCGTCGAGGAGGACAACGGGGACATTCGCCCAGGTTTCGACGTTGTTGATGAGGGTCGGCTGGTTGAAGAGACCGCAGGCGGCGGGATACGGCGGCCGCGGCCGCGGCATGCCGCGAGCGCCCTCGATCGAGTGGATCAACGCGGTTTCCTCGCCGCAGACGAACGCGCCGGCGCCCAGACGCAACTCGATGTCGAACGAGAAATTCGACCCGAGGATGTTGTCGCCGAGCAGGTTGTGCGCCCGGGCGTCGTCGATGGCCTTCTGAATTCGCTTGATGGCCAGCGGATATTCCGCCCGGATGTAGACGACGCCGTGATTGGCCCCGACGGCGTACCCGCCGATGGCCATGCCTTCGACGATGGTGTGCGGGTCGCCCTCGATGGCACTTCGGTCCATGAAGGCCCCGGGATCGCCCTCGTCGGCGTTGCAGACGACGTACTTGGGCGTGGCCTTTTCCTTGGCGGTCAGCCGCCACTTGCGACCGGTGGGAAAGCCGGCGCCGCCGCGTCCGCGGAGACCGGATTTCTCAACCTCGTCCACCACCTGCTCCGGCGTCATTTCCGTGATGGCCCTGGCCAGGGCTTCGTAGCCGCGAAGCGAGAGATAGTCGTCGAGATTCTCGGGATCGATGATGCCGCAGTTGCGAAGCGTCACTCGCATCTGCTTGCCGAAGAACTTCGCGTCGCCGAAGACGCGGAAGAACCGGTTGTACAGGTGATCTTCCTGGATGACGAGCCGGGCCACGGGCCGGCCGTGAACCAGGTGCTCCTCGACGATCTCGGAGATATCGGCCTCGGCCACGCGGCCGTAGATGGTGTAGCCCGGGTTGACCACCATGATCGGGCCCTTGTCGCACATGCCGAGGCAACCGGACAGGCCGATGGTCGTTCGGTCGGCCAGACCGTGCTTTTCCAACTGCTCCCGCAACACGGCGGTCAGCTTGCGGGACCCCTTGTTGATGCAGGCGGTCCCGTCACACATGATGATTCGATATGATGTCGCAGTCACTGTGCCTATTCCTTTCCAGGAGAAGTTTGATGTTTGATTGTTGATTGTCGATTTGACCGGCGTTCTGCGTCAGCCTCTTCAAATCGACAATCACACTTCAACAATCACACTTCCCACTTCAGTCGATGACCCACTCTTTGATGACCTCGCCATTCTTGATGTGTCGATCAATGATCTGCTGGGCCCGGTCCTTGTCCACCTTGCCGTACTTGACGGGGCTCTTGCCCGCCTCGATCACCTCGACAGTTGGTTCCAGGTTGCAGCGGCCCGCGCAGCCTTTCTGGCTCAGGTACACATCGGTCAGGCCGCGGCTGACGGCCTTCTGAAAAACGTCCATGACGTCCTTCGAGCCGGCTGCGATCTCGCACGTGGCCATGCCCACGTACACTCTCTTCGTGGAGAGGTAGCCTTTGCCGATGATTCGGCTGACGGCTTCGGCCCGCTTCTTTTTGATCAGTTCCAATGGGGTCGGCATGTTCTCAGTTCCTTTCTATCCTAAATACGAACGAATTTCCGTGTTCCCGCGGCTCAACGGCAATGTGGCCACCGTGCTTCTCAATGATCTGCCGCGTAATGTACAGACCCAACCCAGTGCCCTTGACCTTCTTGGTCTGGGGATTGTCAAGCCGCGAGAACTTCTGGAACAACTTGGCCCTCTGCTCTTCGCTCAAGGGCGTTGAATCGTTATACACATCCACCTCGACCATCCCGTTCATCGGTCGGGCAGTGATCTTGATCTCGCCGGCGTCCGGGCTGTACTTGATCGCGTTGCTGACGAGATTGTTGGCGACAATCTGCATCAAATCCGAGTCCGCGTTCACCACCACGTCGGGACTCACCTCGTTAGCGATCTTCAGGTTCTTCTTGGCCGCCATCGGCGCCAGCGAGCCGATCGAGACGTCGAACACCTCCTTCTTCAGGTTCAGATGCGTCTTGTTGACCGGCAGTTCGCCCCGCTCGACCCGACCCAGGCTCAGGAACTTCTTCACCGTCGCGTCCAGGTAGTCGAGGTTCCTCGTGACCGAATCCAGAGCCTTCCTCTGCTTGAAGTTGACCAGGCCCAGGTAGCCGTCGCGGACGGCGTAGGCGTTCATCACCGCGGAAGCCAGAATCCCCTTGAGCTCGTGGGCGACGAACCCGATCAGGTCGATGTAGCTCTTGTTCATCGCCGCCAGCTTCTCGTTGGAGACCCGCAGGCTTTCCTCCCGCTCCTTCAATCCGAGGGCCATGGCGTTGAAGCCCTCGGCCATGCTGTTGATCTCCCGGATCGACGAATTGCCCTTGACCTGGTAGCCCCAGTCGCCGGAGGCCAGACATTCGCTGGCGTGGACCACGTCGATGAGCGGCTTGGAGATCGTGCCGGCCAGAACGAACGAGAAGAGCACCGCGATAACCGAAACGACCGCCACCAGCAACAGGAAGAACTGCATCATCTCCCTCGCGATGTCGACGAACGGCTGCTCCAGCGTCCCCACGTACAGGATCCCGATGATGTGACCGTCGATGTTCCGGATCGGCTCGTACGCGCTTTTGTAGTAGTCCGTCACAACGAAGGCCCGCTCGTGCCAGGTCCGTCCCTGCTCGACCACCGCCCGATAGACCTCCTCGGACACGCGCGTCCCGATGGCCCGCCGGCCGTTCTCGTCCTGGACGTTCGTGGCGATCCGCACGTCGTCGAGAAAGATCGTGACGGTGCCGACGGGCTTGTCCTTGTACATGCCGGCCCCGTACACCATCTCGCGGACGTGGTCCACGAAGGTGTCGTCCCGATTGATCGCCCGTCCGCCGTACAACACGGCGGCAACCTTCCCCTGCCCGTCGAGGAGAGGCACCGCGTATTCCTTCGCCATCACCGAATCGACCCGCTTGCGATCCGTCGACCGGGCCTTGGGGGTTGGTTTGATCTCGATGGGCGCCTCGCCTGGAAAATCGCCGAGCGTGGCAAGCTCCTCGGCCTCGATCAGACGCGTGCCCCCGACTCCGGCGGGGTCGCCCTTCTTCACCGCCGCCCGGGCGATCTCGCTGCGCAGCGACCCAAACTCCTCGGGGGTCGCATAGCGCAGGTAGTGGACGTTGAGTTTCTTCTTCAGAGCCTCGATATCGCCGTTCGGCGTCACCAGCTTCAGCGCCTGGCCGATCCGCTCGATTTCGCTGGTATAGACCGTCCGCGCCGTCGTCAGGTCGTTGCGGACCTTCAGATCCGCTCGCCCGATGATGTCCTTCTGCAGCACCCAATAGCCCAACAGGGCAATCGAGATCGACAGCACGAGGATCACCATAAGGAACGAGAACAGGATTCTCGTCTTTACGGATACCGGCGGCAGCATATGGTTAGTTCCCGTTCTCAGTGGCGTTCACGAAGTAGATCAGGTTCTCAAGCTCTGTTTCCAGGTTGATATTGTTCACGATACACCCACTGGGCGCCTTCAGGCAGATGGGCGCGAAGTTCATCACACCCTTGATCCCCGCTGTGAGCAACAGGCCGAGCACCTGCTGGGCGGCATAGTCCGGAACGGCCACAATCGCAAGCGTGATATTGCGCCCTTTCACGAACTCGCCCAACTGCTCCAACGGCAGCACCGGCGGCTTGCCCTCCGCGTTGTACTTCACCGGATCGATATCGAACCCAGCAGCGATATTGATCCCACTCCGTTCAAAGCCGGGGTAGTGCAGCAAAGCCCTGCCGATGTTCCCCACCCCGATGAGCACGAATTCCTGAAGTTGCTCCTTGCCCAGGATCTTGTTGAGCTGGTCGGCCAGATCGTCTACCTTGTACCCCCCGCGTCGGTTCCCGGTAATTCCGAACAGGGAGAAATCCTTGCGGACCTGGGCCGCAGTCACACCCGCCGCGTCCGCCAGGTTGTCGGAGAAGACCCTGACGAAATTCAGCGTCTTGAGCCGATTCAGCGCGTTCTTGTACCGTGACAACCTTATTATACAGCTTCTGTTGGCCATGATCTGCATGCCTTGGTCCAATCGGTTCTGCACTAACAGTAAGATCGGGCGGGGTGCCCCCCGAGATGCCTCACAGCTCGAAAACACACATTATCGAACATAAATACGACAAAGTCAAGGAATGTGTTGTACCTTTTTTCACGTCTCCAGCCACTTCACACTCAACAACTGCGACATAGTGTAAAGCCAATTGTACATCTATGGCCTTAAAAAAGGTGGACATTTCGCTAATCATGTAGCCCTGCCGCAACCATAGAATTCGTAAGGCACTGTTAGGCCATGTCTTACGTAGACACCTGCAAAGGACTGTGGAATACATGCAAGTTTTGCACAGGAGGAGAAGTAACCCGGACTTTTCACGGATATGGCAGAGTCCCGATCGCATGAAAAGGCAAAGCCCCGCGGTGCGGAGGGAGAGGAAGCGAGATTACGCGGGGCTTTGTGATGTACGCATTTCGTCGTTTTCTGAGCGACCGAAGAAGCGACCCGGTTGCCCGTCACACATCCTTACGCATGCCGCCATGCCGAGTTCAAATCGACACGATGAAAATCCCGCATCGGATCGCACGTATCCTGGAACAGAATGTTCCTTGCCAGTTTCACAGAACAAAGCGCCGGCACGCCTGTAAATTAAGTCGTTAACCCTGATGAATGTCTCCCATCGCGGAGAAAAGCCAGTGAAGCCAGGACGACGCCGAGAAAGGAGCCATGATGAACATCTTTCAATTCGCAATGGACAAGGAAAAGTACAGCGAACTGTACTACCGCGACTTGGCGGAGCGAACAAAGAACGCCGGACTCAGGAACATCCTGACAATGCTGGCCGATGAAGAGGTGAGCCACTACCACACTGTCGAGCAGATGAAGGCCGGCATTCCCAAAAGCAGGGCGAACACACGAGTTCTGAGCAATGCCAAGAGGATCTTTGAGAAGATGAAGAGGGACGGCGAAAAGTTCGACTTTCACATGAGCGAGGCGGACCTCTACGGCAAGGCCGTCCGGATCGAGGAAGAGAGCAAACGCTTCTATCAGACGAAGGCGGCGGAAGTCAAGGACCCCACCCAGAAGAAAATCCTCGAACAACTGGCCCAGGAGGAAGACAAACATCTGATGCTGATGGAGAACCTTCGCAGCTTCGTTTCCCGCCCGGAGACCTACTTGGAGGACGCCGAGTTTTCGCATTTCGAGGACTACGTCGATGGGGAGTTTTGAGCCCCCCTGTCACAGTCCGCCGCGAGGAGGGATTTCGCGTTTTTCTCTTGCCACCATAGGCCCTGCGAGATAGCATGACCCCCAGTCCACACAAGAGACGCTCAGAGTCACCCATCTCCCATGAAGGAGCTTTGTGTATGCGCGGGGGCGCCGATCAATACAGGGGACTTCGGAATTATCGAACCCGATGGTCTTGTCCGCTGTAACGAAGGTGTTTTTTTGTTTCGTTGGCCAAAATGGAGATCTTAAGGAGAAGAATCATGGGACTACTGTCAGAATTCAAGGAGTTCGCCGTAAAGGGAAACGCTCTGGACATGGCTGTGGGCATTATTATCGGAGCGGCCTTCAACAAGATTGTCAGTTCCCTGGTCAACGACGTCATCATGCCGCCGATCGGGATGCTCCTGGGC
>ENA-UPTA01003671-UPTA01003671.1-activated-sludge-metagenome-genome-assembly--contig:-NODE-3671-length-14940-cov-5.418475_pt1 | contig 14940 bp, 10 predicted proteins | sample MGYA00238184_ERZ773361 | MGnify/ENA primary metagenome ERZ773361 (study PRJEB29100, sample SAMN05720205) | activated sludge metagenome | isolation source: anaerobic digester from wastewater...
ACGGTGACCGTGATTTCTTCGGGCGTGATAAGCACTACTGGCAAGCCGGGGCATTTCTCAGGCCGGGGAGATATTACTCACTTTCTGTTCTCGGCGTTTTTCCTAAAAACAACGACTTGCAGGAGTGGGTTTTCTCGGCAGCGGTAAGACCGTTCGGTGATGAAAAAGCAGCCGGTTTCTTCGATTACATTCTGCAAAAGGAAAACAACCCTTCACAAAACAGATGGGCAGCGGGTCTTGCCGTTGAACCTCTTCCGGGATTGAGGGCAGTATTCAGATATTTTGAAAACAAGAACATGACCGTTGGTCTCGAGATCGGCCTTGGCAATTTGTCACTGTTCACCCAAAGCCATATAAGCGATAAGGATGGAATTGGCTATCAAACTTACGGCATAAGGTTCGGTGGTTACGACAGAAATTTATTTGATGTAGCCTCACCATCGGTTGTGGCTTCTGCCAAACTCTTTGGCGGAATGAAGTATCAGCGGTTCAAATGGTTCGATGGATCAAACACACTGCTGTCAACACTTAGGGCGATCGAAGATGTTAAAAACAACAAGATGTACAAAGGGATCATCCTCAACCTTTCGGGATGCAACATCAATCGTGAAATGCTTTGGGAGATCCGGGAGAGACTCGTGGATCTGAAAAAAAGCGGTAAAAAAGTTCTTGCCTACATCGACGGTGGAAGTTTCGATCTTTACCACTTTGCTTCCGTGGCCGACAAAATTGTCATTGATCCTGTCTCAACCATCACTCTTCCCGGTTTTGCGGTAAGTAAGACTTATCTTAAGGGAATGCTCGACAAACTCGGCATAGGTGTTGAGGAGTGGCGCTTCTTCAAATACAAATCAGCTTATGAAACCCTGGCCAGAACCTCAGGAAGTGATGCCGACAAGGAGCAAAGGCAGGAACTAATAAACGACTTCTATGATCTTGCAAAGCAGGATATAATTTCAGCGCGTCCACAACTTGCTGATTCGTTCGATGATATCGTTAACAACAAGGTGTTAATCGACCAGGATGACGCCGTCAAACTCGGTCTGGTTGATACGGTTGCAAGATTCGACGAACTGGAAAATATTTTCGCTTCGATGATAGGTGGTTACTCATTCACTACAAGCCTGGCCGGCGCGGCATCATACCGTCTTCCCGACGACAGAAGATGGGGTGAACCCGGAAAGATTGCTGTTATCTACGCGATCGGTGCATGCGCCATGGATGACGGTATTAATGCCCGGAAACTTATAAATGATGTAAGGGCGGCAGCCGGTCGTGGCGATGTTAAAGCGATCGTTTTAAGGGTTGATTCACCCGGTGGTGACGGCAAGGCATCTGATTACATAGCCGAAGCACTCAGAAAGTATGCCGGGAACAAACCGGTAATTATAACTCAGGGATCGGTAGCGGCTTCGGGTGGCTACTGGCTTTCGATGTATGGTGACACAATTATTGCGGCACCCAACACCATCACAGGTTCGATAGGTGTTATCGGTGGCTGGTACTACAATAAAGGTTTTTCAGATTGGACGGGACTTACATCCGACATGGTAAAAAAAGGTGACAAGGCAGATCTATTTACCGGCATCACCGTCCCGCTACTTGGAGTTACGATCCCCTCACGAAACCTGAATGATGATGAAAAAGCAAAAATTAAGGATCAGTTCATGGCCTTCTATGAAATGTTCAAAAAGAAAGTTGCCGATGGCCGCAAAATGTCGATGGAAGATGTCGAAAAAGTGGCTCAGGGAAGGGTTTGGTCGGGAATTGACGGACTGAACAACGGCCTTATTGACCAGCTTGGCGGTCTGCACGACGCGATAAAACTGGCGGCAAAAAACGCGGGTCTTGATGAATATGAAATAATCGAATATCCTGATCAGCCTCTGTTCGACCTTGGTGCCCTGCTTGGTATTCCATCCATTCCGTCATTTGAGGATTCAGCGGTGATAAAGGAAATTCTGATGCGCCTCAGGAATAATGGACTTCCCCTTTACATGATCCCTGATGAATACAGGGACCTGATCGACTGATCATTTTTTCTCAGCACGGAAGTGTATCCATTTCCGTGCTGAGATATTCCTATAAAATATTGCTCATTACAAAATAGATAGCCATCGCTATAACTGCCGTAACTGGTATGGTGAGAACCCATGCCCAGAGAAGTTCATAAGTAACCTGCCACTTTACCGCGCTCAACCTCTTTGTTATTCCGGAACCGATAATACAACCTGTGATCGTGTGTGTCGTACTTACAGGAATTCCCATCAATGCCGTACCAAAAAGTGTAAGAGCTCCAGAAGTTTCTGCCGTGAAACCCTCAAAAGGACGCAATTTTGTTATTTTCTGCCCCATTGTCTTCACAATCTTCCATCCACCCGAGAGAGTACCAAGCGCGATGGCGGCATGGCAAGAGAGGACTACCCAAAGTGGTATTTCTGAATCAGGAGCATGGTATCCTGTAGTAACAAGCCCCATGTAAATAACACCCATCATTTTTTGCGCGTCATTTGAACCGTGACCAAGGCTGTATGCCGCTGAAGAGAGCAACTGAAGCTTGCGGAACACCTTGTCAACCTTTCGCGGGGCGAAATTCCGGCAGAGGTACAATACAAGCAGGGAGAAAAAATAGGCAGTGATAATTCCTATCATAGGGGCAACTACGATGAAAACTATAATTGTCATGACTGGTGAAGCAAAAATGGCAGAGAATCCCCCTTTTATTATCGCCGCGCCCACAAGCCCACCTATCATTGTGTGGGATGAACTCGAAGGGATACCGAACCACCATGTCAAAAGATTCCATATAATAGCGGCTGTGAGACCACTCCCGATCACGGTAAGATCGACGACATTTTGCTCAATAATCCCTTTTCCAATCGTATTCGCTACATGGAGACCCAACACTAAAAATGCAACAAAATTGAAGAATGCTGCCCATGCTACAGCCCATTTGGGTGAAAGCACTCTTGTGGAAACAATGGTTGCTATCGAATTGGCCGCGTCGTGAAATCCGTTGATAAAATCAAAGGCAAGAGCCAGAAAAATTATCAGGATCAGACCTAACAGTTGGTAATCCATTAAATCACCCTGATCACGAATTCTTGATCAATATCGACTGGATAACATTTACGCAGGTTTGGCACTTGTCGGCAGCTTTCTCCAGTTGCTCAAGCACTTCCTTGTTCTTAATAACCTCAAGCGCGTTTGCGTTCTCATCGTGGAAAAGGTTTTTAAGTGAGTCACGGTAAACTTTGTCAGCTTCCGACTCAAGCCTTCTTATTTCCTCCAGCTTGCTGAAATCGTGACCATAATTGTCCAGAGTGGATAAGATATCTTTAAGGATCAAAACCTGATTATAGATAATTCCCGACATCTCTGCAGCCCCGGCCACTTTTTTGTTGATGTTGAATGTGTGGATCCTGACGGTGACAGCGAGGAGAATATCACTTATATCGTCTATCTTTTTTATGAGGGAGAAAATGTCTTCCCTGTCGAAGGGGGTAATAAAGGTTTCGTTCAGTCGTTTGATCGCGGCATTGGCTACTTCATCGCACTGTTTTTCGAGGGGTTTTATCCTTTTGTATATTTCATTCTCATAACTTTCAGATGAGAAAAAATCGAAAGCTATCTTCCCCATCTGCTCAATAATGGAGATCATCGCGTTAAAGTCGTTAAAGTATGAATCCTCTTTTGGTAAAAATTTCTTAAACATCTTGAATTTCCGTAAAGATTAAAAATCGTTCTGTAAACTTCGGAATATTTGCTGATTCACTGCTCATTTATTCACATGCTTAATATATAAATATCTATTTACTTTAAATATTATTAGTTGTTATTATCGTGTTGATATGTTGATAACCATGTTAAGTTGTTAAAATTAAATGAGTTAAATAGCCTGGAAATAAAAAGAGCCGGGTGGATAAACCGGCTCTTAATTCTGAGTTACCAACATTGTGTGGATAAGTCAAAGATATCAACAACGGAATCACACGATTTCAACATCATATCAACAGGTTATGAACAGAGGAGTTCGATCTTGTTACGGATCTGATCCACTATCTCTTTCGATCTGCTGTTTGTATTTACCATGTTCTCAATTTCGGTGACCGCGTGAATAACAGTTGAGTGATCCCTTCCTCCGAAGTGGAGACCGATCATCTTAAGGGTTGAGTTTGTCATCATTTTAGAAAGATACATGGCAATCTGTCTTGCCTCTGCTATCTCTTTCTTTCTGGTTTTGTCGCGGATCTTCTTCTCGTCGATCCTTAGGTATTCGCAGACAACCTTCGTTATTACATCTATACCTATATTCACTTTCTTGGTGGTGGAAATCTCCCTGACAACTTTTTTCACCATATCGAAGTTAATTTCGCCGGGTCCGAATGAAACTTTTGCCAGAAGTTTCAGCAGCACACCTTCCAACTCCCTGATGTTTGAAGTGATATGTGTTGCAATATAGTCGAGCATATCACCGTTAAGTCGGATGTTATAAAGATCGGCCTTCTTGTTAAGTATCGCCAGTCTTGTTTCAAAATCGGGTGGCTGAATATCGGTTGTAAGACCCCAGTTGAATCTTGATATAAGCCGGTCGCTGATGCCTGTAAGTTCATTAGGCGGACGGTCGCTGGTTAGTACTATCTGTTTTCCTGCCTGGTGGAGCGTGTTGAAAATAAAGAAGAACTCATCAAGCGTCCTCTCTTTTCCCGAGAGACCCTGGATGTCGTCGATGATCAGAACATCAAGTTTCTTGAACCTGTTGGTGAACTCCTGTTTTTTATTAAACTGAATCGATTGAACAAAGTCGAGTGTGAACCTGTCGGCTGAGATGTAATGTACTTTTTTTGTCCGGTCGTTCTGTACAACGGCATTGCCTATTGCATGGATCAGGTGGGTTTTACCGAGCCCAACACCACCGTAAATAAAAAGAGGATTAAAGGAAGTGCCGCCGGGATTCTCGCCAATGGCGTATGCGGCAGCTCTGGCGAGCTGATTCGATTCACCTTTAATAAAGTTATCGAAAGTGTATTTCGTAATGATGTTGGATTCAAAGAAATCTTCATCCACCTCATCACCCGTCTCTGGCTTTACCAGGGAGGCAGGGTCGACTGTGATCTTGGGTGTCGTTGAATGAACAGGCACCACTTCGGGCTGTTTCAGTGTTTCGTTTACAACCACATACTTTATCGTGCCTTTCTCACCGAGAACATCCTTGATACTCTTCGAGATATGTGAATTGTACCGTTCAGCTATCCAATCGTAGAAAAAATTGTTGGGCAATTGAATTGTTAAATTATCCCCTGTAAGCGATATTGGCTTTATTGGAACGAACCAGGTATTGAAGGTCATTACCGGCACCAGGGGGCGTATTTTTTCGAGGCATTCTCTCCATACAGTATCAGCATCGTGATTGCTGTCCTGAACAACAATTTGAGAATTGATCATAAGTTATCCACAACTACAAGTGTTGAATTTTTAATGAGTTACTAATTTCTGTTAATATTTCCGTAAAGTTATCAACAATATGTAAACATTGTTGAAAAGCGGATAAGTGTATAAAATTAAACTTGTTAGAGTGTTTCTTCTTAAACGGTTCCACAAGTGAACCTGTTTATATTTCGTGAAACTCCGTGAAACTTGTGTGAAACAATTTCACACTAAAAAGTTATCAACAAATTATCCACAAATTACACCCAAATATTTTCAATTGAAAAATATGGGGTAGCGCTAATATCAAGCAAGTTAATTTTACTAAAAATGTGACATGTGCGGAAAAATAAAAAAGTTGTTTAATTTTCCAAAAAGTCGTAAATTTGCAGTCTTTAATGAAAAGGAGTTTTTGGAATGAAAAGAACTTTCCAGCCAAGCAACAGAAAAAGAAGAAACAAACACGGCTTCAGAGAAAGAATGAGCAGTGTAGGCGGTAGAAAAGTGCTCGCCGCACGCCGCAAAAAAGGAAGACATAAACTTACTGTTAGCGACGAGTCAAGATTTTGAGAAAACTTTCTCTTAATAAAAGAGAAAGAATAAAAGGAAGTACTTCCTTTGAAAAAATTTACAACTCGGGCAAGAAGATAATATCTTCCGACAAGAGAGTAAGGGCAGTATATAAAGTTGAAATTCCCGTGACGGGCCCCTTCATCAAATTAGGTGTGGCGGTTTCTAAAAAGGCCGGCAACGCCTGCTTTAGAAACAGGATAAAAAGGCTCTTAAGGGAATCATTCAGGTTAAACAAGCCGGAATTGAAAGATAACCTGGGTCTTTATATATTGCTCTCTCCTTACTCTTTTCTCGATAAAGACAGAAAGTACAGGCTCTCTTATTTTTCAGACAGTGTTATCGATATCCTTAACAAGATCTTTTCCGGAATCAACGAGGCTCAATCGGGTGATCTTTAACCCAGTAGCAGACTTATTATTTTTACCCCCACCCGACACTCTTTACTTTTCAGTGAACAATAATTATCAGGAAATTTAATGGACAGACAAGCAACAATCGGCTTCATATTGATTGGCTTGATTTTAATGGTATGGTTATATTGGTCAACCCCTCAGACTCCTCCCCCCGGAACAAAGACCGGGAAGGACTCTCTGCTCGTCCTTGACTCGATAGCAAAACAGGGTTCCAAACCGAAAGACACTGCAAAAACCGCGGTCGAAAAGGGAGATACCACAACCAAAACCGCGGCTGTTTCAGCCAAAAACCCATTCACGCCCGACTCTCTCAGTGAAAAAAGGTTTACTGTGGAGAACGACCTGGTAATCATGGAGTTTTCCACTAAAGGTGGTACTCTCAGGAAGATTTACCTGAAAGATTACAATAACTGGTTTCACGACACCATACCGGCATCGGCACCAAAAACGCAACGATTTGTCCAGCTTCTTGATACTGCCAGGGGAAGCGGTCTTACTCTGGAGTTTGTTGACCAACCGGGAAGAAAAGTTTCAACCTCTGATATCATTTTTAATACAACCGCTGATAAACCCTCATATACACTTAAAGGGAAAGATTCACTGGTTGTTGAGTTTATGACCACACCCGACTCGAGCGGTGCCGCGATTGCTTTCAAATATGTAATACACGGCGACAAATACGAACTCGGTTTAAGCGTGAAAATGAGCAACCTCAACGATGTTATCGCCAGAAACCAGTATCAGATAGCTTGGAGAAAAGGCCTCAATCATGTAGAACAATACATTAAAGATGAAGCCAACTACTCAAACGCCTCAGTGATGTTTGGTGATGAGCATGTTATTTTTAACTCGGAGAGTGGAAAAGAGGAACAGACAGGTCAGGTTAACTGGATTTCAGTAAAGAATAAATACTTTACCACCGCGCTTATCCCGGCGAATCCGCAGCTTACCGAGGGATATGAACTTTCCGCGACAAATTATCAAGCCAACGCGGATGCAGTTTGGAAGGTATATGACGCTTCGGTGAGATATAAATACACCGGTGAGAAGGAAGTTGTTAACAACTTTATGTTCTATGTTGGGCCGGCCGACTATAAAATATTAAAAGATTACGGTGGTAATCTCTCCGAAATAGTTGATTTCGGGAGTTTCTTCGGTATCAGGTTTCTCGTACGACCAATCGCGGAGTTCTTTCTTCTTCCGTTGTTCATATTCCTTTATTCATTCATACCAAACTATGGTATAGTGATAATCATCTTCTCGTTGATAATTAAGGTGATACTTCATCCTTTAACGAAGAACACCTACGCATCGATGAAGAAGATGCAGTTGCTTCAGCCTAAGATCAAGGAGTTAAAAGAGAAATTTAAAGATGATCCCCAGAAGCAGCAGAAGGAAACAATGGCGCTTTACTCCACCTACGGGATCAACCCCGCCGGTGGATGCCTTCCCATGATCCTTCAGATGCCTGTGTTTATCGCCCTGTTCGGAACATTCCAGACGGCGATCCAGCTTAGAGGTGAAGGTTTTATCTGGTGGATAACCGACCTTTCGCGCCCTGATGTACTTTTTGCGTTGCCGTTCACCATTCCGCTTTTTGGAGTGCATGAAGTCTCCGGACTCGCCCTTCTGATGGGTGTTACCACATTCCTTCAGCAGAAAATGACGACAACCGATCCATCGCAGAAAGCGCTGGTTTATATAATGCCCGTTTTTCTGACAATTCTGTTCATGACATTCCCATCCGGGTTGAACCTTTACTATTTCATGTTTAACCTCTTCTCGATCGCCCAGCAGTACTATGTGAATAACTACGGAAAGCAGGTTGAATTGGTGCCGGTTCCTGCCGATAAAAGGAAGAAGGGCTTTATGTCCCGACTCACCGAAGCGGCGGAGAAAAGCTCCCAGATGCAGCAGCATAACAAGAAAAGAAAATAATAGCTTCTCCGGAAGAAGATGTTTTCGTATGACTTTTTTAACCGTACCGGTAAGACCGGTAAAAACGCTTGTATTCTTAATGCTTATTCAGGTGTCGCTGTTTGCGCAGTACAGCGACACCTTGTTTCTTCGACTGGATCACCGTACTGTAAAACACCCTTACGGGATCGAGTATAAGGAACCTGTTCTATATCCATCGATTACTTATGCCCTTAGTGGTGGCGGCGCCCGGGGGATATCGCAGATCGGGGTTCTTAAAGCTCTTGAAGAAAATGGAATCCACCCAAATACCATTGTAGCCACAAGTGTCGGGAGCATTGTGGGGGGGCTTTACAGCCTTGGATATTCAACTGATGAGCTGGACTCGCTGGCGGACATCATCGACTGGAATTCGATAATAACGATAAACAACCGGGAGAACAGGAACAACCTCTTTGTCGATCAAAAGATAACAGAAGACAGGGCGGTTCTTTCACTCCGCCTCGACGGTCTTACACCGATAATCCCCAACTCGATAAACGACGGTCAGAAACTTTTAAACCAACTCAACCTCCTCACCTTTCAGTCACCGATCGGTTTAAGAACCGACTTCGACGACCTTGAGTACCGTTTTCGTGCTGTTTGTACCGACCTTGCTTCCGGCGAACCCTATGTTATCGGTGAAGGGTCGCTTTCCCGTGCCATCCGTGCAAGTTCCAGCGTTTCGTTTTTCCTCTCACCTGTTGAGTATGACTCGGTTCTTCTCGCGGATGGTGGACTGGTGGCAAACATCCCCGTATCGATAGCGAAGTCGTATTCCGATGGTCTTGTTCTCGCGGTTAATTCAACAAGCCCGCTCAGCCCGAAAGAAGCACTCAAATACCCCTGGATACTTGCGGATCAGTTCGTAAGTATTCCGATGAAGAAATTGAACGAAAGGGAATTGAAGCTGGCGGATGTTCTTGTTCAGCCCGATATAGGGAACAAGAACTCGGGGGATTTCTCAGGGTTTGATTCACTTATCCACCAGGGATATGTGGCCGGAAAAGATGCGGCTCTAATTCTTAAAAGCAAGATCGACTCTGCTATAACATCCTCTTTTACCGGGGATGACAGCCCGATATTCGGTCTTACCCCGCATCCGCAGTGCAAATATGCCGGTAATATTATTTCGAAGACCATCAATGGGGGCGGGGTAAAACTCTCCGATATCTACCGGGAGTTGATCTATCTGGAAAAGGCTTCAGGCTTTGAAGAGATAAGAGCTTATATCTTCAGCGAAAAAGACGGACGAAAAGTCTTAAAGGTCGAACCGGTAAACTATCCGGTTGTTTGGGGAGTCAGGATAAAGATTGACGGAGCCGACTCAATCCCCCAAGGCGCGCCGGTAGAAATGATCACCGGAAAACCATTTTCCCCCTTTACAACCATCTCATTCATTAAGAGTATTATAAAGCAGATGAGGGTTGATGGCAACGCTTTGTTTGCCCTTAACAGCGCTGCTTTTAACAGGGAGAGTGGAGAACTGGTGTTGGAGTTCGACGGCGGAAGGATCGGCGAAATAGAGATAATGGGTCATGTCAGCACAAATACCACCGTAATTCTCAGGGAGATCCCTCTGGACGCGGGAGATATTCTTGATCTTAATGAGCTCAGAAGTGGTCTGGAGAATCTTTATTCAACCGATCTTTTTGAGAATTTTACGGTGAATGTGATAAGGCGGAACGGGATGAATGTACTTCAACTCGAGGTTAACGAAAAACCTTCGCAGATCGCCAGATTCGGCTTCAAAGTTGATAACGAGAATGCACCTCAGGTAAATCTTGATATCAGGGACGCAAATATCTTCTCCACCGGCGGTGAACTTGGACTAATCGCGTTCATAAGCCCCAGAAAACTCTCTGCTGAAATTGAATCCAGGTCGAACAGGATATTTGACACTTATCTTACATACAAAATCGGGCTACATTATAACCAGCGGGACATTTTCAGGTACAGGGATGATCCTTCAGGCTCTAAATCATTTTACACCCGCTCTCAGTTCGGTGAGTACAGACAGGTGCTCGTAGGGGCATCTTTCTGGCTGGGCACCCAGGTGGGCAGGTTTGGTAACCTGATCGCGAAAGCCAAATATGAACTGAACAGAATTCTTGACATAACCTCAAGCAGCGACATAGTTTACGAAGCCCCGATATTCAATATCAATATATCAACAACCATCGATACCAAGGATAAATATCCATACCCTTCTGAAGGTATACTTTTTAATGGATTCTATGAAACCGGTCTAAGTTTTTTGAGTGCCAATACCGGCTATACCAGTTTCGGAGCAAGATTTGAGGGCTACGCTCCGCTCTCAGCCACCGGCACAATAATTGCCTCGGGCGAGATAGGTTTCGCCGACCAGACACTACCCCTCTCACAGCAATTCTCATTAGGAGGGCTCAGATCTTTCTACGGAATGCGTCAGGATGAGTTCAGGGGAAGGCAGCTGCTGAAACTGGGACTCGACTACAGGTACCAACTCCCGTTCAAGGTTTTCTTCGATACCTATCTCACCGCGGGTTACAACATCGGTTCCATCTGGGAACAGGAAGAAAAGATCAAGATTAAAGGATTGCAACATGGAGTGGCTTTCGGTATCTCGTTCGATACTCCGATCGGCCCTGCAGATTTTTCGCTCGGAAGGAGCTTTAAATTCGTAAGCTCTCTTACCGGTGGAGAGAATCTGGTTTCATGGGGCCCCGTTCAATTCTATTTCTCCATAGGATATTTCTATTGATCCAAGGGAGAATTTAGCGCACACCTTAAATCATGGTTATTGTATAACTTTAGTCGGACTTTAATTTTAAATTCAAAAACAAGAATAGAGACAAAATGGACGGTAAAATCCGCTCGACAACAATATTGGGAATTATACACAATGGTCAGGCGGCCATCGGTGGCGACGGCCAGGTAACGCTCGGCAACACAATTATGAAACATAATGCCATGAAGATCAGAAAGATCTCGGGGGGGAAAGTGCTCTGCGGTTTTGCAGGGGCTTCGGCGGATGCCTTCACACTGATGGAACGATTTGAAGATAAACTCGAGCAGTACCGTGGCAATGTTAACCGCGCGGCGGTTGAACTGGCCAAGGAGTGGAGAACTGACCGCTACCTCAGGAAGCTTGAAGCGCTTCTCGCGGTGGTTTCCCCCGATACTGCGTTAATAATCTCCGGTAACGGTGATGTGATCGAACCGCAGGACAAGATAGTGGCCATCGGCTCCGGGGGCAATTATGCCCTCGCGGCAGCCAAGATGCTAACAAGGTTCAGTAACCTTTCCGCCGCCGAGATTGCGCGCGAAAGCCTTGGAGCCGCCGCCGAGATATGTATTTACACGAACAACAATATTGTGGTTGAAACGATCGAAAACCGGGAGGAAAATAATTGAACCCCTCGAACAATAACGCGCTTACCCCTTCCAAAATAGTCGCGGAACTTAACAAGTATATCATCGGCCAGGATGATGCCAAAAGAGCTGTCGCAATTGCTCTTAGAAACAGATGGCGCAGGCAGCAGATAGAAGGAACCCTCAGAGATGAGATAATGCCGAACAACATCATACTGATCGGACCAACCGGAGTTGGTAAAACAGAGATAGCCCGCCGTCTGGCCAAGCTGGTAGACGCACCCTTCGTTAAAGTGGAAGCATCCAAGTTCACTGAGGTGGGGTATGTGGGCCGCGATGTTGAATCGATAATTCGTGACCTGGTAGAGTTCTCCGTTAATCTGGTGAAGTCGGAAAAAACTGCAGAAGTAAAAACAAAAGCCATCGCGATGGCCGAGGAGAGAATACTCGATATCCTCATTCCCCCTGTCAGAAAGTCATTCTCGGGCGAACCGGAGGAAGAGCAGGGGAGTGAAGCATACCAGAACCAGAAAACCCGTGAATGGATGCGGGAAAAATTGAGAAACGGCGAACTCGACGATAAAATGATCGAGTATGATGTTCATCAGGCGGCGATGGGAATGCAGGTTCTCGGACCCTTCGGTGGCGATGATATCGGTTTGAATATTCAGGAGATCATGTCTTCCGTGATGCCGAAAAAGAAGAAGAAAAGAAAAACCACGATAAAAGAAGCCCGTGAAATAATGACCGAAGAAGAGGCTCAAAAACTGATCGACCTCGATTCGGTTCATAAAGAAGCCATAGTCCGCGCAGAGAACACCGGAATAGTATTTATTGATGAGATCGACAAGATCGCGGGTGGAGGTAAGGGACATGGCCCGGATGTTTCACGGGAAGGTGTTCAGCGTGATCTCCTTCCGATTGTTGAAGGTTCTAATGTAAATACCAAGTATGGTGTCGTGAAAACCGACCATATCCTGTTCATCGCATCAGGAGCTTTTCATGTTTCAAAACCCTCCGACCTTATCCCTGAACTCCAGGGACGGTTCCCGATCAGGGTTGAACTTAAGAGCCTGACAGAGGATGATTTTATCAAGATACTTACACTACCTCAGAACGCGCTCCTTAAACAATACGCCGCGCTTCTTGAAGTGGAGGGTGTTCAGGTCGAGTTTAAGGAAGACGGTATCAGAGAGACAGCCCGGATCGCCCAAAAGGCTAACGAGCAGGTGGAGAACATCGGAGCAAGAAGACTCCACACCATTCTCACAACACTTCTCGATGAAATCCTTTTTAATGTTCCGGATGTCATGCCCGACTCTGTGATAGAGATAACCGGTAAGATGGTTCTCGATAAACTTGAAAAGATTGTAACCGACAGGGACTTAAGCAAGTATATCCTTTAAAACTAAAAAAGGGTGGCCTCATCAGCCACCCTTTTTTGCTATTTTTTAAGCAGGTCTCTTATTTCGGTTAAGAGTACAATATCTTCAGGGGTCTTTTTAACAGCGGCTTTCTCGTCTTCAGATTTCTTGGTCAGTCTGTTCATTCCTTTAACTGCCAGGAAAATAACAAAAGCGATGATGGTAAATTCTACAACTGTGTTGATGAAACCGCCATAACTCAGGAAGACTGGATCGATAACCTTATCTCCATCGGTGGATCCCGCTTTAAGTAGTATCTTCAGATCTTTGAAGTCAACCCCACCAAGAAGCAATCCGATGGGTGGCATAACCACATCGTTAATAAAAGAGGATACGATCTTTCCGAATGCACCTCCTATGATCACGCCCACTGCCAGGTCGATAACATTACCCCGCATGGCAAAGGCTTTGAACTCAGAAAAGAATTCTTTCATTTAACGGCTCCTTTTTAAATTAGTGATAATCAAATATAAACTTTTTTGGTTTAAAGCCTGTTATTTTTGAAACCTGATACCGGTTTTTGAATCCAATCTAAAAAGAGAAAAGATGTTTACGAAAAGAAATCTGATATTTACAGCGGCAGGAGTTCTGTTAGGCGGAGTGGCCGGATATGCTTATTATTATTTCATCGGTTGTAATAACGGCTGCCCCATACAAAGCAATGCCCTGCTAACCACACTATACGGCGCGTTCACAGGTGCCGTGGCAACCTTCTCTTTCAAGACCGACCGGAAGAAAAAGGAAGATTAAGCGGGGTCCCCGGAACCCGCTTCCATATCCTTCACCCCATAAAGATCCATTATCTGCCTGAATAGTTCAATCAGGTATGCGGTTACCTTCTCCGGTGACTCGAACGATCTTTCAATCACCAGTTTCATGGAATCCCTCTGTTGGTCGAATCTGACCGAATCTTTAAGTTTGGTCATTACGAGGTGCAGTAGAACCTTGAAGTTGTTCTCGTAGAACTCTTCCCTCTCTTTATTGGGAAGAACGAGGATTATCTTCTGTTTCTGGATAATCACTCTGTCGAACATGGCATACGACGCGAAGAACCTGACCCGGGCGGTTTCAATGAGCCTCTTGGCTGTTACAGGAAGAAGCCCGAACCGGTCGCTTAACTCTTCCCTGATATCGTCGATCTCTTTGAGGGTACCGGCTGTAATTAGTGAGGTGTAGAAATTCAGCCTGTCAGTCTGGTCAGGCATGAACTGCTCGGGAATACCGATCTCATAGTAGGTGTCGATCTTGGGGTCGGTCCGCTGAGTGGTCTTGCCGAGATTCTTGAACACTTCCTTGAACTCTTTATGCTTCAATTCCTCGACTGCTTCGTTAACCAGTTTCATATAAAGATCGAAGCCGACATCGGTGATGAAGCCGCTCTGCTCAGTACCGAGCAGGTTACCCGCGCCTCTTATCTCAAGATCACGCATCGCGAGGTTGAAACCTGATCCGAGCTCATTAAATTCCTCTATTGCTTTAAGTCGCTTAAGTGTCTGTTTCTTCAGCGCGCTCAACGATGGAACGAGGAAGTAAGCGTAAGCCTGCCTGTCAGACCTTCCTACACGACCCCTGAGCTGGTGAAGCTCTGCAAGTCCGAACCTGTCCGCGCGGTTAACAATTATTGTGTTAACATTAGGTATATCGATCCCCGATTCGATGATCTTGGTCGAGAGGAGTACATTAAACTTCTTCTGGAGGAAACCATGGATCACATCTTCGAGTTGGTCGGGGGTCATTCTACCGTGAGCCACTCCGATAACAGCCTCGGGTACAAATTTCTTGATATAGTCGCC
>ENA-UPTA01003672-UPTA01003672.1-activated-sludge-metagenome-genome-assembly--contig:-NODE-3672-length-14932-cov-5.668885_pt1 | contig 14932 bp, 10 predicted proteins | sample MGYA00238184_ERZ773361 | MGnify/ENA primary metagenome ERZ773361 (study PRJEB29100, sample SAMN05720205) | activated sludge metagenome | isolation source: anaerobic digester from wastewater...
GCCGGAGTTTACCGCTTTCGGGCCTCCAGCATGGTACTCCAAACGATAGGCAGCCAAGACCGCGGGCCGATAAGCTTTCTTCCAGCAAGGACTTGCCCGAGTATGCAGAGAAAATGCACCTGACACCTTCAGTTCACTCTTGACATGGGGACCTTTGCTTCCGTACCATCCACTTGCGTATAGAAGACATGACGAGGGATAGTCAGGCTTTGCGCGAAGACGGGAGGATTGAGATGGACGACGAACGTGAACAGAACAAGAGCGCTCCCCGCTTTCTTGCTCTGCCTCGCACTGGGCTTGGCTGGTGGTCTGTGGGACTCGCGGCGGGCTTCCTTGTGTTTATGTGTCTGTTTTTTCTCCAAATCCACAGTCCCGGGCGCGACCGCAGCACGTTCTTTTCGGACCCGATCAATGCGCTGCTGCTAATCAGTGCGTCAGCTTCGGGTATCGGTGGCGGGGTGGTGGCATTGTTCGCGGTATTCCTGAAGCGTGAGCGATCCTTCATCTGTGGGCCGATAGTACTGCTCGGGCTGTTCGTCTTGCTTTTCACACTTGGTGAGGTTGGCGGGCATTAGCGTCGCGTATTCATCCCACAAGAAATGTTCCCTCTTCCTTCCTCCCGGTTCTTCTTGCCACAGAAACAAGGCGTTGCGGTTCTGTCGTGCGGAGAAAGCTGTTTGTAGTGTGCCCGTAAGAGCCTGCCCTGAGCTTGTCGAAGGGGCATCTCTGCGCGCCGCGAGTCACGGGCCACCGGTCACGGATCACGAGCCACGGACCATGGCTTGGGAACGCGGATTGGCCCGAAGTGGGCTCACACGAAGGCACAAAGACACGAAGAAAACCCCGGTCTTCCCTTTGTGGCTCCGTGGCTTTGTGTGAGAGTTCCGCCCTTGAGCCTCAGATTCTCGTCTCGTAATCTGCGCAAATCTGCGTAATCTGTGGATTACCCCTCCGGAAGGAAGACCAAGAATTCATCCGCCGATTTCGCAGATTGACGCAGATTCAGGCCAGAATCGAACCACAGAGACACAGAGCCCGCCGAGATACAAACCCTTGAAAACACAGCATTTATCCTTCTCCTCTGTGACCTCTGTGCCTCGGTGGTGAACCCGCTTCCCGCGGCCTCCGGCCGGAGTTTACCGCTTTCGGGCCTCCAGCATGGTACTCCAAACGATAGGCAGCCGGGACCGCGGGCCGACAAGCTTTCTTCCAACAAGGACTTGCGCGAGTATGCAGAGAAAATGTACCTGACACCTTTAGAGTTCACCAGAGGGCGGTGGTATATTGGGAGTCAGGAGTCCGACGCTGTTGCCGGGAAGGTCATATGGGAAATGTCGGTTAAAATAAGGGCAGGTCCTCGGAGCCCCTGCATGAGAAGGCCAAGGCGATGCTGCAGGCGATCTGGATGGCCGCCACTCGCAAGGAGGCGCTGAAGGCCTTCGATCTGTTCGTCCAGAGCTTTGAGGCGAAGTATCCCAAGGCGACGGAGTGCTTGGTCAAGGATCGGGAGGTCCTGCTGACGTTCTACGACTTCCCGGCGGAGCATTGGATCCACCTGCGTACGACGAATCCGATCGAATCGACGTTCGCGACGGTGCGGCTGCGAACGGCCCGGACCAAGGGCAGCGGGAGCCGAACCGCCTGTCTGACGATGGTCTTCAAGCTGGCCCAGTGCGCCGAGAAACGCTGGCGTCGGCTCAACGGTCAAGAGTTGATCCCCGAGGTGATTCGGGGCGTGAAGTTCGTGGATGGAATCAAGGAGATCGCCGCTTGAACGGACGTCCTTCGGTGGTCATCCAAGACCGACAGAGAAGGCGTCAGCCAGAAATCTCATCCACAACATTTGACAGTATCTCTCTGGGAAATCCGGGTTCCTTGTTTCTTGCGTCGGTCTTCCTCGGAAGAAGTCCATTCTACAGGCACAAGGATGCCTCTACATACACCTCGCCTCGAAACGGGTAATCGCGTCATTTTTCCCTTGAATCATCCGTTGCCCAATGTTACGATTATCCCTATTGAAGGAGATTGACCTGTGCATCAAGTGGCAAGCAACATTCTCATCAATACTAATCAGTCCCTATTGGCCATTGCAGCCGCAGCAGCCATCGGCTTGTATCTCTTCATGAACAAGATCGTCTGTCTTCATTTCCAGCTCGATTAATACTGCTCAAAACGGAGGTGTGTCATGAAAGAACCAAGAGAAATCCTTCCACTGGTTTTGCTGGCGTTTTTGTTCTGGACATCCCCCCTTCATGCTGCAGATCCTGCCTGGGAATACATCTATGAGGGAGATATACTGCCTGATGACGCGTCACTGGGAAATGATGCGTGGCAGCTGATGGGGGACAACCTATTCGCCGAAATCACCGACCAGGGCGAACTTCATATTGGTGATATTGGGGTAGATCACTGTTTCTTCCTGTACAACATAACTGATCCAGCCCTGATGCAAGAAGCAACCATCGAGGCACGTGTAAAAGTGCTTTCCCAATCGGGGGCGGCGAGCTTCGAGGTTTTCTTTGGGATGCAAGATGGGAGCAACTCTAAATGGCTCGATCTCTTTCCGGATCATATTCTACTTGATAATAGCAACTATAGGTATGATGTTGATATGACAGAGTATCATGTTCTAAGAATGGCGAGGAATGCAGGGGATATCCACATCTACGTGGATGACGAGCAGGTGTTAAGCGAATCGCACGTTGGGGCAGGCGAAACCTGGATCGGTTTCATTTTCGGTGCTGGATGCACCTTATGTAGAAGTGAACAGTACTGGGACTATCTAGTGTTTACGACAGAAGGCGGTTTCTCACCGGATGAACTGCCCAGTTATGCGTCTATGCGAGAAACAGGATTCGCAAGTGATCCCACTCCAGCCAATGGTGCCGAGGATGTGCTGCATGATGTGCGTCTAAGCTGGACTGCGGGTGAATTCGCTGTCAAGCATGATGTCTATATGGGTACCTCGTTTGAAGACGTGAACACTGCAGAGTCGGGTACACTCGTGAGTCAAGGTCAGACCGATACGGAGTATACGCCGGATAGTGTACTTCAATTCGGCCAGACCTACTATTGGCGTGTGGATGAGGTCAATGGGGCCCCCGACTACGCGGTTTTCAGGGGCGATGTCTGGAGCTTCACCACGGAGACCTACGGCTATCCGATCACTGCTTTGACGGCCCAGGCCTCGGCTCAGCAGGCCACATCCCCTGCGGGCAGGACCATCGACGGCTCCGGCCTCAACGAGTTCGACCAGCACGGCTTCGATCTGAAGACCATGTGGGTCACGCCCGGCGGCCTGCCCGCCTGGATTGAATACACCTTCGACAGGGTCTACAAGCTGCACGAGCTGTGGGTCTGGAACGCCAACTCGGAGCTCGAGATGTTCATGGGATTCGGGGCCAAGGACGTCACGGTCGAGTGCTCCACCGACGGCGCGACCTGGACGGCGGTCGAGAATGTGCCCGAATTCGCCCAGGGACCCGGCTTGGCGACCTACACGCCGAACACGACAATCAACCTGGGTGGAGCGCTGGCGAGGCACGTCCGACTGACCATCAACACGACTTGGGGCTCCACCGGGATCGCGAGCCTCAGCGAGGTCCGCTTCTTCTGCACGCCGGTCCAGGCCTTCGCGCCCGATCCGGCGGACGGGGCGATAGACGTCAGTGTCGACGTGGCGCTGAACTGGCGGCCCGGCCGGGAGGCCAGCTCGCACGAGGTCTACTTCGGCACCGACGCCAGCGCCGTGGCCGAAGGGACCATGGCGCCCGAAAGCACAACCGACCATAGCTACGTGCCTCCGGCCATGGACCTCGGGACCACATACTACTGGAAGGTCGACGAGGTGGGCGACACCGGGACCTATGCGGGCGATCTGTGGTCTTTCACGAGCCAGGAAGTCCTCGTGGTGGACGACTTCGAGAGCTACAACGATGACATCGACGCCGAGACCACCATCTGGCAGACCTGGATTGACGGTGTGACGGACAAAGCCAGCGGCTCGCAGGTGGGATACACCGACGCCCCGTTTGCCGAGAAGACGATCGTGCACGGCGGCCGGCAGTCCATGCCCCTGCAGTACAACAACACGAGCTTTGCCTTCTCCGAGGGCAAGCGGACCTTCGACTCGGCCCAGGACTGGACCGCTCGCGGCATCAAGACGCTGTCGTTGTTCTTCGCGGGCGCTGCCGACAATGGCGGACAACTGTACGTGAAGATCAACAGCACCAAGGTCGCCTACGACGGGGACGCGGCGGACTTGGCGAAAACCGACTGGCAGGTGTGGAACATCGATCTGTCCACGGTCGGCGACGTCAGCAGCGTCCGCTCGTTGACGATCGGCATTGAGGGCTCCGGGACCACGGGTATCCTGTACATCGACGATATCGGGTTGTCCGCCCAAAGCCGCTAACCTGCATCATTCATGAGGCGCATTAACATGCGAAGCGCAACACAGCCATTCGCGGCGTTGCGTAACCGGGGACAGTCACCTATTAGCTCTCTGTTCTACCTGGTTCTTGTCCGGCATTGGGACTGGCACGGCTAACCAACTCATCTCGACCTGGGCAGACTTGTCTGACCTACCGGAACCGCACAGCCCAGGCGGGGACCCCGCCTGGGCGGGAAGGCAAATCCTGAACTCAATTACCCAATTCGAAACAGCCATGCAACGCAAAATCCCGAGTCTCAAACGGACGTGTCTGTGAAAGGATCATGGTTGGGGCAGGGCATGGGCCGGGCCGTTCGTAGTGCGCCCGTGAGGGCGTATCTTGAACACAACGGAAGATAACGCCTCACGGTGTCACTACAAACGGGACTCGCCTGTCGGCCTTCGGAGGAGAGGGCGACGCACGCGTCGCCCCTGCGCCCGGAAATCTACACACCCACAAACGGACTCTCCGCCGGGTGCCAGCGTTTGGAGTTCCGCGTTTACGCGGTTTTCTTGTCGCTGCCACGCGGAAGCGAATCGTTGCTGTTTCTCTATGCGGTTCTCACAATTCCAGGACCGCGACGCCGAACCTGTCGATCTCGATGGACGCGTCGGTTCTCTGGCCGCTGAGGAGCTCGACCTTGCCCTGCGGCACTGCGACCGTCTTCGGCTCGTCCGTGTGGTTCAGGAGGAACAGGAGCGTCCCGGCCTGTCCCTGGCGAATCGAGACCTCGACGCCGACGGGGGGATGCACCATTGGCTCGATGCCCGCGTCGTCGAGTAGACAGCGGATCAGGCCGTCGTAGAAGGCGTCCTCCTTGACGACTGTGCCGACGTACCAACTCTTGCCTTTGCCGTACGTGTTGTGCGTGACTGCGGCGAAGGGCTTCATGTGCCATTGATCGATGTAGCCGGCCATCAGCTTGGCGGCTTGCGGCGTCACCCAGTCCACGTATTGGATCGCTGTGTACGTGCTGTCCGGCTTGTCGGCGCGGACGATCTTGTACGACGAATCCGCACCCAGGCTGCTGTACTCTTCGATGCTGATCCCGAGGGCCGGCGCGAGCAGGCCGGGTAATGTCCTCTCGTGACAGAGATTGCGTTCGTCCTTGATGCCCGTTCGGCAATCGGCCAGCAGGACGCCGCCGTTCTTCACGTAGGCATCCAGCCTGCGGGCAGTCTCATCGGGCAGGATCGACAGGTCCGGCGTCAGGACCAGTCGGTATTTCGAGAAATCCGCCTGGCGGTTCACGATATCCACGTTGACACCGGCTCGCACCAGGGCGCCGTAGTAGCGTTTGATTGCCGCCTGTAGGCTGTTGCCTGCAAATCCAGGCTGGAAGCTTAGGGACCAGAGGTTGTCGTAGTCGTAGACGATGGCGATCTCGGAGACGATGGTCGTGCCTCGTAGCGAACTCCCCAGCTTGCGGAATTCCTTCGCCGTCTGGGCGGCCTCCTGGTAACGCCGCAGCGGCTTGCCGTCGTGCCCGAGCAGGCCGTGCCAGTATTGCTCGCGACCGACGGTGCAGGTCCGCCAGCGGAACCAGATCTGGCCGTCCGAACCGTGGGCGAGCTGCTGATAGGCGATCTTGCGGATCTCGCCCGGCCAGGGATTGCGCCCAAAACTCTCCCAGCCGCAAGGGCCCGCGGTCTGCTCCATAATCATGAAGTTCTTCTGCTTGAGGCCCCGCATGAGATCGGCGGCCAGCGACGCGTCGTAGGGGATGTTCGGCTTATCCGACCAGATGGGATAGTTGTCCCAGGTGACGAAATCGAGGTCCTCGGCCATGTCGTAGTAGTCGAGCGAGGGGAACAGTCCCATGAAGTTGTGCGTGACAAAGTCCTTGGGGCAGATCGCTCGGATGATCGTCGCCTGGTCCGCCTGGAATCGCGCCTGCTGCCAGGTGATGAACCGCTTCCAGTCGAGGCACGCGCTCGGGTTGCCCATGATCCAGGCGCGGTCCGTGGCGCAGTCGGGGATGGTGATCTCGCCCCACGTGGTGAATTTCAGGCCCCAAAAGTGGTTGCCCCAGGCCCGGTTCAGCTCGTCGAGCGTGCCGTACTTGGTTCTGAGCCAGTCCTGGAACTCCGCAAGGCACGAACCGCAATGACACTCTTCGCCGCCGAATTCGTTGTCGATCTGCCAGCCGATGACGTTGGGCGTGGCGGCGAAGTGCTCGGCCATGGCCCGCGTGATCCGCTCCGAGAGCAGGCGGTGGGCACCGCTCGAATAGCAATTGTGTTTTCGTCCGCCCCAGACGATTCGCGTACCGTCGGCCTTCATCCGCAGGGTCTCGGGATACTTGCGGGCGACCCAGGCGGGCATGACGGCGGTGGGGGTGCCCAGGATCACGTCGATATCGTAGCGTTCGAGGACCTTCAACGCCTCGTCGAGCCAGCCGAACTCGAAGTGCCCCTCCTCGGGCTCCATGTCGATCCACGCGAACTCAGCCAGACGGACCACGTTGAAGGCCGCCTCCTTCATGAGCTTGGCGTCGGTCTCCCATCGCTCTCGGGGCCAGTGCTCGGGGTAGTAGTCGGCGCCGATGAGCATGGCCCGGCCGGGCGCGAGAGCCTGCTGCCTCGCCGCCTTGGAGTCCTCGCCTTGAAGCGAGCAGACCACAGCCGTGGTCACCAGGCACATGATTGCAGTCGTGATGGTGGGTCGTTTCATGCAGTCGCCTTTCGAGCTACGGTTTCTCACATGCGCCAATCGTACACTGGTCGTCTTGCGGTACCGGGTTGCCCCAGAAGTCACGTCCGCCGCTGTTGTCTATGGCAACACCCGCCCTCAGGCAGGGAGAAGCGGCCAGGACTCTGTATGCAGTCATGCTCGCGAGGCGCTCGGGGTCCGAAGGCAGTGGGGTTTCGAGCTTCGTGAGCCTCGGGTCTGCATACAGGCCCGGGTACTTCTGGTCGGTCTCCTGAGTCCATTCCCCGAGGGATGCGTACCCGCCGAATCGCAACGGCCGTTCGTTGGCGGACCAGTAGAGGTTGTTCTCAAATCTCCCTCGTCCGTTTTCGCCTGCGATCACGTCGCCCGAGCAGATGAAGATGTTGTTTCGAAACACGACGTTGGGCATGGGCAGTCCCCCGAAGCCGACCGCCGAGCCGTGATCGTTGTACACGGTGTTGTTGTAGACCAGGCAGTCGGAGGCGTTCTCGGAGGCCGAAAAGACGTCGATACCGCTTCGGCGGTTGTTCTTGACGCCGTCGTTGTGGCTGACGTTGTAACGGATGATGTTGTTCCTGAAGTCCGGGGCGCCGGGGAACTGGCAGAGGAAGTAGCCTGGACCGTCGTTGTTGTACGAGAGGTTGTACTGCAGGATGGAGTTGGTCGCGCCGCCGTCGAGGTCGAAACCGCCGCCGTCGTCGCCCGGACTCTTGTTGTCGTGCGAGATGCAGTGCTGGATCACGGCGTGATCGACATCCCAGACCCAGATGCCGACGGGCCCATTGCCCTTTCGGGGCATGTCCCAGCCGTTGTGGAAGGCACGGCAGTACTCAATGACCACGTCGTCGGCGTTGGCCACCACGATGCCGTTGCCGCTGTGGTTCGTCAGGTTCGAAGGATCGCCCGCATTATTCTCCGCCGTGCAGTGATCGATGCGGACGTGCGTCGAGCGTTTGCCGTAGCCTACACTGATCCCGGCGAAGCCGTTCTCGTGGGCGTGCACCTGTGTGACGCGGGCGTCGCGGATGCCATCCAGCAACAGGCCGCTGCCCCGGAATCCGGATACATCGAGGTGCTCGACTCTCACGCCCTGCGAGCGAGTGATAACGACGCCATCGACGGTGTTGCCCGCCTTGCGCCCCGAACCGACGAAATCCAGGTTCTTCACGACCAGACCGTCGCAGGCAGTGGCCTTCAATCCGCTGTCGTTCGCACCGTCGATGACGGCTCGTCCGTCGCCATACGAGGTGACGGTGACCCCGGCGTCATTGTGGTCGAGGACGATTGTGCCGGCGAACTTCGCACCGCTTTGAAAGCGGACGCAATCTCCGCGGGCGAAGTCCGTGGCATTGACCTTCGCGATTCTTCGCCACGGCCGGGCCTGCGTCCCCGGATTCGAGTCGTCGCCGGCCGGGCTGACATAGTAGTCCCTCGCGCAGCCGGCACCCGCAACGACAATTGACAACAGAATCGACAGGAGCACTCTCGAGGTCATAGTCGTTCCTGTAGATCACTTCACGATTGTGATCTTGCTCAGCGGATACCAGCCGTCAGAGGACCGGCCCTTGACGGCGAGCCGAACCACCGGCTCAGTGGAGTCCTCGCCGACGATCCCGACGGCCAGCGTGTACTGGGCGGGCGGGGTATCCACCGGCAGCGTCACCCGGTCGGCGATGCGGACGACCTCGCCCGGGGGCAAGTCCGGCGGCTGCTTCATGAATGGCTCGGTGAACAGCTCCACGGAGCCCGGCATCCATTTCTCGACCGTGACCGAACCGACGAGTATCCTGCTGTATCCCTCGCCGTCAGCGAGCCGATATGCGACGCGATAGGGCCGATAGCAGGGGGCCGATCCGACGTTCTGCCATTTGGCCTCGATCGACAGCGTCGCTCCGGATCGAGCCTGACTGGCGTGTCTCAACTCCTTCAAGACCAGCCGATAGCCGAGCCGGCGGAGGAATCGTTCCACTTCGGGTTGTACCTCGTCGTCGACAGGCAGGGGGGCGGATTTGTTGTTCAGGTAGGAGCCGTGAAGGGCCAGGGCGTAGTTGAAGATGTACCGCAGGGACCAGTCCTCGTTGACCCATTTGCGCATTTCCCAGCAGGTCTCCCAGGCAATCGGAGCCGTCTTCCAGGCGTCCTGGACTCGTGCCTCCTGAACGAGGCGCGGGTAGGCGTCCCGCATGTGATACCAGTTCTTGGAGAACCCGCCCATATCGCCCAGGCAATCGGCTCGCCAACCAGTGCCGCGATTGATTGCGTAGGCGAGGCACTCGGCGTCGCCGATGAGCATCAACAGGGGCGTCTTGTGGAATGCGCTGAGGTAGGTGTCGATCACCAGCTTGCGGGTATCCATCGTAGGCATGCGGGCCGACTTCGAGCTGCTCATGTGCCATTCGCCCCACCAGCCGACGGTGCCCAGGTCGACGTGGTCGATGTCGGGGTGTCCGTCGTAGCGAGCGCCGAGCCGCTCGATGAACCGCAGGTGCCGGGCGAGGGTGTTGGGGTCGTCGAGGTCCGGGATGGTCAGCCCCTCCTGGCCGCTGTAGTCCACGGTGAGCACTTTGGCGCCCACTTGCCCGAGCCAGTCGGGTTGATAGGGTCGGCCCGGCGATGTGGAGCAGCACATGACCCGAAACGCCAACTTCTGGCCAGCCGCCCGGGTTTCCTGGAGGGTTTTGTCGAGGAAGGCGTAGTCGATCTCGTCGGGGCGCGGCTCCAGAACGCCCCAGCCCCAACGGGCATAGTGGACGGTTGAGGGGATCCAGTCGGGGAGATTCCTGTCCTGGTCCCCGGTCCGGTGGAAGGTCTGCCAGCCCATGCCCGGATTGGCGAGCAGCTCGTCTGTTTCCTCGGGCACGATTGTCTGCATCTCCCGTGTCTGTGGAATCTGACCGAGCACGGAATGGGCGGCGATGCCAACGAGGCCTGTCACAACCAGCAAAATTCTTCTCGATCTTTTCATGGGCACGCCTCATAGTATAACCATGTCGATCTTGCGCGATGCCGTCATGGTAGCATGCTCATGCGATAATTCAAGTCGCAACGGCGGTCCGATCGCCTCGGGAGAGTGACTTCATGGACCGAATCCCCGAACCTGAGATAATGGACGACGAGCAGCAGGCGGTCGCCTACGCGCAGGCGGATTTCTCGTCGTCGAATCAGGCGTTTGTCGATGGCCTTGTCGACGCCTACTCGCCGGGTCTGCGAACCGTTCTGGACATAGGGTGCGGTCCGGGCGACATTCCGATTCGTCTCGCAAGGGCCGAGCCCTTCGCGCACGTCACGGCCGTCGATGCCTCCGATGTGATGGTTGCCCTGGCGGAGAAGGCCGTCGCACAGGCCGGGCTGACCGGACAGATTCACTGTGTCCTTGGCCGTATTCCAGGGCTTCCTTTCCGCGGAACGCGCTTCGATGCGATCATATCGAAGGACCTGCTTCATCACCTGGCGGACCCGATGGTCTTTTGGGAAGAAGCCAAACGCCTGGGACAGGCCGGGACGGGCCTCTACGTCATGGACCTGTTCCGGCCCGAGAGCCCTGAGGCCGCGAGACAGATCGTGGAATCCGTCTCCGGGAGCGAACCTGAGGTTCTGAGACGGGATTTCTACAACTCACTGCTGGCGGCGTTCACTCCCGATGAAGTCCGGCATCAGCTCCGTCGGGCCGGGCTCGACCTGGAAGTCGAGGTCGTCAGCGAAAGACACATGCGGATCATGGGACTGCTCCAATCGAGGTAAGACCGATGTACTTCAGACACTTCAACAGGCTGATCTGCTTGGTCTTGCTTCTGAGTGGCTGCGGGCATCAAGAAGTACGGCGTACGGTTGCCGACGCTTGGGGTAATGAGCTACCCGTATCCGGCACGTTTTCCATTGTGGCGGTGGACCCGAACGCCGGGATATGCGGTGCGGCGGTTGCCAGCAAGTATCCGGCCGTGGGGAAGGTCGTGCCCTACGTCCGGGCGGGCGTCGGAGCGTTCTGTACACAGCATTGGCACAATCCACCGTGGGGCGAGCGGGCGCTCGATCTGTTGGCCCAAGGTCGTCTGCCGGAGGAGGTGCTGGCGGAGCTTCTCCGGGACGACCCGCGGAGAGACAAACGCCAATTGGCGATCATCGACATGTCGGGCCGGGCGGCCAATCGCAATCCGGCCAACGCCGATCCTTCGGGCATCTGGTGGGGCTCGGCGGCCGGCAGGTACTATGCCTGTCAGGGCAATACCCTGACAGGGTCCGAGGTAGTCTTCGCCATGGCACGGGCCTATGAGCAGACCGCGGGCAGCCTCGCCGACCGCCTCATGGCGGCCCTGGTCGCCGGGGACGAAGCCGGGGGCGACCATCGCGGCCGGCTGGCGGCGGGGATCAAGGTGGCCAAGAAGGGCCTGGCCGGCTGCTGGCTGGAGCTATACGCCGACGAGAGTGACGATGCGGTGCATGATCTGGCCAGGCAATACGCAGCGCTGCGTCATGAGGCGAAGGGCGACGCGCGATGAATCCCGGGGACAAACAGCAGTTGTACGATGCCGTGCTGCCGCGGGTGAGCGACTTGGTCGCGGGCGAAACTGATATCATCGCGGTGATGGCGACGGTGGCCTGCGGGCTACACCATGCGTTCGACTACTTCGACTGGACGGGTTTCTACCGCGTTGTCGAGCCGGGGCTGCTGAAGATCGGCCCGTACCAAGGGACGCATGGCTGCCTGACGATCCCCTTCGACAGGGGGGTGTGCGGGGCGGCCGCGCGCCTGCGGAGAACGCAGATCGTGCCCGATGTACGCGAGTTTCCGGGGCACATTGCGTGTTCTTCTTCCACGCGTTCGGAGATCGTGGTCCCGGTGCTGGCGCCCGGCGGCACTCTCGTCGGCGTACTCGATATCGATTCGGATCGGCCCGCCGCCTTCGATGAGGTCGACGGGCGGAATCTTGAGAGGATTTGTTGCCTGATTGGCGGTGTCTGTATGGGAGATTGAACGATGAGAAAGCTCGTGGTTTGCGTAATCGTTGGCGTCCTGGTCTCGGGGTCTTGGATTTCGAAGATATCCGCGGCGGAGGCTCCGAAGGACACACGGCCCTGGCTGGGCGTCCATGTCTCGCTGGGGGGCCGAGGCCAGGCGGAAGCCCTGACCGGGGCGATCGCGGCTCTGGCCGACGCCGGCATCAACACCATCGTGGGGGAGATCAACTACGGATTCAAGTACCAATCCCATCCGGAACTGGCGGCCGACAACGCCGGCACCAAGGAGCAGATCGGCAAGCTGGTCGCCGAGTGCAGAAAGCACAGGATTCGGCTGATCCCGCAATTCCAGTGTCTTGGCCACCAGTCCTGGAGCAAGTACACGTTCTCTCTGCTGACGAAGTATCCGCAGTTCGATGAGACTCCCGGGCAGTACCCTGAGAACAAGGACATCTATTGCCGGAGCTGGTGCCCGCTGCACCCTGACGTCAATCCGATCATCTTCAGCTTGATGGACGAGCTGATCGACGCCTTCGAAGCGGACGCCCTGCACGTCGGGATGGACGAGGTGTTTCTGATCGGCGAGGATTCCTGCCCCCGCTGCAAGGGCAAGGACAAGGCGGAGCTGTTTGCCAAGGCCGTCAACGATTACCACGAGCACCTGGTCAAGGAAAGAAAGGTCCAAATGTTCATGTGGGGCGACCGCTTGATCGACGCCGGCGTGATCAAGTACGGCAAGTGGGAGGCGAGCGCCAACGGTACCGCGAAGGCCATCGATCTGATCCCCAGGGACATCGTCATCTGTGACTGGCACTACGAACCGCGGGAGGCCTACGAATCGGTCCGCATGTTCCTCGAAAAGGGTTTCTGCGTCTGGCCCGCCAGTTGGAAGAACGTGGAAGCGGCCAAGGCCCTGATCGGCTATTCACTCGCCCAGAACAACCCGCGGATGCTCGGCCATCTGAGCACGACGTGGGGCGCCGTCCCGGTCCAGGACCTGGCGACGTTCGAGCCGATCCGACTTTCGACGGGCAGCCTCGCAGGAAGTGGCGCGACCGTCAATCGCTGAGCGTTGCCTTTCCCGCCCGTCTCTGGAACAGCTCCAGCCAGCCGAGGGTCAGAGCGTCCGGGATTGTGTTTGACTGGCGGTATTCATCCGGCGTCTTGCCCCAGTAGAAACCGATCCATCCGGCGGCAGTGTTTCGGGATTTCTCAATGAACTCGTCGAGTTCGGTGGGCGAGCACTTCAATGGAAAGGTCTCCTCGACAACGATCGGCTTGCCGATATTGTATGCGGCCAGTGCCGTGACCGCTTCGTCGATCTTGCCGCTCTCGGGGTAGAAGTGAACGCTCGTGAAATCGAGGTCCTCGGCCACTTCCCTTGAGTAGAACAGCGGCTTGGCCCGGGGAAACGTGAGGACCCACGGGATGACGCCGACCGTGATCAAGTGGCGGCTGTCCCGGCTCCGGATCGCCTTGACGAGCCGATTCACCCAGGCTTTGGCCACCTGCTCCCGCGTCCGGCCGGCGAGATCGAGCGAAATGCGCTGGACGAAGCAACTGCCCGCGAACTCGCCCGCCAGCCAATCGGTCTCCTTGTTCGCACCGGGCAGGATGGGCTCGTTCATCAGGTCGTAGCAGAAGACCGCGGGGCTCTCGGCGCAGCACGCCGCCACGGCCTCCCAGAAGCACGCCTGCACATCCCATCGGGCTTGCTCGGGCAATGCGTCATACCAGGCGGGGACGTCGGCCTTGTGATAGCACGCCAGGCCGGTTAGATCGATATAGAGCCGAGTCTGCTCCGCCAGCCGGAGAAGCCTGCCCAACATTTCAATAGCGGCTTGATTCGGCTCGGCGGGCCCCTGCATGAATTTGCCGAGTTGGAGATGGATGCGGACGACGTTGGCCCCGAGCCGGCTCATCTCACCGAAGTCCTCCCGGACCTTCGGCCATTCGCTCCACCAGTAGTCCTCCAGCAGGCGGCCGTTCTCGTCGTGGTCGTAATTGAAGCCCCACGGGAAGAAATGGCTGCCGCTGTCTGCGAGGATGAATGCCCGGCCGTCATCGGAAACGTGAACGCGTTCCATCTGCGATGTGGATACGATCTCCTTGGGCGCTTCGGTCTGCTTGTACCTGTCGAACAGGGCGGCGATGTCCGCCTCCTGCGAGTTGCCGCTGTGGACGATGACGCGGTAGCCCAGCGTGAGCTTCTCGCCCCTGGGCAGGTCCATCTGATCACCGTCGAGCCAGTTCATCGGTGTCGGGGAGAAGAAGCCGTAGTCGCGGGTGAACCATTTGCTGGGATACCAGCGATTGCTCGGGTGCTGAACGATTGCCAGCCCCTCTGTGATGCCGCCGCGGGTACCTGAATAGTCACACCAGGCCGAGGCCACGCCAAAGGTACCTTTCTCAGCGGTCTTGCCCTCTGCGTTGACCAGCGTGCCGCCTGCCGTGACGGCCAGTTCCGGCACGACTCGGGCCGAGAACAGCGAATGGTTCGTCTTGAGGATGCGGATGTCGGTCAACGGTTCCAGCGTGATCTGAAAATCGATAAACCGCAGGCTCTCGCCCGGCGTGGTGATGATGATCCGCCGGCGGTCCCGAATGATGGGCTCTTTGTCCGGCTGCTTCCACAGGCATTCGTCCGCGAGGACGACCCGGTCGCCCGAGGATTCGAGGATCTTCGGGCCCTCGGAGAGGATTTGGCCCCGCTCGTTGGTGTCCTGCCAGTAGTTGCCGCCGTTGACCCGGTCGCAGCCGAAGAACAGCGAATGATGGTGCGGGTAGGGTTCCGAGGTCTCCGTGGTGACCGACTGGCCCGACGCCGGCCCCATGACCGGCCAGAAGTATGGGTACTTCTGCGAATGGTC
>ENA-UPTA01003683-UPTA01003683.1-activated-sludge-metagenome-genome-assembly--contig:-NODE-3683-length-14911-cov-50.769050_pt1 | contig 14911 bp, 15 predicted proteins | sample MGYA00238184_ERZ773361 | MGnify/ENA primary metagenome ERZ773361 (study PRJEB29100, sample SAMN05720205) | activated sludge metagenome | isolation source: anaerobic digester from wastewater...
AGATGAAGTTGGATGTATCAAAAGCCGAAAGCCGCCGCGGCAACGTTGCCGGAATAGATAGAACAGATGATGTTTTGATATAAGCGGATTCAGAAAAGAACAGGAGGGAAATTTTTTATGTTCAACATTGCACGATTTAAAGACATCGAAAAGCGGGAATATGAATGCGAGATCGTCACGCCGCTTTTTCTGAGTGGGGCGGACCCGAAAAAGGCCGAGCTTCGCGTGCCGCCGATCAAAGCGGCCATGCGGTTTTGGTGGCGGGCGCTGTATGGCAGCGACGACATTGAGGATATGGCAAAGAGAGAATCAGAAATCTTTGGTTCAACAGAACAAAAATCGATCTTAAAAATACAAGTGATAGATAAAGCGTTGAATTTGTCGCAGGCGGAATTGGATAAAGGAAAATTTAACATTTATGAATACCTTGGTTATGGATATCGCGTGGGAAGGGACATTAAAACGTATTTTGCAGATGGTCGACTCAAAATTCAGATTACTTTCAAAAAAGCGGATCGCGACCAGATAATAAATGCACTTGGCTTTCTTATTTATTATGGTGGTTTGGGTTCCAAGTCCCGCAATGGTTTTGGTTGTCTGCATTGTGAGAATTTACAGTCCCCTCTCTTCAATCATTTTAATAAAGGTTCGCTGAAAACTTTTACAGCATTATCCTCACAGGCTTTGTTATTCGATGGATTTAGTGAAAAATCAACATGGAAAGAAGCGCTTGCTGAAGTGGGCGATGCCTATAAAAATGGACGTTTCGAACTAAAAAACAGTCGCATGGATAGATCTCTCATTGCAAAACCTTTTGCTCGCGATCATTCAAGACATGCAAAGCCTTATTTTCTTCATGTAAGAAAGACCAATATGAACAAATACAAGGGGCAAATTCTTTATTTACCTTATGAGTATCATGAGGAAAGAAAACGCCAAGACTATTTCCGAGCGTGTCAGAGAATGAATAAATCACTAGAACAACATCTGGGAGGCGCCAAATGAGCTGGAAAAAACCCGACATCTCATACTGGAACAACAAGTTTGCGGCCTGGTGGCATGATCCCATCGATAAAGCTTTTGATATCCAGAAACACGAATCGCGCGCAGCGGCCTATTTGCAGATATTTGGCCTGGACAGACCCAATGATGAATTCTGGAAAATGGCGGACGCCATTGCAGCAGGGTTTGAACGCGGCCAGGTTCCCACCTATAGCGCTGATGAGCATAAAAACGGCGCGGTGGATTTCACCCGGATGCCCGTGATTACTCATCCTACGTCGGACAAAGCCCATTTAAAAATTGTGCTTGACGGTAAAAACGCAGACAGCATTCATGTCGAAACTACTGAATATTTGAAAAAACTGATCGGCATGGAGGCCAGTCCAACAGATTATGCCGGGCGCTTTAAGGATAACGAAGAACGGTTCGCCTTATCCCGGCTGCTTTATACACATCTTGTTTTGCGTTTCATGCTGGCGGAAAAAAACATCGGGGGGCTGGGCGCGCTATGGCACCGGCTGCCCGCGGATTCCCGTTTTCCCGATCATTCCATCTGGCAGCACAACGGCCTTTGCTCGGCCATATACTCCTGCATCGAAATGGCCGGAAAACCTGATGACGTGGGATTGCTTGTGTTTTCCATCACACCCGTCCAGGGTTTTATCGCCCGTGCGCGGAAAATGCGTGATTTCTGGACGGGCTCTGTTGTTCTTTCCTGGCTGGCATTTGAGGGAATCCGCTGGATTATTGAGAATCTGGGCGCCGATCATATCTTGTATCCTTCGCTTATCGATCAGCCACTGGTCAATGCCTATCTGGAAAAAGAATGGTCTGTGTCAAATGCGTTCAAGCCTGAGTTATGGAAAAAGCAAACCAGTGAAATTGCCAGCTTGCCCAACAAGTTTTTGTTCTTGGCGCCTTTCGGCCAGGCGCAAGAAATAGCGGCTGAGATCAAAAAGGCAATCCATGAACGATGGAGTAAACTTTCCGCCATGACGCTTGAGTATCTGGCCGAAAAGAAAGGCCTGGTCAAAGACGAAATAAATTACCTGCAAAAAATGTTTGACCGGCAAACCAGTCATTTTTGGGAATACCAGTGGGCGGCAGCGCGGCTCGTTGACCACGGGGACAAAGAAGAATTGGCCGGACTACTCGATGAAACAGCCTTTTCAAGACAGTTCGCTTATCTCAACGCCATTTATCCGATTTTGGAAAAGAAAGGCTATTCAAAGGAAAATGCCAGTCGCGGCATTTTATATTCAACGAGTCACCACCTGACGCAATCCGCCCTTGCCGCGGAGAAATTCCGGAGAGTAACGCGTCTTAATGAAGAACCGGGTGAAAAATGCCGGATGTGCGGCGAATTTGAAGTTTTGCATGGCAGCGGCTGGACAGGCGAAGCGGCATCCGAATACAAACAAAATGTGGACGACTTTTGGAATAAATTTCTCAATGACGATGACTTCAAAGAAAAGGAACGCCTCTGTGCCATATGTTTCATTAAACGCTATGCGCCCAGAGTTTTGAAAAAAGACAAAGATCACGTTTTGAATAATGTTTTTGGTGACGCGGATTCCTTTCCATCCACAACCGAAATGGCGCTGCGGCCTTATTTCAAAAGGCGAAACATAAAAGAAGCCAAGCGAATGAAAGATATTGCGCAAAACCTTCATGAAAACGAAGAAGATAAGGTAAGGGGCGAAAAGGTCAAAGACACGGACAAGTATTACGCCATACTGATGATGGACGGCGACAATATGGGGAAACTGATTAACGGTGAAATGATCGCATCGCAGTGGCAAGGGATTATGCACCCGGAGATCACAGCGCGCTTGATGGAAAAGCAGTATGATTCTTTATACAGAGATGCCTGGCGAAAGATTTATGCCGATGCGACCCTGAATAAACGCCTGGTGACGCCCGCGATTCACGCGGCGATATCCGAGGCTCTGGGCGATTTTTCGATCTATGGCGTTGCGCCGATTATTGAGAAGAACAACGGCCGTCTGATTTATGCGGGCGGCGACGACGTTTGCGCCTTCCTGCCCGCGCAAAACGCATTATCCGCCGCGCGGGAAATTAAAGATTATTATACCTCTACGTTTCGCCTAATCGCTCAGGACAGGCAATCGCAAGAGATTAAAGATGACTGGAAGCCTCAGCCGGGCAAACTCTCTGTAAATTTGGGAAAGGGTGAGGAAATATCCATATCGGCCGCAATTCTGATCTGCCATCACAAGGAAAGTCTGACACAGATGATCGCAAGCGCTCAGAGCCTGCTGAAAAGCGAAGCCAAAGACAAAGCGGGGCGAAACGCCTGCGCGGTGGAATATCGAAAAAGGCACGGCGGTTCCCGTGTCTTCACTCGAAAATGGGATGATGTCGGATGGGCAGCTTTTGAGAATGTCCAGCGGATTACAGGCGGCGGAGAGCGGGAATTGTCCCATTCTCTGCTGTATCGCCTTGAAACGCTGCGTCCCGGCATAGAAGCGATTATCGGAAGCAACGTAAATGTTGAAGAGAATCTGAATTCTTTTATCGCGAAACAAATTGAACGGTCAGGCGCTAAATTATCCAGGCCGCCGGAAGAAGTTGCCAGATGGGTAACGCAAATTGTTTGGGACCAGAAAAAATTCAGTCCTGAAGGTTTGCTGATTGCGGGATTTTTGAGCGGGGAGGTCGAAAATGATGAACTGGTATGATTTTACGCCACAAGACACGTTATTTTTTCGTGGAGCCGAACCGGCCGTTATGGGCGAAAGCCACGCGGCTTCCATGATCTTCCCGCCGCCTGCGCATACCATTGCCGGCGCAATGCGCACGGCGGTTCTGGCGCAGCATGGCATAGATTATAAGCAATATAATGCAGGGGGGGTGCCTCCCGAGCATGATGCCGTCATCAGTATTGTAGGGAAGTCTGGAGATGAAAGCCCCTTTAGTATTGTGGGGCCGTTTTTTCGTCGCGACGGAACAATCTGGGTTCCCTGTCCCTGTATCTGGTTTTCCGCTAAAAAAGAAAAGGCGTCAAGGAAGCGGAAAATAGCGATCAGCGCGCCGATAGGAAAAACCGCGCTGTTAAAAACGGCGGCAATGGAAAATTTATACTGGGCGAAGGGGCGAGAGCTTGAATCATTGGGCGGCTCTTGGGTTTGTCTTGATGAACTGTGCAGCCGGTCTGAAGAAAAAACGATCCTTGAAAACGGCGATTTCTTCACCAGTGAAATCCACACGGGCATTGCTCTGGATGTCCAAAACAGCCGCCGCACCGCGAGAAAGAGTCACTTGTATTCGTTTGTCCACGCCAGATTGCATGAAGGTGTGTCTCTGGCGTTCGGCGTTACACAAAAGTTGCCGCTTCCCGAACGCGGAATACTTAAGCTGGGCGCCGAACAGCGTTTCGGCGAATACAGGCAATTGCGTAAAATGGAGCTACCGAAAGGCAATTCCAAGTTGTTCATGACGCTTTCCACACTGCCGGCCGACGAGCAGGCCAATCAGCATTGTATTGCGTCAGGGCGGCCTCATTATTACGGCGGATGGGATCTGCACAGGAGATTTCACAAACCGATGAAAGGCTACTTTCCAGCGGGAAGCGTGTTTCAAAAACAAATTAACGATAATTGCATAGAATTATAGGAGGACTACCATGTTGAAAAGAGACGTATTTTCCATTTGCACATTTTACGCCGTATCACCCATTCATTCAGGAAGCGGAGCATCCTTTGCCGCCGTTGACCTTCCGATTCAGCGCGAACGACACACGCATTGGCCGCATGTTCAGGCGTCGGGGGTTAAAGGGGCCATGCGCGCGCATTATCGAGATTTTGCGGAGAAAAAATCCCTAATTAATTTCTTGTTCGGTTACGATAAAGCCGACAAAGATCATCACGTGGAGTATTTCAAAAATGATGAACAAAAGCAGAAAGTGGACGATAATTTTCCGGGCGCCGTATCTTTTTCAGACGCAAAACTTCTCGCCTTTCCAATTCGCTCCAATGTCGCGCCGTTTGTTTGGGTGACATGCCCGGCTGTTTTGAAAAGATTGAGCAATGACTTGGTTTTTTCCGGTCTGCAACCAATCAATGATATTGAGAAAGTTCCGGCAAAAGACGAAGTCGCGTTCTGTCTATCCGGCGGCATCTCCGGGAACGTCATTCTGGAAGACATGGTCGTAAACGTCCAGGAAGGCGACATACCCAATCCCATTCCCAAAGAATTTCCCGATTTGGGCAAATTCCTGTTGGTTTCGGATGAGGTTTTTAAATACGCGGTTGAGTCCTGCACGGAAATCCAGACCCAGATTAAAATTAATTCCGAAACCGGCACTGCAGAACCCGGCGCATTGCGCTACCAGGAGTTGCTGCCGGCCGATACAGTCCTCTACTCCGTTGTTTACTACAGCCACGCCGTTTTCGATAATACCCTGCAATCTAAAACCATTCGCGGCCATGTTGAAGACGTCATAAAAGATTTTATCCAAATCGGCGGCGATGAAACATTGGGCCGGGGTATCTGTAAAATCAACTGGATTGCCGGAGGTGCACAATGAGAACAATGGCACAAAAAAGGGCTAAATATGCTCTGGAAAAAGTTCTGCAAAGTATGCAGCGAATATCCGATAAGGATAAATTTTCATCCTTTACAGCCGGAGCGCCAGCGATGATCCTCCAAAATGGTTTTGGTCAAACACTTGCTTTCTGGCTTACAAAAGGAACAAAGAACGGTCGCATAGATAGTAATGATAAACATATAATTTTGTTTGATATTGTTAAAGATTGGCTGTCATTGCAAGATGGAGATACCCGAAACAACTTCGCAATTGCCGGTGATCGGGTGGATTTGATGCGTCAAATTTCCGCGATGAATCAAAATCAATTTCTTTCGGTTCAAATTGAGACTTTGGCTCTACTCGAATGGGTGAAGCGATTTGCAAATGCAGACTTGGAATAAAGGAGATTGTCATGCCACAGGAACAGGTTATTTATCCGTTTCCAGACACTGTAAAAGAACAAGCCAAAGACATGACGAAAGGGAACTTCGGTCTCTGGTATAACAAATTTATTCCGGTCAAGACACATGAAGATAAGAAAGATGCCTTTAAAACCTGCGATGCGTCCGGAAAAGTGCCAGAGGTCGTCGAATTTTATGAGGCGCGATACAAGCTGATGCAAAAGGAAACTGCTGTCATGTTGAAGAGGCTTCTTGGAAAAAAACATCAGGATCAGTCTGGCTATTGCGGAAGTTTCTCTGAAAGTGATTATAAGGTAATCACTATTCGGGCGTCGCTCAAGACACCGCTCATCACGGGAATCGGTGAGTTGCACCCGCATGAGGTGAGCATGGTCTTTGACCACAATCTCGGTATCCCCTATATTCCGGCGGCGGGAGTAAAAGGAATTGTGCGCTTTGCGCATACGCTGTCGATTTTTTTAGATGAAACCGGAAAGGTTAAGGAAGAATATCAGAATCAAGATTCTATTGAGGAAAGCATCACAGATATACCTGATATTTTTGGCGGAATAAAAGCAAAGGGAAAAGAAAAGGACGTATTACGCGGACGCGCCGTTTTTCTTGACGCCTACCCTGAGAATGTTCCGGACCTTCATATTGACATTATGAACCCGCACTATGCAGATTACTATGGCGACCCGAGAAAACAGACGCCGCCAGCCGATTATCTTTCGCCAAATCCCTTGAAATTTCTGACAGTGGCGCCGGGAGCGGTTTATGTCTTCCGTGCGATTGCCCGTAAAGAAAGCGACATTCCACGGAAAGTCAAAGAAGCTTTGAGCACGGCATTGACCGAAGAAGGCGTCGGCGCAAAAACGGCTTTAGGTTATGGACGATTCACCATCGATGAAAAAGCGTCGCCCGCAACAGCGGCTCAAAAGTGCATAACAAAAAAAATCGAGCAGACACCGCTGGAAAGATGCTGTACGCCGTTTAAAACGATTAAGCCCAGCGAAGCAGGAAAAATTGGCCCGCTGATTGACATGGCGCTGAAAACCTTGACTACTGAAGCAGATAAAAGAGCATTTGCTCAATATGTGAAGGAATTTTTGGGAAACGACTTTAAGAAAAGCAAGGCAAGGGAAAAGTTAAAAGTATTCTTGGCATAGGCATCGTTATTGAAAAAACCCGTCAAAGCCCGCGTTACCGTACGCAAGGCGGGGAATAGCTGGGAAATCGTGAAGGTCGAGCCGGCGGCGTAGAGCAAGCCGGGTAGAAGTGCGCCCCAATCAACTGTTTACATTCTAATACAAATATGTATTATATCGTAAACAAATATGAAGAATTATCGTGAAACCCATATCCGCAAGGCGGAAATCGCGCAGTTGATTCTGCTGCATGAGCTTTACCGGCAGAAGGACAGCCGCTCTCTGATTTTTCAGGGCGGCACGGCGCTGCGCTGGTGCTACGGCGGCAGCCGCTTTTCGGAAGATCTGGATTTCGTGACGTCCCTTGCCCCCAAGTCCGTCCAAACCATGCTCCAGACGGCGCTCAGGGGCGCGCGGAATCTGATGATCGCCCATTTCGGTCCGGGGACGCTCGCGCTTCGCCCCAAAAGCGCCCGCGGCGAGGCGCTGAAATGCTTTGTGGACTTCCGCCCGGAAGCCGCCCGTGAGAAGATTTCCGTCAAGCTGAAATTCGAAGAGCTTTTGCCGGACAAAGCGCCGGATGTCCGGCAGCTTGTCCTTTCTTCCCTGGGTTCCGTCGCGCATCTTGCGGCCACAGGAGACTTTCGCGTGCCGCGGGCCAGCACCGTCCTGGTGGCGGAAACGCCCGAAGAAATTCTCTCCGACAAGGTCCGCGCGCTTCTGGAGCGGCGCTATCTGAAAGGACGGGATTTTTACGATTTGTGGCATCTCCATACCGTTTTAAAGATTCCGGCGGACATGAACATCATCCAGAGGAAGTGGACATTTTATCAGGCGGCTTTTGTCGCCCGCCGCGACTTTCGATTTTTCCAAAAGCCGTCGAAAGAAGAAAAAAGCCAAATGCGCGAGGCCATCGAACAGGATTTGTCGCGCTTTCTGCCGCCGGAGGCGATGGCGGTTTTCCGGGCCGGACAGTATTCCGATTTACTGGAAGCGGCACGCGCCCTTTTTGAAGAACTCTCCGCAAAGGGGGTGCGTCTGCCGTGACGAGCGTTGCGATCCTGCGACAATTGCCGTCTTTGTTTCGCTATGCGGACGTGGAGAAATTCACCGGCAACGCCAATGTTTTTCTCACGCGCGCGCAGTCCAAAAGCCTGGTCACGCGGATTGCCGGAGGGGTTTATCTCAATGCGCTTCGTGAACCGGCCCCCGGCATCGAGGAAATCGCCTGCTTTTTGCGGACGCCGTCGTACATCTCCTGCGAATGGGCGCTCAATCGCCACGGTGTTCTGCTGCAGGCGCCCACGGTCTTAACCGTGCTGACGCTTTCGACGTCGGTGGGGCCGTCGCGCAACGTCGTTTCGGGCGGCGTTACCATCGAATTTTCCCGAATTGCCCCGAAGCTTTTTACGGGTTTTGAGGCAAAAGAAGGCTACAATCTTGCAACGCCGGAAAAGGCGCTGCTCGACACCATTTATTTACGAAAACGCGTGCCGTTTCCCGATGAACTGGATTTTGACGCTATCGACCGCAAAAAACTGGTTCGGTTGGCCGAACCGTTCCCGGCCGTCGTCAGAAAGCGTTTGGAAGAGGTTTTGCGGTAACATTATAGGATTATTGAGAAAATTGTCAATTAACGGAGACAATCTTATGAAAAAAGTGATGATTTTATCTTTGGGCGGATCGCCCGAGCCCTTGAAAAAAAGCATCGCTGAACATCGGCCGGAGCGGCTTATTTTTTTTGCTTCCCAGGAATCCAACGCCAAATTGGGCGAAGTGCTGCAGATTGAAGGTTATAAACCCTTAAAAATCGAGACGGAAATCGCTGAAAATCCGAATTTGCTCTACGAATGTTACAAGGCCGCCAGGCGGTGCGTGGACCGGGCATCCCGTCTTGGTGTTCCGGATAACGACATCCTTGTTGATTATACCGGCGGCACCAAAGTCATGTCGGCGGCTCTTTTGCTGGCAACAGCCGGATACGCATTCAGCTTTAATTACGTCGGCGGCGATATCCGCTCTAAAGATGGTCTGGGAGTTGTGCAAAACGGATATGAAAAAATGTATGCAGACATGAACCCCTGGGCGGCTTTTGCGGAAGAAGAAAGACGGCAAATCGTCACGCTTTTCAATGCAAGGCGCTTTTCTTCCGCCATCCAGATTCTTGATTTATGCAAAAGAGAGCTGCCCGCGCAGATCAACGCCTTTTTCCAGTTTGTTAGACCGCTGGCCAACGGTTTCCTGTTCTGGGAACAGTTCAGGCATAAGGAAGCCCTGGACTGCCTCAAGAAAGGTACTGCGCTAGTTGATGAATATCTGAAGCATTATGCGGACGACCATTATCGGCAACTGCGGGAAAACCTGCAAGATCACATTGATTATCTATCCGATATTCTGAAAAAAACCAGCGGCCTGCAAAATTTCGATTCTATTTTGGTAAAAGAATTAATCAACAATGCCCGCCGCAGAATGGAAGATAAACGGTTTGATGATGCGGCCGCCCGTATCTACCGGGCATTGGAACTTTATGGTCAGATCTGTTTTGAAAAGAAAATCGGCTGTTCCAACGACAAAGTCAAACCGGCAAAAATCCCACAGGAATTGCGCGATGAATTCATACGGAAATACCGGGATCCGCAAAGCGATATGATGAAACTGCCGCTTCAGGCGACATTTACCGTTCTTTGCGCTGTTGGCCACGAAGCGGGAGAAAAATTTTTTAAATACGAAGACAAAATCAAAAATATCCAAAGCGCGCGCAACAAATCCATTCTGGCTCATGGCGCACAACCGGTCAGCGAACACGCGGCTCAAAGCATACTGGATACAGTAACGGATTTCGTTCAGATGAAAGAATTTTTTGACTTTCCTAAATTATAGGAAACAGCGCAGGCTCTTTGACAACTTCATATCGTAAAAATCAAATATGCCGCCATCCCTTTCGCTTCCGTTTCCGGCGCGGCAACGTTGCCGCGCTGGAAACGAGAGGCGGGCTTTCCTATAATCCTTGCCATCGCAGGGAACGGTCGCGACCGTTCCCTGCATTAAATACGGGAAGGAGAAACAGTCATGGTCGTCTATGTCAACACACAGGGTGCCAGGCTGGTCAAGGAGGGGCGTCATCTCCTCGTTAAGAAAGGCGAGGACACCTATCACACACTGTTTACCTACAAGCTCAAACAGATTGTTCTGTTCGGCAATATTGAAATCAGCCACCGGGCGATGGCGCAAATTATGCGCTATGAGATCGATACTGTTTTCCTCACGCAAAACGGACGCTATCTGGGACGGATTGCTTCGCCGGAATCGCGCAACGTCTTTTTGCATAAGAGGCAGTATGCGCTGTTGGACGATCCGGCTTTCGGCTTGCGAATGGCCCGATCCATCGTGGCGGGGAAGATGGCGAACATGGCGACGCTGTTAATGCGGATTCGCCGGAGTCGCGAAATAGAAAATGCCGGACGCAAGGCGCGGGAGATTCAGCAACTGACGCCTCTTCTTGAAAAAGCTGAAAGTGTGGACAGTGTTCGCGGCTACGAGGGACGGGCCAGCGCCCTGTACTTCGATGCCTTCGCTTCCGGTTTTATCGACAACCAGGGATTTACAAGGCGTGTGCGTCGTCCGCCCACCGATCCGGTAAATTCGGTGTTGTCGCTGCTTTACACGTTTTTGATGAACCGGGTTTACGCGGCCGTTCGTGTGGCGGGGCTGGACCCTTATCCCGGCTTTCTGCATGCCATCGACTACGGCCGTTATTCGCTTGTGCTGGATTTAATGGAAGAATTCCGGACGATCATTGCCGATACGCTGACGTTGTCGCTTTTCAATCTCAAGATTCTGCAGAAGGACGATTTTTATGAAGAACAGCCCAAAGAGGATGTTCAGGCGGTGGACGTGCAGGGCGCGCGGATCATGCCGGATGTCAGCGCCGATCCGATCGGCCGGATTTCGTTTAACGCGGAAGACTCCGCGTCGTTCGACATTCCGGAGCAGCGCATGGAGGATAGTGTGGAAGCCCGTCGCGCCGGAAAATATCCCGTGCGTTTGCAACCGGACGCTTTTAAGCGCGTCATCGAGGCGTTTGAAAGAAAGTTGACCACCGAATTTTACTACCCGCTTGCGGAAAAAACGCTGACCTACGCAGACGCCCTGATTTACCAGGCCGGACATTACCGCAAAGTCATCGAAGGCGAGGCCATACTCTATCAGCCGGTGCTTTTGAAATGATCGCTTTCCTCTCTTGATGGAGGGCTGTTAGCGCCGTCATGGCCGATGCGGGAGAGAGCGGATCATAAACTTGACGACGGCGACCGCACGACAACCTTGACGGGAGGGAACCGCGCCGTCATTCCTCCCTCCATGAGAGAGGAATCGCAACTCTGTTCTTCCCTCCCTTGATGGGAGGGATTGAGGGAGGGTGAATATAAAATGATTACACTAATCACATACGACATTACCGATCCCAAAAGGCTCAATGATCTTCGCAAGTTTCTGAAGGAATTCGGCCTGCGGACCCAGAGGTCTGTTTTTGAATGTGATATTGACGATGATGCGCTCAAGCGCATCCGTGCTTACTGCCGGGCCAATCTCAACATTGCCGGGGACTCCGTCCGGATTTACAAAATCTGCAACCGCTGTGTCAATAAAGTCGTCATCTCCGGGACCGGATTGAAGGTCGCGCAGCTTGACTACATGATCGTTTAAAATCAGTGGATAGCGAATGGTGGATGGCGTCCCATAATTCTTCCCTCCCCCGATGGAGGGCTGTTAGCGCCGTCATGGCCGATGCGGGAGAGAGCGGATCATAAACTTGACGACGGCGACCGCACGACAACCTTGACGGGAGGGAACCGCGCCGTCATTCTTCCCTTCCTTGATGGGAGGGATTGAGGGAGGGTGAAAAATAATGAACATGATCGTTGCCTACGACATTGCCAACGTAAAGCGTCTCAGCCGCGTTGCGAAAATCATGCTGGACTATGGCCTTCGCGTTCAGAAATCCATTTTTGAAGTGGAAGCCACCCCGCCGGTTTTTCGCGAACTAAAAGCAAGAGTGGAAAAAATTATTGTTGCGGAAGAAGACGGTGTAAAGTATTTCCCGCTGTGCGAAAAGTGCGCCGGCACGGTGGAGATCATCGGGCAGGGACAATTTACAGACCCGGACCGTGAATACTACATCTACTGAAGTTTTTTCCATTATTCTTCCCTTCCTTGATGGGAGGGATCGAGGGAGGGTGAAAAAATGAACCGGATGGGAAAAACCGATAAAATGCGCAAGTGCTTGATATTATATCATAAAATGAAAATGCTGTCCCGGGGCTTCGCGCCAAAAAAAATAGTTATTGATTTCAAGTAATTAGCATGAATATTTACTGTCAAAAAGGGGGTGAAATCTGGGATGGGGAATTTAAAAAGAAGAGGTTCGCGAAAACGAGGAGCTAAAGTGCGGATTTCAAAAATGAAAGAAGAGACGCGGACGACAAAGACCTGATTTACGAAGGGATTGCGACGCCATTGCGTCCATCATATTGTCCCCCTTTCTTGAGACGACAAAGACCTGATTTACGAAGGGATTGCGACATCCGGACGGACGTGGACTTGCGCAGCAACACGTAGCCGACGACAAAGACCTGATTTACGAAGGGATTGCGACGCCTCGTCCGGCGATGGCGCGGAGATATCCATCCATTGATTTGGAGACGACAAAGACCTGATTTACGAAGGGATTGCGACATTTCAGCGACGTCACATTGCGCGCCGCGTCATAGCCGATTGACGACAAAGACCTGATTTACGAAGGGATTGCGACCTTGAGCACGTCATCCACAATCGTCCGGCGCGCCGGATCGACGACAAAGACCTGATTTACGAAGGGATTGCGACTTATGATTTGAAAAACCGATAGCAATTAAGCGCGGACAGACGACAAAGACCTGATTTACGAAGGGATTGCGACTCGGTTTGTCTCATTATAACAGTGACATGCCACTTGACGACAAAGACCTGATTTACGAAGGGATTGCGACGGTCATCATCTCTTTGTATTTCATAACATCCTCCCTGACGACAAAGACCTGATTTACGAAGGGATTGCGACGGCCTCGCCGTGTCGCATATACTGTGCGCCCGGTAGACGACAAAGACCTGATTTACGAAGGGATTGCGACCGTTGACTGGCTGTCATTATTTTGTCGCCTCCGTCGTTTATTTGACGACAAAGACCTGATTTACGAAGGGATTGCGACTCGCCTCCGTCGTTTATTTGCCATTATATATTGCGACGACAAAGACCTGATTTACGAAGGGATTGCGACCATCCGGGCGCTTAACCGTTACTTCTGTCTTGCGTTGACGACAAAGACCTGATTTACGAAGGGATTGCGACGCATTGTGTCCCGTCATAACAGTGACATGCCACTTTTTTGACGACAAAGACCTGATTTACGAAGGGATTGCGACTTTATCAAAACCCTTGAATGATTTTATTGTGGTCATTATGACGACAAAGACCTGATTTACGAAGGGATTGCGACCTGTATCCATTTTGTTCCTTTTGTTCTGTCTGCGACGACAAAGACCTGATTTACGAAGGGATTGCGACTGGTTTTGTTGTATTTTTCCTTTTTGGGATGCGCCCACGCGACGACAAAGACCTGATTTACGAAGGGATTGCGACCAAACTCCAAAGACATTTTTTATAGAGGGCTTTGGTGACGACAAAGACCTGATTTACGAAGGGATTGCGACGTCCTTCGTTGTTGTGATTTTAGTCACGATCCCCTTGACGACAAAGACCTGATTTACGAAGGGATTGCGACTAAGCCTTGTCCGGCATTTCTTTCATGGCTTCTAGACGACAAAGACCTGATTTACGAAGGGATTGCGACTATTCTATTTGCCCGAACAATATTATCAAGGGCGTTAAGACGACAAAGACCTGATTTACGAAGGGATTGCGACCTCATGTCTAGTTTCTCGTTCACTTCTTTGATTACTGACGACAAAGACCTGATTTACGAAGGGATTGCGACCCGTTGACGCTCTTGTGATTTCAGCGGCGCTCAGTTGACGACAAAGACCTGATTTACGAAGGGATTGCGACCAGAATCCATTCGGGCCAAAGTTTGCCAACAATGTCGCTGATGACGACAAAGACCTGATTTACGAAGGGATTGCGACTGTAGAAGACATCTTCATACGTTCTTCACATTGTTCTCCATGACGACAAAGACCTGATTTACGAAGGGATTGCGACTTTGTGTGGACATTCTTTTTCGCAAAGCGGGTTCTGGCGACGACAAAGACCTGATTTACGAAGGGATTGCGACCCTGATTGCCTGCGAATTTAACGGTAACATCGTGACGACAAAGACCTGATTTACGAAGGGATTGCGACTTTTCGGTTTTAGAACTCCGACAAACTCCAAAGACATTTTTTAGACGACAAAGACCTGATTTACGAAGGGATTGCGACCATGAGCTTGTCCAGGGTTCCCTTGCTTGACGATACAATGACGACAAAGACCTGATTTACGAAGGGATTGCGACCCCTTTCTGACCGAGATGTAATCTTTCTCCGTCAAAGAGACGACAAAGACCTGAGCGGGTCGTGCTTCGCGAAAGACGGCAGTCTTGAGCGGCACAGCAAAAGGGATGAATTATTCCTTACCGCTAATTTCAGCCGGAGGCTGGAATTACATTACGAAGGGATTGCGACTCCCGCTTAGCGGGTGTTAGTTGTCGCGTTGTATTTTTCCTGACGACAAAGACCTGAGCGGGTCGTGCTTCGCGAAAGACGGCAGTCTTGAGCG
>ENA-UPTA01003686-UPTA01003686.1-activated-sludge-metagenome-genome-assembly--contig:-NODE-3686-length-14904-cov-6.938582_pt1 | contig 14904 bp, 12 predicted proteins | sample MGYA00238184_ERZ773361 | MGnify/ENA primary metagenome ERZ773361 (study PRJEB29100, sample SAMN05720205) | activated sludge metagenome | isolation source: anaerobic digester from wastewater...
GGTAGAGCACAGGACTGAAAATCCTGGTGTCCCTGGTTCGATTCCAGGTGATACCACAAGCGCAAAGCCTTGTAAACGAAGTATTACAAGGCTTTTTATTTACAGTGTTTTTTGCGCAGTTCTGCTGCTTGTTGAAACCCCATATCTTCAGCATGCAATAAATCGAGACATGCACCTTTTGAATCGGAAATCATCAGTTTCGAAAGACCACGATAATAATATGCTGCCGGAAAACCGGGGTTCATCTCAATGCAGACTCCAAAGTCGAGGATGGCACTCTCATAATCGCTTAATTCTGCTTTTGCAACGCCTCTTCTGTAGTATATTTCAAAATATCCGGGGTCTTGAGTATTCAAAATAATTGCCATATCGTAATCGGCTACTGCAGATTTATAATCGGTAAGAAACGTTTTTATATCACCTCTGAATGCATATGCATCGGCGATTTCAGGAAAAAGCTGAATGGCTTGTGTTAATTCGTTAATTGCACTTTTAGAGTCTTCGAGAATGAAATAAGCAACGCCTCGTAAATAATAGCAAGCGTATAAACCGGGCATATCACCAACAACCGACAATGGTATTGTCCACTCAACCGAATCGGCTGATCTGCTCAATTGAATTGCTTTGCTAAAATCACTAATAGCCCCGTAAAAATCCTTATTTACATACAACGAATACCCACGGTTTGCGTATGCTTCGGCAAAAGCAGGCTGAAGAAGAATGGCGGTATCAAAATCAGCAACCGATCCCCCAAGGTCGGCCGGTGTGGATGTACGTTTACATATTCCAGAAAAAAGGTAATCGCGGGCTGTGATGCACTGCGAAAGGCAAGGGAAACACAGCAGGGTAAATAGTAGTATTATTGGCAGCCGATGCATTGCTTGGTATTTGAGTTTCAAATATAATTAATTTTCGGAAAATTAATCATTGCTCAAACAACAATCATATAACCTAATAATCCTAAAACCACTAACTAACATATTACCATTCAATTTATTACAAAATCAGATTATATAACATATCACAAATTTATATTCAATACAGGTTTTTATTAATTTTGCATGAATCAAACAATAAAACTATAGTATCATGGTAATTAAAGTAGCTATTAACGGATTTGGGCGCATAGGGCGCAATGTTTTTAAAATTGCTCATTCGCGTAACGATATCAGGATTGTTGGCATTAACGATCTGACCGATACCAAAACACTGGCTCATTTGCTGAAATACGATTCAACTCAGGGCAAATTCGACGAAGAAATCAGCTATACTGCCGACTCGATAATTGTTAACGGTAAAGCCACCAAAGTTAGTGCTGAGAAGTCGCCATTAAAAATTCAATGGGGAGAAACGCCTGATGTTGTAATTGAATCAACCGGTGTTTTCCTGAACCGAGAAAGCGAAAAAGGCGGCTATGGCGACCATATTAAGAACGGTGCAAAAAAGGTGATCCTTACAGTACCTGCAAAAGATGAGATCGATGCTATGATTGTTCTGGGAGTGAATAACGATATGCTAAAGCCTGAACATATTTGCGTATCGAATGCAAGCTGCACCACCAACTGCCTTGCTCCGGTTGCAAAAATACTGAACGATAAATTCGGTATCGAAAACGGTCTGATGACAACCATACATAGTTACACAAACGATCAGATAATTCTCGACGGACCTCACAAAGACCTGCGCCGTGCCCGCTCGTGCGCTGTGTCACAGGTTCCCACCACCACAGGTGCTGCAAAAGCTGTGGGTAAGGTAATCCCTGAATTAAAAGGCAAACTCGATGGAATGGCTGTAAGGGTCCCCACTCCAACCGGGTCGTTGGTTGACCTTGTAGTTAATTTGAAAAAGGAAACTACAAAAGAAGAAGTAAATGCAGCTATGAAAGAAGCCGCTGCAGGACCGCTTAAGGGAATCCTTGAATATACCGAAGATCCAATCGTTTCGGTTGATATCATTCACAACCCACACTCATCAATTTTTGATGCCGGATGCACAATGGTGATTGGTAAAACCGTGAAAATCCTCTCCTGGTACGACAATGAATGGGGTTACAGTAACCGCGTTGTGGATCTGGTTCCCATGCTGATGAAATAATTTAATCACAATTTATAAAAAAAGGCAGTCGACGAACTGCCTTTTTTTGAATAAACATTTTTTTCAAACGCATCCTTCATGTTAAGGTTTTTAAATATTTTTGTACTCAGGAATTGACTTTATGCCGCGTTTTTCGATAAAAATAATACTGTTGTTATTAGTTTGTCTTGCTGCCACCAGGTTAGTAGATGCACAGAAGGTTGGTCTTGTGCTTAGTGGTGGCGGATCGAAGGGGTTGGCTCACATTGGAGTAATCAGAGCACTCGAAGAAAACAACATTCCCATCGATTACGTTACAGGCACTTCTATCGGGGCTATCATCGGAGGCTTGTATGCCATAGGTTATTCTCCCGATGAAATGGAGGCAATAATTCAATCAGAAGATTTTATTAACTGGTATAAGGGGAATGTGCCTGATAACTATCAAATTTATTTCAAGAAAAAAGATGATCACGCCGAAATGTTAAACCTGAAATTTGCCGTCAGAGACTCTTCGCTGGTTCCGGTGCTTCCAACAAATTTAGTGGCCAATCAACCCATGGACCTCGGGATAATTGAGATTTATTCTCGCAACAGTGCCGGGGCCGGACACGATTTCGACAAATTATTTGTACCTTATCGCTGCGTTGCCACCGACATACACCGAAACAAAGCGGTAGTTTTCTCTAAAGGCGATATGGGTTATGCGGTGAGAGCCTCCATGACGTTTCCGTTTTACTTTAAACCCATTTCCATCGACAGCACATTACTATTCGATGGAGGTATTGTCAACAATTTCCCTTACGATGTGATGCAGCGCGATTTTAAGCCCGATGTAATCATTGGCAGCCTTGTAAGCAGCGATACCCAAATGCCGGATGAAGATGATATACTGGGGCAGATCGAAAACATGATAATGAATGAGCAACTTTCACTTAGCATGCCCGACTCTCTGGGGATAACCATAAAATCAGACTTTTCGAAAACCGGACTACTGGAGTTTTCGAGGCTCGAAGAGTTTTCCACGATTGGGTATATCAATACCATGAACAACATGGAAATGATAAAAAAGAAGATATCGCGACGCATTCCGCTGGATGAAGTAAACAAAAGACGAGAAATATACAAAAAACAACAACCTGAGTTTCTCATTGATAATATCATCATATACGGTGTCGACAAATATGAGCAGAAATACATACTGAATAGCCTGAAGCAAAATAAAAAGCTTCTCACTCTGGAACAATTCAAAAAAGCATATTACACTTTGGTACTCGACAACCAGATTGAGTCGGCTCAGCCAAAAGCTGTTTACAACAGCGAAACCGGATATTTCGACATGTATCTGAATGTAAAAAAAACCAAACGCTACGACCTGCTTATCGGAGCCAATTTATCATCGGGATTTGCAAACATGGCTTTTATCGGAGCAAATTATAAGATCCTGGGGAAATATGCCTATTTTCTCCATGCGAATATTTATTTCGGAAGACTTTATTCATCTTTATATCTTTCAGCCCGGATGGATATACCATCGGAAACGCCTCTGGCTCTAAAGTTTTCCGGATCACTCAACCGGTGGGATTATTATAAAAGCAGCTCACGGACTTTTTTCGAGGATATCAGACCCCCGTATCTTATTCATCACGATTATTACCTGCGGGGCGAGCTGGAAACACCTATGACAAACAGTAGTAAACTATCGGCGGGTATTAATACCGGACTGCTGACCGACAACTATTTTCAGATCAACAATTTCCTTCAATCTGACACTGCTGATGTCACAGATTTGTCGTATTTGCGCATTTTCGGATACTTTGAACATAATACACTGAACTACAAAATATATCCCAACAAAGGAACTTACAGGAATATTGGAGTATCGTACTACCTTGGAAAGGAAGTGAACTACCCCGGGTCAACATCATCAGCATCCGACACAGCTTTCAACACCCATTACTGGTTGCACGTTAGAGCTGTAAACGATAGCTATCTGAACCTTTCAAAAAGATTTACCCTGGGATTGTATGGAGAGTTCTCTGCATGCAATATTCCTCTCATGAACAACTATACATCAACGGTGATAACTGCACAAGGGTTTTATCCTACTCCCCACAGCAGAACAATTTATTTGGAGGAATACCGTGCCAATGTATATTTTGCCACAGGTATAAAAGGCATTTATAAATTCACAAAACGACTCGATTTAAGATTAGAGGGGTTTTTATTTGTTCCCTACCAGAAAATAATAAAACAAGATATCGGGAATCAGATTTTCAAAGCATATTATAGTAAGCCTTTCTATACCGATCCAATTTCATTTCTACAGCCAGTTGTGGCAGCAACAGTGGTTTTCACAACTCCCATCGGACCTGCGTCAATAAGTGCACATTATTACCAAAAAGAAGGCGGCAGGTTTTATTACCTGTTTCATATCGGCTACATTCTTTTCAATAAAAAAACAGAAGATTACTAAAGCCAATTCGTTACAGCAGATGCAGGAATATCCTATTATCCCGGGTAGTGAATGAAGATATTGATATATAGACCAATGTACTTATTGCACGACCAAACGCCGGGTATATATGTTATCAGTGCAATTGAAAGTGACGATGTAAATACCGGGAGTTAGATTTTCAATATTGATTTTAGCAGTATTCCCATCAGTTTCAAACGATTGAATCTTTTTACCCTGAATATTTTCGATGGCAATAGAACTGCAGTCGTTTCCAAACTTAAATTCAACATATTTTGAAGCCGGGTTAGGGACTATCCCAAAACTTCCGATGCTATTAGCCTCGATTGATGTAGTATTAACTGCATACTCAACACTCCATCCATCAAATTGATTTTGGCTATCGGTAACAAATTTTATAAACGCGGTTCCACCGGTAGTATGTAAATCGGTAGGAATTGAAAATCCCGAAAATGATCCCAGCAGTGGAGCGTTTTCATCAACACCGTCATACACATACACAATATCCTTTCCCTCTTCAGTATTCATTTCAGCAAAGTGTAAATCAATTTTTTCGGCTCCTCCGGGGGCTATCAACCAAGAGCATTCTGAGTTATTCCAGTAATAATTGGGTCCGCTCCCATCGGTTACTGTCCACGACTGTTGGTCGTAAACCATCGAATTGCAATATTCTGCATCGTAAGGGTTCAGATTAAAAATTGCTGCCTGACCCCAATAAAAACTCAAATGTGGGTTGATATCATCCAGATAATAAAATCCATTGCTATAACCACCCCATCCAAAATTGAAATGGAAATATGATGTATCCTGATAACCGTCGCAAACAAAAGCATGCCCTTCGCCATAATCGTTAGTGCCACGGTAAATCAACGGTTTGGCCATATCCAAATCCTGCTTTAGTAGAAATTTCCAATCGGCATTGGTGAAATCGTCTTTTTCGAGGAATTTGCAATCGGGGCGATAGCGAAAATACTGTTTCAGTGCGAACCACGCGTATTCGAGCTGAGTACCAGAACCATCAGGGCCATAGTTCATTTCAGATGCTACTCCGCAATGGTAGAGGAGTTCGGCGATTGCTTCTTTACTGGTATTATTGATTACATTCGTCATTTCATCCCAGCGATAGGTAGTGGCACCAAAATCTACTGTGAAATAATCGCCCCAGAAATAGGTTTTAGTAAACCTACCGGTAGCCGGGTAGTTATAGTATTTCATTACCTGACCCATTGCAGTGGCAACGCAACCGGCGTAGCAATGCTCTCCGGGACCGGCCATATGGTATGGGCAGAACATATTGTAAGGATAATCCTGATTCCAGCGCGTAGTAAGCAGCTGCGAAACAGATCGAACGCTTTTGTTCATATCAAAATCATTATACAGCATATTTGCCCACAATTCCATATAAGGTTCATATACCGGAGTATTATTCTCCCATATAAGTTCATATTGCTTCTCGTATGCCGACATACATTCAGCGGCTGCTGGAGGTACATTTGCAGGGTCAAAACTTTCATCTAGCGAATATGCCAGAACCGGAACAGTTGCATCATCGCCACTGATAATCACAAAGCCACCCTGTTCAAAATTTATAGTGTAATAATAAATTTTTTCATTTTTCATGCATATATAAAGGGAGGCTACCTCGCTGCTGAAGTCTGATTTACCGGACATAACAGCCTGGTGGTTCATAAAATTGCATGCAACACGTCTTGCTGTTTGCTCATTTACAGGAGCAGCGACCATTGATAAGATTGTTGAAAAAACAAGGGCTAAAAAGATGACTAAGTGCTTCATTATTTGTAATTTTTGGGCAAATTTAATCTTTTTCGAAACAAAGAAACCTCAATTGATTTTTTTTTATCAGATAAATATCAGCCCATTCAAAAAAACGATTCTTAGAAACCGTTAAAGCATAAAAACTCATAAACACTGGCTATAGGAACTGAATCACAGGCTATCAATAAATGACCACATTAAGCAAAAGGCTTACTCAAACAACAAAGTATATGATAAAGAAATGATAAAATCCATTCTTTACAAGGAATACTTGATGTTGAGCTCTTTGTGCCATACATTGATTACTACTTTATCTCTATATTTCTTATGGAGGGTTTTAGCCAACCGATTACAGCAGTAAACACTTCGATGTCTTCCACCTGTGCAGCCAAAGCCTATCATCAGGTTTTTAAAATTTCGTTCAATGTATGAATCAATATTGACTGCCACAATCTTGCATGCGTTTGCAACAAGCTGGTTGGCTTCGGTTTCGTTACTGAGAAACCGTATTACTTCTTTGTCGTTTCCCGTCAGAGGACTGTATTCATTCAATTTTCCCGGGTTCAATAAACCCCTGCAGTCGAAAATAAACCCTCCGCCATTTCCTGAGTAATCGCGTGCTGCACCCTTTTTATATGAAAAGCTGTGAACCAGAACATTTAATTTTGAAGTCGATTGCTCACTGTTAGCTTCTTCCAGTCCGGATATTTCGGTGGCTTGCCGCAATACGTTATGCATTTCGGGGAATCTCTGCTGCAAATCAAATACCATCAGCATGTTTTTCAGGTTATCAATTGCAGGAGCAATACTCTGAATAAAGTGGTTTTTTTGTTCAATAATACCACGCAAACCATAGGCTCCCAGAGTCTGTAAAAGCCTTACACAAACAACCATGTAATATTTCCGTGTAAACTCTTGTCGCTCATGTTGATCAATAATTCCCGACAAATCAAGGTAAAACTCAAGTAACTCCCTTCGTTTGTTATCGGGAATCATTGCTTTCGCCTGATAAAGTAACGATGCCAGATCGTATTGAGGTGGGCCTTTTCGCCCTGCCTGATAATCAATAAAAACCACTTCACTGTTTTTAATAAAAATATTTCTGCTCTGAAAGTCCCGGTACATGAAACAAGTATTGCTATCCGCTACCAGCAGTGCGGCAAATCGCTTAAATTCCTTTTCCAGAAATAGCTCATTGTAGTTTAGGTCAAAAATTTTGGCAAAATAAAACACAAAATATCGTAAATCATACAGCACCGAATCAATTCCAAAGCTATGATATGGGTAACACCGGCGGAAGTTTATCCCTCCTGAGGCCTCCCGCTGAAGGTGTACCAATTGTACAATGGCTTTCTTAAGGTAATTCTCAATCACAGGGGAGTATGTTTTTCCCTCCTTGTGCGATTGCTCAATCAGGCTGAAAAGCGATGTATCACCAATATCTTCCTGCAAATAAAAATAATTATCGGCACTTACTGCTATAAGTCGGGGAACCGGAATATTCTTTGTTGTAAAGTGTTTTGTCAGATAAAAGAACGCCTTATTTTCGGAAACGTCGTTACCGTAGGTACCAATCACGCTTTCACTATTCCCCTGAATGCGAAAGTACTGTCTATTGGAACCAGATTGCCGTAAAGGAACGATGGCTGAAGGTTCAGTGCCGAATGTTTCGGAATACAATTGTTGTAAAGCAAGCCTCGTGTCCATAATTTTTTTTGATTAAAAATAGCACCAGCAACGCAAATTAAAATGCTCGTTACAGGTCATTTATTCACGGTAAATTGTTTAGAATTCGATGGATACACAACAATACCCGAACTATGGTCGTAGTCGGCACCGGTTACCGACGACAATACGTTCGGTTGACCAAGCAGCTTTAAGTAGCCCAAAAATGCAAATACAATGGCCTCCTTAAAATCGACGCATTGCTTGTTGGGTATAACAAAGGGTTTAACTACATCATCATTCATCAATTCCATTAAAAAACTATTATGAGCACCACCACCGGTAACCAAAATGTTGCTGTATTCATTTAAAACACTTTTTATCTGAACGGCAATATGCTCATAATATGTACGCAGGCAGTCTTCGGGTGAAAGCCCAGCATCCTCAAAAAACGGAAAAATATTTTGTTCGACCCATTCCCTGCCGAGCGATTTGGGAGGATTCAGACTGTAGTATGGAAGGCTATTCAAACGTTCCAGGACAATTCGATTAAGTTTTCCATTTCTTCCAATATTCCCATTTTTATCGTAAGACTTTCCTGCTTGTGAACTAAAATAATTCAAAACAATATTTGCAGGGCAAATATCGAACGCGATAAGCCTGTCTTCACTGAAATATGAGCAATTCGCAAAACCACCTATATTAAGGAATGCGTTATATGTCGAAAACAAGAACTTATCACCTACTGGCACCAAAGGAGCCCCTTGTCCATGAAGAGCAACATCGGCAGTTCTGAAATCGTATACCACAGGCATACAAGCGGCATCTGCAATGTGAATTCCACTACCAATCTGTAAAGTAACTCCTTGCTCCGGACGGTGGAAAACCGTATGTCCATGACTTGATATCCAGCTTTTCGATGGGTTTATTTTGTTTCTTTTGCAGAAATCGGCGACACTTTTGCCAACATAGCTTCCAAACTCATTGTGCAGTTGAATAAGCTCAAATGATGATAGATTCTGAGCCCCTGCAAGCCTATGCCTCCATTTAGCATCGTAAACAACGGTTTCTGCTGCAGCAACGGTATATTTCCATACCTCAGTATCACGGGCAAAAGAGCAAGCGGCAATATCCAAACCATCGAGGGAGGTGCCCGACATAATACCAATTATATATTCTATCTTACTGGAATCAAATTCTGACATTACAAAAATTTTTGTAACACAAAATTAGATAAATCATGTTTATTTTTTTATTTTAGCAGAAAATAAGAAACACTAATGAAAAAAATTATCGTACCTATTGACTTTTCACCTGAATCGTTGTGCGGCCTGAAATTGGCAATTATTTTTGCGAATCGCCTCCGGGCTGACATTCAGATGGTATATGTGCAAACAAAGCAAAGTTCGTTTTTCGGTGCAGAAATTGAGCACGAATACGAAAAAGCACAGGAACAATTCACCAAGGTTCTTGCAGAATATAAGAAAGATGTCTTTCAGGAATGCGACTTTTCTTTTATTATTAAAAAAGGCCGTATATACGAAGAAGTTGTAAAACAGGTTGAAGCCTTCGATAATTCAGTGGTAATATGTTCCACACATGGAGTATCAGGGTTTACACGTTTTTTTGTTGGAAGCAACACCTACCGCATAATTGAAGCAACCGACCGGCCGGTTATCAGCATAACCAACTGCCAGTATATCAGAGAGATAAAAAAAATAGTAATGCCAATTGATGTAAGTATCGAAACCCGCGAAAAAGTGCCTTTGGTGGCCCGCATTGCCAAAGCTTTTGGAGCTGAAGTTCATATCGTTAAAGTTACCTCTTCTACTAACGAAGGTATTCACAATAAACTACGTTTATACAGCCGTCAGATACGGCAATATTTCGACCAGAATGGTATCAAATACGAAAAGAGTCTTTTAGTTGGGGACAATATTACAGAAATTACTATCGATTATGCAAAGACCATCGATGCAGACCTGATTGCCATAATGACTGAACAAACAACTACCTTGTCGAATTTGCTTCTTGGCAGCTATGCTCTTCAAATGCTCAACGAATCTCCAATACCCGTTTTGAGCGTAACGTCCAAGCAATTACACCACGTACACAGTTTTACTGCAGGCGGTTAACATTTCAGATGGAAACAAATAATAAAAAATGAGGATTTCTCCTCATTTTTTTATTTAAACAAATCAATATCTCTGATTTCTGTTTCACTCAGAACACGAATCGAGGGCTTCTGTAACGAAAATAAAACTTGTGACGCCAATCGCTCAAATACTTCCATTCTGTCGAATGCTTCAAAAAGGTTTTTGCCAACAGTGATTGCACCGTGATTTTGCATAATGACAGCGCGATGCGATTGGGTAAGAAAAGCAACTTCCTCTGCCAGTGCCTTACTTCCCATAATTTTATATACAGCCGTTCCAATTTCGCCAAGAATAAACCTTTGTTCTCCGGTGAATACATTTTTCACCGGTTGATTGAGACATGATAGCATTGAAAGATTTTCGGGATGTGCATGCACAATTGCCTGGACCGCAGGGTTAGAATTATAAACTGCAAGATGCATTCCTGTTTCAATGCTTGGTTTTAATTCAGGGCAGACATTTTCTCCATCGGGGGTTAAAATGCATATGTTCCCTGCTCGTATTCTAGCTTTGTCGGATTGAGAAGCCGTTAAATAAATGAATTCCCCTGATTTGAGGCTAATATTACCCCCGCTGCAGGTGGTAAGTCCCCGGGCATAAAGCCTTCGCATCCAGTATGCAACCTCATTTCGGTACTCCGTATGTTTATTGCTATCCATTATCTTGCATATTTTGTTTCTAATTCTTGGGGGGTAAAAATACCATCTTCTGTAATAAACCCGGTAATAAGTCCGGCAGGTGTAACATCGAACGCCGGGTTCAAAGCTTCTGATCCGGGGTTTGCCACCACCACTCGTCTGGCATAACCTTCAGCATCGTAACCATTTAGGAACAATACTTCATCCATTGTTCTGTATTCAATCACTATTTCGCTTCCATTACTACAGTCTTTATCATAAGTCGATGATGGCGCTGCGACATAAAAAGGAATGTTGTAATATTTTGCAGCCAAGGCTTTTTCAAGCGTTCCAATTTTATTTGCTGTATCTCCGTTATGTGCAATACGGTCGGCACCAACAATACATATATCTATAGCACCCTGGCTCATAAAATGTGCGGCTGCATTATCGGGAATAATTTTATGATCGATACCCTGATGGAACAGTTCCCATGCAGTCAACCGGGCTCCCTGTCCGCGGGGTCGGGTTTCATCGACATAAACAAATGGTTTCTTTAAGCAAGAGTGCGCCTCATATATTGGTGCCAGAGCACTCCCATAATCAACAAGCGCTAACCAACCGGCATTGCAATGGGTAAGAACTCTTATACCTGCTGCTAGCAGTGCATTCCCGTTAACGCCAATGCGCCTGCCTTGGTCAGCACATTCATCAGCAACTTTCTGCGCCATCACTAACGCCTGTTCAACGGAAATCAAAGCTGCATTGAATACTTTTTCGGTAGCATAAAACAAATTCCGAGCTGTTGGGCGGGTTGATTCAATCTGCTGCCTGGATTTTAATAAAAAATCAGCAGTATTTTCGTATTTAGCCTGCAGGCATGCCTGAGCCATTGCAAAACCGGCAGCTGCTCCAATTGACCCGGCTCCTCTTGTAGTCATGTTTACAATTGCATTGCATGTATCGGTATATTTTTTACAACAAATCACCGAAAACCGAAAAGGCAGCACATTCTGATCAATCATAAACACGTTATCAGCTTCCATCCACACTGCCCGATAATACGTATTATTAAACAACATGTTTCAGTTACAATTTAATTCATTTTTCACGATGCGATATACAATTAAAAACACTAGCCTGATAAATTAATCTTTTCATAATGAAGGTTTATTAAAAAACATTTTAAAGCCATTATTTTGCATCATACTATCTGCCTTTTCGGCAACAATTCCGTTATCGCTGCAAAACCAGATACTATCAACTACCGGTAAAAGTATATCAAGGTCGTGCGACGACAAAACAATAGCCTTTTTCATTTCTCTTGTAAGCATTTTTAAAATCTGAATAAGTTCAATTCTTGTAGGGTAGTCGAGGAATGCAGTTGGTTCATCTAAAATAATAATCGGAGCATCCTGAGCTATTGCCCGGGCAATCATTGCTTTTTGTCTCTCCCCGTCGGAAACTTCATTCAACCTTCTATGTAAAATATTGCTCAACCCCAGATTGGCCGTTGCTTCATCAACATGAAACCTGTCGGCTTCAGAAAATCGATTATTCCATCCTGTGTAAGGAGCCCGTCCTGTTTCGATAATTTGCTGGATTGTGAAGTTGTTTATGACATTTGATTTTGATGGCACATAACTCAAGGTCCGCGACCTTCCTGCATGAGAATATTTACGGATTGACCTGCCCTTTATTAAAATATCTCCCGATAAAGCAGGCAGCAGTCCCAGTATTGTTGTGAGCAATGTGCTTTTCCCTGAACCATTTCGTCCTGCTACCATAACCAATTCTGAAGGTAGCACCGTTACGGTAACATTGGATAACACTGGTTTCTTTGCAGAATATCCGACACTAAGGTCAACAGTATGCAATAAGGGTTTTGTCATAATCAGAAATATGATTTCTGGTTTCTTATCACAACATAAATTATCACCGGAACACCCGTGACTGCAGTTACAGCATTAATAGGTAACACTCCGGCATTACCGAAGGAATACGACAACATATCGCTCAGCAGCATTACCGTAGCTCCGGTAAGAAATACAGCGGGAACAAGCACAAAATGGCTGGCCGTTTTAAACATCCACCGACTCATATGTGGTACTGCAATACCAATAAAACCAATGGGTCCGCAAAAAGCAGTGATTGTGCCGGCAAGAACACAAGTAATCGCAAATACCACCACTCTCAACTTACGAGTATTCACGCCCGAAACACTGGCGTTTTCCTCGCCCAGTAAGAACAGGTTCAGCGGTTTGCAAATTGAAAACGTAGCAATAAACGAAAGGAGTATTATAACAGCAAGTAATACCATGTTGTTGAACGACAGAGCCGAAAGGCTCCCCATTCCCCATATTACAAATGATTTTACGCTTAAACTATCCGCAAAAAACTGTAATACACTAATCAGTGCGGTAATTACTGCTCCAAGTAAAATACCAATAATAAGTACAGTAACATTATCGCGCATTCGAAGTGATGCTGAAATCACTATTAGCATTACCAGAGCAGCCCCTGCCATAGCAGCAAAAACAGCGAAAATACCGCTATTAAGAAAAAACACATTTACACCCGCAATCGATGCTCCCATTACAAGAATAGCAACTCCCAAGCCTGCACCGGAGCTAACGCCCAAAACATAGGGTCCCGCCAGTGGGTTCCTGAAAATGGACTGCATCAACAATCCCGCCAGAGAAAGCCCTCCACCTGCCAAAACAGCAGTAATCACCCTTGTAAGTCGAAACTCTTTTATCAGGGATATTTTCTGAATATCGAGTTCCCTTTGATTAAATAAAAACGAAATTAGATCGCTTAAACTAATATGTGTAGTACCAATTTGAAAGTCAAGAATCAAAAGAACAAGTGTAACAACCAGCAGTATTCCAAACCGAACCGTATTTCCCTGATTCTTTTGCATACACAAATGAACTAAAGTTTTCGGTAATAAAAAAGAGAGTCTTCATTTATTATCGTATCATGAAAAATGTGAATCAGGTCATTTAGCACTATGTCAGGATGTATAATTCCGGACTCCCAAAAGTCGTTACCACCATTGTGGTTCATTCGTTTATTATTGTTGCATATTATTGCCTGATGCAAAGGAGCAAAATTATCAAACCGTGAATCGGTTACCAGAATCTCTTTTTTGTTTACACAGTTGTTTGGGTTTAGCCAGACACTCACATTCTGCGCCTGATAAAATACATCTTCAAGAGGTACAGGAATACTTTCGGTATGGGTATCTTTCGAAAATATGTATTCGCCACCGGCATCCCTGATTAAAGATGAAAAATAGGATTTCCCGCCCGGTACAAACCATGTCCCCCTCCAAGGCAAACCTGTAATAACCAACGGTCTGCCACCTTTATGCTGTGTTGCGGTTGTTACCAACTTGTTGTACCTATCCGCAATACTGTCAAATTGTACGTGTGCATAATTTAGTTTATCGAAAAAACACGAAAAAAACAATAGCCACTCCGTACGCCCCAAAATATCAGGTTCCAGATACTCTCCTATCCATACTACCGGAATTCCCATGGCTTCAATTTTCTGAAAACTACCCAAAGAGTTATAGTCGACGCCATATGCAAAGATTACATCCGGCTTTAAACTTACTATAACCTCCATATCGAATGTAGTTTCGTAGCCGATATCAAGAATTTCGCCCCGATAGAACCGTCCTGATACCAGGGTATCAAATACAAGTTTACCGGTTGATATTCCTGTCAGTTTATCAGCTTCATTAAGAGCTGATAGAAATGCCACATGTGATGTTGAGCAACAAATAATTCGTTTTACAGGGACATGAATTTCGTTTTTTTTTGCTGAGTTTCTGGTAAGTCGGTAGGAATAACTATTGTTTTTGCTGTTCTGTGCAGGATCGAAAACCCTCAGTGTGTATCCTTGGCTCTGCTGTATAATTTCGAAACCTCGGGCATATTTATTCTTTATAGGCTTATCATCTGCTTTCCGGTTCTCCCCTGAATCGGTACAGGAAGTTAGCATTACTATCGTACCCCAAAAAAGAAGAACCGCTGGTTTACACCATAAATATTTCATTGGCCTATTTAATTGAAAAATAAGAATACCGGTTATTTTACAACCGATATTCTCTTTGTATAGGTTTTACCCTCGA